>JAAUYG010070734.1_pt1 | contig 10846 bp, 15 predicted proteins | sample 7278091 | NCBI WGS metagenome assembly JAAUYG01 (sample SAMN14350201, study PRJNA611818) | marine sediment metagenome | isolation source: surface marine sediment (0.6m) | place: French Polynesia: Moorea | collected 2018-08
CCAGCCGCTTCGCTGAGCCGGTTGTCACCTGAAGCTGGCTCATTGTTGGCTGGATTTCTGTTTCCACTCAGATGAATGTTCAAGTGGCTCAGGTCCAGATCCCCCGCCTGACCTATCGCTCTTTGTAAGAGTTCCGTTATTGCCTGTTGCAACTCCTCTGTGACTGCAATGAAATCACCCTCGATATTGTCCACCTCGTCGCTCGCCTCTTCTTCACTGTCGCCCGCGTTTTCATACGGGTCAGTTCCGTCGAAGTCATCGAGGGATTCTACTTCCTGGTTGATGGTAGCGTCGTCCATTGGTTCAGTGCTGTTGTCATTGTCGGCGCCTCCTGCAACTGGGTTGTCCTCTTGCTGTTTCAAACGCAACGCCACGAGTTTGTAACGCGGTTCCTAAACAAAAGGAAAGAAACGCAAACCAACATTCAAAACTACATAACAACAGAGAACTTTCTTCAAAGTGAAATGAACGAATCAAGCAAACAAAGTCGACCATAAACTGCCGAGAACATTGGCGACATCACACCTTTAGTACTCCCAGAGCTCTCTTTGTTTTGGGGTGATCCGGCCCAAGAACAGCTTGACTGACACTGGCCCACTTCTTGAAGAATTCGTATGCTTTCACAAAGTTCTTGTTGTCTTCGTGAACGATGCCGATGTTTATGTACAATCGCGAAGTCAACAAAGCCTGTTCTCCGTAAACTTGCAGACAGATTTCCATCGCTTGGTTGTAAAGCTGGAAAAGGGAATGTTTGAAATGCTGCGAACTGCAGGTTCTGATTCTGAGAATTGCTGCTGTGCCAGAAACCAACCTGCGCGCGTGCTACTGATTACTTTTCGCTTTCTTCGCATCTCAAGCAAGAACAGTTGACAAATTTTGCAGCCTACCCCCAGTTGTTCAGATGATCCTCTTGGAGCTAGCACTCCTTTAGTCATCAGGGCTTCAGCATAATGTCCATCATCTTTCAACTGAAGCAAAGAAACTTTTCATTCAAATGACGTTTGCAATCGAAACGTAACCTGAGCAAGACCCCACGTTATCATTGCGACAAAAGGAAGAAAAGCACACCGTTTTGAAAATCTCCAATGCAGAGTCAATTTGTTCATTTCCTTCTGCCAGCGCTTCTTCTCCTGACATCTGTGAGTCTCCTCCACAAGCCTCCCAACTCTCCAAGCTGAACGCCAACTTCATTATGCTCAAGCCCAGTTTGTACTGGAAGGTAAAATTGCAAATACCTATCAAGCTTCAACAATTCATACAAACACACGTTTCTTTTTTTTTCAACAAAGGCGCAGATCAACGTCGAGGTCCTGCTGCCAGGCTCAGATCACCTGATCATGACGACTGAAATATCAGTGTAACAGTATGCCAGTAGTTGTATTGATGGCAAGAATGATCACAGCATCTTGCCGAATTTTCAAAAGAAGCAAGACAGGGACACAGAAAATGTCAGAAACCGTAATGTTAAATCGGACAGGTCTGACCTGGTGGTAATTGCCAGTGAATGTTTTCCTCAGTTCTATCGATTTTCTTCCGTAGTTGATCGTCTTTCTCAGGTCGGGCAACTGACTGGGCGAGACGAAGTCATTCAGCTTCAGTTTCTGCAAGGGACCAAGCAGCGACTTTTACGACAAGTACTGTCATAAACTCAGAATCAGAAGACCGGAACTGCTCTCGTTGAAACCAAAGGTCTTACCTCATCGTAAATTTCAGCCAATAGACCGTACAATTCGACGAGTCTCTCAGGTCTGGAACCAAGTTCTCGTTCCTCCACTTTGAGCGCTACAGTTGTCAACTCAAGCGACTCCCCGTATTTTCCTGACTGAAGACTGCACAAAAACAAGTTCGCAGATTTCCACCCCAGAAAGAGGACAAGAAATGTCCTGTTCTGAGAAATCGCACACAATAGGCGGCTTTACTTACAAGATGCGTGCAATGTGTTCGTATCTCAACGCGATCAGTTCTTCGCTTCTTGGCTCCGTTTCCTCCAGTTCTTGCAGCATCACTTTGTAATGTTCAATCATCTCATTTGCTCCGCCAACCTGAACCACAATTGCTCAAAGGGAAACAGCAGCTTTGCAACAGAGGACAGTTTCAGGGCAATATGAAACAGATTCTCGCCAGCTCACCATTCTCCAATACGACAACAGTTGCGAGCTGTACTCTTCATTGTACAGTTTGTCAACGACTTGCCAGTCACACAAGCATCTTATCAGTCTCCCGTGATCTTCTGTCTTGCACAAATGAAACAAGTACTCCTGCAAGAAAAGTGCTTTTCGTCTTGAACAGAAACCAAAATTGTGAACGAAAAAAATATTTGGCAAGTGCAGCTTCAGACAACTCACTTCAATTTTGCGTTCCACGTGCTCACATTCACTGAAGTAGTCAGCCAATTTTTTGTGCCAGAAAGAGTACAGCTCTTTACTCTCCTCGTTGTCTGTGTTGCTGTCTTCGTCTTTCTTGAAATATCTGAAAACCACCACCACAGAAACTGCAAATCAGTCTCTGACAATCAGTGATGCATCTTTTTTTTCTCTCTGGCTCTGAAGAATGTTTTTGCTTCGCGCATTGCTCCTTACTTTCTTCTGACAGCTTTGCTCAGTGCCCTGTGATAGAAGTCCAGTCGACCTTCCTTGTTGTCCCCGTAAGGTCTCAGAAAAGGCTTCAACGCCCGAAACACGTTTCTCCATTTGTCATCCGAAAGGGATTCCTTCACTTTGACCTTCTTTTCACTGCATTCTTTTTCAGAACATTCTTTCTCATCTGTGAATGAAGCGTGGCAAGACGTGAAAACAGAAGAGACGAGTTATCATTTTCAGTGCGTTAACACAAATGCGAAGGAGGCACGGTGGTTTGAAGTTCCACCAAAAGATTGCTCACCCTTTTCCTCAAATGGTGACGGGGGCACCAAATCTGCCTCATCTCCCAAGATATCCAAGAGCTCAGATTCCAGCAGGCCTCCCCTCGACGCTTCCAACAAACATAACGTTGCGACCACTAAAAGATCTCCGTTTTCATGTTCAAATCTCTCGAGAACATTTTCCAGCAAACTGCAAAGACAAGGTTCGTAATAACAACTGCAAATCACCTGTTGGGCTTTTTTTCTGTTCTTCTTTCCACAGACGATGACGAACAACTCCACTGCATTTTTTTTTTGAAAACGAAAGCTCTTTCTGATTTCTTACTCAAGAAGTCCATCGGGCAGAGCCTCGATGTACTCCCCAAGCTTCTTGTGCTTTGGCACCAATTTCAGCTCTTCACAGGCAACTGACAACCATAAGGGATTCTCAGACATTCGCTTGGACAAAAGTTGGTTCATCAGGTTTCGGCTCAACTTGTGGTGACCTTCCAACATCTCCATCGCGATTTCCTGAATGCATAAACAAAGCTCGGAAAACAATTGACAAAAAAGAAGAAAAAAAGTGGCCTTCTGCTGTGAGTTGAAGGTTTTGATCGTTGCAGAATCTATGAGGGTGAACATTACCTTTCTGGATTCAAAATCCAGGGGTGTCATGTGAAGCTCGCGAGGCTTGACATGTCGGTTCAGCAGCGACTGGTGGTGCTCCGTGTCGTTTATCATGGACAAGATGCAGCGCACATTTGGCGCCAACTCCTTAGGCAGCCAACTCATCAAGTTCATGCCAACTCCTCTTTCGTCAAGCTGCAACGACAAGCGCTGTGACCAAAATTGTCACTAGAACCTGAAGAACACTGGGAAGGTAAGTGTTGGACCGTCCGGTGACAACTTCCCATGAATTGCTTTGCCATTCCCCTAAATCAAAAGACTTCATGTCACTTAACACAACGCCCAAGCTCAGGATAATAACGGTCGGAAAAGGAAGAAAGTTTGAAAACAAGTTGTATGTAGGACAAAAACAAGTTCTGACCCTGACCTGATTTATGGCGTCAAGGACAACCACGGCAGGTTTGGTGTTGGGGTTCCTCAGGGCATGGCAACATAACTGTGATGCAGCCGACAAATCCTTGGGCAGCGACGAAGGCTGAAACATTAATTCCCATTTCTCCATGAAAACAAACAGGAATCAGGCTTACAAATTCTACAGATCATAGAAAAGCCACGGTAGTTCCTTACATGTACAATGTCAAGTTCTTTCACCAATCTTTTCAGCACGGACTCCACATCTGTCGAGTGAGGTACAGCTCCGACAAAGTGGTAAAAGATGTGCCATCCATCCGAACTCGGGCTGAAAACACACGCGGGCAGTGCACAAGGCTAATTGACAACTTGGGTCTCCTTTTTTGGCCCTTTCCGTAGCATCAAACAAAAGGCAGAAAACGAGGTTTGTCCTTCTCCTCTGGGTTTGTGCTCTGAACAAATTTTCTTCCCCAGAAAAGGCACCAAACGGGTGCCAAACGGGCATCAATCCTTTTTTTATATCTCAGAATGCATACCACGGCAGCAGCTTCTCCTTTGCCTTTTCAAGGAGAATTGGCACAGCCTTCGTCAGTATGGATGTTTTTCCACTGCCCGCTCCGCCCAGCAACAACAACGGCACATTTCGTCCTTCAGTTTCTATGTAGTCATTTATCTGAAGACAAAAGTAGACCGGTGGTTTCCACTGTTTACTCAGAAACAACAGACATCCACATTTTCAGAAGTTTTTTTCTGTCAATCAACAATTGTCAATGCCTTCTTTTACACAAGAACTCTCTCACACTTTTGCAAGCTTGAGATTAAACGATTGTTGCAAAATTGTCAGTTTGTCTAGAAGGCCACCAAAGGAGAAGGGAGGTCTGGGGCACCTACAAAAGATCTCCTCGGCACACAACACCGAAAACTTTTGTATACACTGCTACTCACTTGCTCCAAAATATCCTCACGGCCCCGGATTTTCTTGCTGTGTGCTGCCATGAAGCTCTCTTGAGCCTGTTTCATCTGCGCGTATATATCATCTTGTTCGACTTCAACCACCGGCTTGTCTTTCATGATCTTGCATTTGAGCAGCTCCAGCAACTGTGTTACAACAACGAACTCATTCAAACTTTTCCCCAAACATCTTCCATCGACACAAAATAAAACTTCAAAGTGCGTTTTTCGACTTGAAGCAAATGGATACGAAATTGGAAATTCGCACACAACCTGGCTGCCAAAGGTGGACGACAGTTCAGTCTTTATCATTTCTTCACCATCATCGTATTGAACTGAGTCATACCGATACTTCACGACCCTGTCAACCTGTGAACATGTCGACAATGGATCAATCATTAATCATTGAATGTCAGAGCTTCTCAGCTGCGACTGCCTTTTCCTGATCAATTCAAAGATTTACAGTTGTCCCTTTTGTGAGAACGGGAAGTATTTCTCGCAAAATTGGAACAGTATGCCCACCACGGACTATCTGTCTGAAATGGGTCACAAAGATATCAAATGCTCCTCATAGTTAACACATCTCTCATAACTCACCGGATATTTGGCCAGCGATGCGGATATGTATCCTCGACATCTAACAGGTATTGTTTCCAAATGTTCAAAACAGCCGAGTTCCGATTCAGCTATCAAGTCTTCAACGAAAGAATCATCTCGGACGACAAATATACCTGCGGAAGAAAAATTGTGGCATGATGTGGCAAAACTGACATACTTCATTCGAAAATTTTCCTTGAAAAAGTAGCCCAAATGAGAAAACTTACTGTTTGGGTTGTCTTCTCTGTAAGCGCCAAAAAGAACCTCTAATTCGCTCAGCGATAGTTTAAACTTCTGCTGGAAATCATTGATGACGCTTTCCGGTGCGTCTCCCCACAAGGGCACCCGGCCAAGTCTCTCACTGAAAGAACAGACACCAGTGGGGATCATTGCCCTGTCTACTGTTTCAATTAAGTTTTGTCAAATGGAAACGAATGTTAAATTTTGCACAAAAGCTCGTGTTTAAGTCAAACCGCAGATTCGTCGCTTCAAGTGCAAAATTCCTCCAATGTCAAGTTCACGAGTTCAGAATCTCTAACCTTGTCAGGTTAATGAAGAAAGGCATCTGGTTCTGAAAATAGCAGTCCGAGATCATCTTCTGGATCCTTTCCAATTCGCTCTTCTTGACATGGCATCCCTACAAAAGTGGACATACAGACAACTTTCAGTTCTCAACGGTCAAAAACAAAACAAAACGTGAGTGGCTGTGTCGCCTTCCATGAATGCGCTAATACTTTCTGTCCCAATCGTGTAAAAGCTTGTGTCTGTGTAGCGCAGCGACACAGGCCAGAGAGAGGACACTATTGTTTTATCCAAGTGAACAAAGGCTGATATCCTTCTCCTGAGAGCCAGGGGAAATGCTTGTCTTGTCAACCAAACAGAAACAAATCAGGGAGCACAGAAAGTGACCTGATCACATTGCACTTGCAAATGTGTTTCAACTGTCCACAATTCAATGAAAGCCAGCCTTCACGGAGGAACAGCTATGTCTCTCTCAACCTGCTTTGGGAAAAAAGGTTTCGTGGTGCAACAGTAGTGGTCTGCATTAGTACATACCCATCTTACGTCGGTAACTTCCACTTGAATTTTTCTTGTTTCGCACCAGGATTCAAGATCCACCACAACCTAAAAACAAGTTTTGTGAATCCCGAATTAAACATTTTTCTTTCTCTCTCTTTTTTGCGTGGTGGCAGTCTTACTTGTTGTCTTCTGACAGGCCTGTCAAGAATTTGTATCCTGTGCAACAAGAAAGGTTTTATCCTCGTCGCCAAATGAAGTACCGAGAGAAAACACATCCGATCTGTTGCAACAACACTTTTTTTTTTCCATTCGTTTTTGTTTCATTTTATTTTTGACATTGGATGTGTGTAAGATAAATCTGTTGTGAAATAGGACAGAAGGAAACTTCACCTCTTTCAACAGCGTGCCCCTTTCCTTAACAAAGTCCTTGCCAAACGATGTTACGAAGACACTGATCTGCTCCCAATTCGCGGCCATGTTCCAAACTGCAGTAAGAAAAGAGAACACTGACAGTTTTAAGCATGGTATGTAAATCCTCATTCAGGAACCAAAACTGATGACAAGAAGTATTAGTCTTGACGTCAACCATTCAATGTCATCTGTCATGTGGTCCCACGAAAGCAAAGACAACTTACGGACGCTTCTTAATTGTTGGTGTGTGTAACCTTCATCATCGCAGGTCTCCGAGAAAGATCTGGACAGGCAAATGAGAAGGCATTAGTGTTGTGCACAAATGTTTTGATTCCATTTCCTTGTCTCCCCACCCCTCTACCTCCTCATGTGAAGTACCATGACATGATCTTGACGAGCCAATTCCCTCTTCCTCAGAAGACTTGCTCTTTTTCTGACGTTGTCGGCATCTTGGGATGCATGTTCTAAATCGGGCTCTTGGTCTTGATTGAGGAAAATAGTTTTCCGCAATCATCAAAATTTTAGATCTGGACTCTAGATTTATTTCTCCAAAAGGACAAGAACACCCCAAATCTCGTCTGAATTGTTCGCGCTATGCTGCCGCAATTGGGTTGACTCAGGATATAGATCTACTCTGCTCGCATCAAATGCTTTCAACTAATTGTTGATGTGCCCAGAGAAAACAAAACTGAACAAAGACTGTGACAAATATCGTCTAAAATGTCCAGAATTTCTGAAAATACCTGCCACTAGTTGGTTAGTTCGTGTTGTAGTCTCTAGGCTGTCTCCAGCACCGTGAGATAACATTATGCATCGAGCTACCCAACTGAGAAATTCACATAGAATCCTTTTCTGATTTGCTGTTTTATTTGCGAGATCTTTATGATATCTGTTTGGTTTTCAGTGTGATCTCAAGTCAAGTTTTTTTTTGGTTTTTTTTTGGTTTTTTTTCATATTTTTGGGGGATAACTTTCTGAACTGAGGCGCCAGGTAGTGCAAATTCACGCCGGAATAAAAAGTCCGGATTCTGGCCCAGATTTGTTGTGATTTGATGCTCTTTCGAAGTACATTTTTATCTAATAAACAGGTACCGTGCACATTTATTTTGACACAAGTAAGAGAGAGGAGTGGACATGGATTTCAGCTCATGCAAATGGTTGCAAATGATATTTTTGCAGTTGTGAATTGGTATTCCGCATATTATCGCCCAAAGCGGCATTGGTGTCTACTGCCTCAGAACACGAGAAAATAATTTGTTTGGTTCGCCGACAACAACGTCATAATGTTGAATGGTGAACCAAAGATAACTTTCCACGGGTTGTGATATCAGCGTCCCAACTGTCATGATCAGAATCATGTGAACAGATATGGAAAACTGGAGTGTAGCGTTTGTGAATCGGATTGTGGATGTTTTGATTCCCTGTTATCGTGCGTCTGTTCTTTCAGGTATGGCAGAGAAGGAACAGCTGCCTATGTCTCCTGAGGAGAGACAGAAGCTGTTGGATGAAGTGAAACAGAAGGGAGTGCTGAGTGACCATGAGAGGAGAACTCTTGTGGACAAGTTGGATGCGGACTTTGACCAGTTTCTTAGCCAGCAAATCAAAAACAGCAGCAAGAAGGATGAAGCACACACCCCGGCCACAGATGAGGACATTGACAGATTAGCGGAAGTACGCCACCGGCAAACTTTGACTTCTTGTAAACCAGAACATTTCCCAGGGTTCCTTCGAATTGGCTTGTTTGCCTCGAGAAGCTTCACGAAAACCAGCTTGTTTGAACAATGTAAAGGTCACTGGAGAAGCTGCAAACCCATCCAAAACGTGGTGTCTCCTTGTCAAAGCATCCCTCATGTGTCTCATCCTTACTAAAATGGCACCCCCATGCCTGCCTTTTCTCATCTTGATCTTCACTGGACACCTGGTGCATGAAATTCAATGAAAGTGATTCCCATTGGCACCTCACTCGACTGTCCCAGGACATTTCTTTGGAGGGGGGATCCAAAACACAAGTGAACTGTGAGACAAGATGCCTCGACAAAATGCCACCGTGGAAAGCAAAAAGTCATTGTTCCCAAGAGAACGCCCAAAGTGAGAGAAATTACGATCTTTGTTTCTATCAGGAGTTACGGAATCATCCAGCATTTATGACGGAAATAGACATGAACAAACCATTGAGCAAAGAGACAGAAGCCTTGATAGCCATGCAGTACGATGGTAAGTCTGAGTGCGCGCATTGTTCTTGCCGTCGGCGTTCACGCTCTTGAATCACTGCAAGAGCATTGGTTGAAGGGTTTCTTTCCCTCAGATAACGCAGAAAGCTTCAAGAATGACGGGAACAATAACTTCAAACTCAAGAAGTACCGATGGGCCATTGACAACTACACGGAAGGAATCAAATGCAAATCTAAGGACAGAGAGCTGAACGCCATTTTGTACAGTAACAGAGCAGCAGCACACTTCCACCTTGGTAAGGTAACCGATTATTTGCGCTGGGTTAACTTGGTGATGAAATGACATCGTCACCGTTGGTCTTTTGATTGTTGACTATATTTGGGCAAAAAAGCAAGACTGACCAATCAGCGGGTGGGAATTTTTCAGGCAATTTTGGTTCCGCGCTGAAGGATGCTGCTCTTGCGAGGAAGTTCAAGCCAGATCACATGAAGGCTATCGTTCGAGGTTGGTATTCTTGGCTTTGTAAAATTTTCTCGACATCAATAACAATGAACCAACCCATTATTTCTGTTCTGTTCTGGAAATGTAAAGCATCTATCTTCAAAGAAAATGGGTTGCTTTGGCAGGAGCGCAGTGTTGCATGGAATTGAAACGTTACAAAGACGCAACGAGGTGGTGCGACGACGGGTTGATGGTGAGAAGTTCTTTTTCACTCTTTCCCAGCCGGTGTCAACGCTTCGATTGGGTCGTTTATACTCCTAATTTGAGGCCTTTAGCAATGAGTGGGGGAATCACCATGGTTTACAGGAATTTCCCATGGACATTTCAGAATCAATTCCGAAAAAATAAGCGAACCAAGCCCCGCAGGCTTCCTCCTGAACGAAGTCTTTCCCTCACCATACAACGCGCACTCGGCCACGTGAATATCCTTTTTTCGTCTTCACTCCGGTTGCTTTCAATTGTTGCTTTCCACATTTCAGTTAAATCCCAGCGAACCAAAGCTCTTGGAATATCGAGGCAAAGCAGAAAAACTCTTTGTAGGTGTCAAATATTTTCCTACCTCTTTCGGTTTCGCTGCTTACAACGGAACGAACAAACGAAACAATGGCGGCGGATACCTTTGTCTTGACCCCATTCACAAAAATGGCGAGGTCATCCTCCGACCCGCATCTCGTCTGTCTGCATCATGGCCATTCTCGCCCCACACAGAATGAACATGTATCATCTTCGCCACTTCATTTATTCTTTGCCACTTATTTCTTGCAGAGACAATCAGAGAGAGACAAGCGAAAAGAAGAAGCCAAAGAGAGGAAAGAAATGGCAGAAGATAGAAAACTGCTGCAGGCCATACAGGTTGTGCGCGTAAAATCGAAGGCCAACTATTTTGAGAACACAATCCCACTGCCTTTTCGAAGAAAAGCAAACGTGGGCTTGTACATGTGATTGTAAACTTCCATCGGCCCTACGCTTGGAATTCCCGTTGACAGTTTAGTTATCCCGTTGACAGTGATAACCACAGCTTTCTTAGCCTGTGGATGTCGCGGCACGTTTTTGTGTGCTGCAGGATCCTTCTTGCACACATGTGAAGAATGTGGCACTCCAACTGCTGTAACTTCTCGCATTTTCACAGAATCGAGGAGTCACCCTTGCTGGTTTGAAAGCTGATGAAAGTGCCAAATTGGACCCACTGAAGTTGACCTCCTTGGAATCCCATCATCCCAGTGGTGCAAAAGTGTTCCTGAACGACAAGGATCAGCTTGAGTGGCCAGTCCTGTTTCTTTATCCAGAACACGGAGAAAGCGACTTCATTGCACGGTTC
>JAAUYG010043485.1_pt1 | contig 10845 bp, 10 predicted proteins | sample 7278091 | NCBI WGS metagenome assembly JAAUYG01 (sample SAMN14350201, study PRJNA611818) | marine sediment metagenome | isolation source: surface marine sediment (0.6m) | place: French Polynesia: Moorea | collected 2018-08
CATATATCTATTGATTTGTTGAAGGAATTTTCTACACCGACACATCCAGATTTTGTTTCACTCATCAACCATGGAATTACTTAATTTACAATAAACTAAGCAATTATAGTCAGTGAAAATATCCACTCTAAATTAAATGTACTTTTAAAACATCACCTGCGTTGACTATCTAAAGTAATACATAGTAGAAAAAGAACTACCTGCGTTGACTATCTAAAGTAATACCTAGTAGAAGAAGAACTAGTACTGAATGATTGCAATGTGCCTATGCAATGATCTAGACGTTATGCATATCTACATTGTTATAACTCAAATTGTGTCAATGCTGATGTATCTTACAATATATATTATCACTAGAAAGCAGAAGTAAATAAACATATTTAAAAATGCGACTTATTATTCTATTAATGCGAAAATACTCACAAACGGAATTTACTGAGCAATTGTTCAACATATACCCAGAAGTATTATAATATACCCAGAAGTATTATATTAACTGTCTGTTCCAGAACAGAAAATGCGTTCTAGGGGAATATTAATGCTCTGGGAGGTTGTGTTCTTTGAACCCATGCAGATTACAAATAAGCTGGGTTTCAGTTTAAATTATGTCTCTTATCAATGAGAGAGAAGATGTGCTCAGGACACATTTCTATCTCTCACTGACGAAACAGTAATTTTGTCAAAAGCATTTCACATTATTTCATGAAAATACTCTTGTATAAAATTATATGATGTAATGATAATTGGTAAAAATTAACCAACCATGGCCACATTTCACATACTAGAAATTTGGCCATGGACTGCTTGGATAGACATATGGTTTCGTGGCTAACAGTAAATTCTCTCAACAGTCATAGGCATTGCCACATGTACGATTCTCTGTTCTGATTGAATTTCTCCATTGGTGCTTTCCTTCCTGGTTTGTTCTTTTAGTAGTTTTAATTTGTTTAATGTCTTCGTTTTGGCTGTATATATTTACCTTTCCAGAATTTGCCTCAGTCACAATATCAATACTAATCTTTGTTTCACGAGAAGTGGTTGCAGAAAGGGGAATTCTACTTTACTGAGTTGGCTTTTGGTGCTCATCTACTGTAACCAACTGGTAGTCATACTACTTATGGTACAACGAACAAATACTATATGAACAAGCCGTTTTAGATGAGAGTAGTATAAGGCCGATGTTTCTTGTACTGATAAAGGAAAGCCACGTCCATTTCAGTTTGTGACTGTGACAAATATTCCTTTGTGGTTGAAACCTCTTTCCACAGAGGTGGGCATTTAACATCGGACACAGTAGACGCAAAACAAACTGTATCATGGCAGCCCCTACTGTCACATGAGGCCGTGGGGCGGGTAATGGGTACCGGGTAGAGGTGGAGGTTTGAGACACAGTTGTGGTTTGAGAAGTATTAACACTATCTTGACGTTGCATGCCAGCCCGGGGAATATGTTTGGCCATAGTATAGTCCGTACTGAAGCCACATCACCTACCACGGGATGATTGGAGGCTCTGCTACAAAGTTCGAGTGGGAAATGGACAGATGAATTGGCATGCTGACCTTTTTTTCTGAAGTATTTAATTCAAACCGTTATAATAGGTATATCATAACTTACTATTGTCCATTAATAGGTATTCATATGTGGAAGTCCACCTGAACCATTATATTTTCCTGATTTGAAATAAGTAACATTGAACCTGACCTTTCAATGTAACTCAAGCTTGAGTTACATTGAAAGGTCAGGTTCAATGTTACTTATTTCAAATCATTATATCTCAGAAAGGACACATGCCAGGGCATATGTTACTACTGACTAGTACTAGGAAGTCATATATAGGGATCCAATCACCTCAATCATATTTGACTTTGAGTGACATTGAAAGGTCAATTTGAAGAAACACTAACATTTCAAACCCTTGTATCACAGAAAAGAATAGCGCTCGGGCCTATGTAACACATGAACAGTAATAGAAATCAATATGTGGTGAGCCAACTACATCATGGCATTTGACACTAAAAGATCAAAATCAAGGAGGTGATAGGAAAGTTAACGTTTTCAATTGTGGTTCCTGCTGTTTTCTCCAGGCAGCATGTAAAGGTCCATGAACCTCTTGTTTGCATTTTCCATGCTGTTCGACATCGAACGTTGCATAATTGGAAACCAGCTTGTATTTCACAATCAGCATTTCATTCCCCAGAGTTTGATGTCAGATTTTGTTCCATCAATTGACAAGGCACCAGTCATTTTATTTGTTCTTCTAATATATAGGCAGTGCTTTCATTTGTTATTCAATTTTAATAGTGAAAGCAGACCAACAAGCGGACCTGACTTATCTAATATATCCAGAAAACAAATCGCTTTCCTGTTATTGATATACTATTTTGTGCCGTTTCTGAAAGTTTATTACAGATATCACCTATCTATACGACTGCTTAACTATATTAAATAAACACAAGGATTTTGTCATATCACATTCAGTTCTATGGATTTTAGGGTCATGTATAAGTACAACTGCAAGAGTAGTGTCATTTTCATCAAGTATCTTTTTGGTTGGAGATCACATTTAATTTTACTTGTTTCTGTGCATAATCCTTACATGTGTGTATATAGTTATAACCTCTTACATGACTGTTTGTACTTCGTGGTTGCACCCATATGCAACGATATCACCTTCACCTTTGCTATATTTTCCCGGTTTAGCTTTATGCCTGTCTGTATGGACCATTCATCCTTACTTCCATCTTACTTGTTTCAGGTGCTGTATCCCTCAACTATGGTAACTATGTTCCATTGCCATAATTACCTTCATGTCTGATAAGACACCAGTTATCAAGCACCGCTTGACCAGACTGTCCCTGGAGCGCCTTGCAACAGGATCAGCTTCTTACAACAGATTTGAATGCAACAGGTCCCTATCCTATATTTTCAAACATTCTTTTAGTTTTGCAACATATATTACGATTTTGTAAATAGATGTTTTAACAGCACAATGAAGAAATGATTTATTGGTACCGGCAATTAACATTTGATGCTCCACGAACATTAATGTCAGCCTTGTAAATAACTGCAAAAAACTAGACTTATTTAATATTCTTGATCACGCTATAGCAATTGAGAAATTATAAAAACTGTAACATTGATTATTTTAATTTATTTTCATATTTGCACTTTGTCAGTATGTCAGTTATAACATTGCTTGTTAATACAAATATCAGTTCTTAATCTCCGTTTCAAATCTTTTTTTTTTCTTGATTTGCATTACATAGGACCAGGTAAAAAGGCATTGGTGTTTGATATAGACACATTTATATGCATGCTCTGTTATAGTTCTACAGTCTGGCATAACGGTCGGTGATGGCCTCTTCCAATCTATTGGTTTCTTAGTCTACTCCAGATGCATGTTCCCATCAGCGAAAACTGCAGTAATTTCATTCTGTAGTTTAATAGGTCAGTTGACTGCATATTTTCAACACTGAGCTCAGTTTTTCAAGGCTCACCAATATGAACTAGCACAGGCCAGCGAGTTATTCGCTAAGTCAGTGGCGAGCTATTCTTCAGTATAAAATTTAAATGTAAATCAGCAGTGAGAAATAGCTGTTTCCTGAAGTCCCCGTGGAGTTTTCTGGCTCTGAGAACTATCCTATTGCCATTGCCGTAACATTTTGTTCGGATGTCGCGGGATAATGTATCGCTATCACAGTGCCAGTTCTCTATGTTTTGGCACGGAACAGGCAATTGCTCATGGAAAATGGTTCTTGGTCACATTATAATAGGTAAGGAAGTCCGTGCCGATCTAATGCAGCGGAGATATTAAACCCTGGGACAATAAAACCATATTTACACATGCACTTGAAACTTAGATGGACGTCGAATGTTTTAACAATTAATCCCATTTTCTAAGTGACAAACCTATACTATTTCGAAATTATTACGGCACTTTGGGGGCGGCCAGAGTCAAGTTTTCTCAACAATGTGCAAAACAATCCTGAAATTGATTCCTATACTTTATTCTTATCAAATATTACTTCCAAATATATTTAATATGTTTCGTACTCATTTTTCGAATTGCAAACCCAATATCATGCACCATGTTTAAATATAAAGAAGCCCAGGGGCCTGGACGCGCTGCTTGACACTTTCCAATGTCAAAAATCGGAAATGCACCGTATCACTTTGGACCGATCGCGACCTTCAACACTTCGCTGTCAAAAGTACCCTGTATACGCTGAATGCTTACCCACCCTCCCACCCCAGTTCCAAATTCTAGTCTATTTCGCTTTACGACCAGCCAATTTCACAGATGCAAAGCTGTCCAAAATTGGAAATACACGGAAAGACCTCACAATGAAACTGAACATTAAACTTCAAAAAGTACGCGTATATATTGAATGATTACCTTCGAGACTCAAACTTTAATCCGTTTCACTCTACAGACAACAGTTTTTAAGATACATCCTTGTCGGACATCGGAAGCACAACGAATGGCCTCACAATGACCTTGAACACTTAACTGTCAAACGTCCCCCCTGTACACTGAGTACCTTCCCCTAGAGCCAAACGTTTGGTCTGTTTGGCTCTACAACCACCTGGTTTCGAGGTATAAGTTTGCCGAAATTCGGAAATACACCGAATAACCTCAGACTGACTTTGAGCACTTCACTGCCAGAAGTACCCTGTATACATTGAATAATTGACCCACGCCCAAATTTCACCCCCTTTCGATCTGCGATGACTCCTTTTCGAAATAATTGTAGTTTTTTGTTTCCTTATATGTTACAATGATGAAAGTGAAATTTGTGGAAAGAAATAGTTAAATATCAGAAGCTCAAACTTACAAAAAAAAATCAAACACAGTACTTATGTGAGGACCATCGAGAAAAAATTCAGGACAAGTTTGGAATAATTCAAAAGGGATTTGAAGGAGGAACAAGGTTTTAAAATTGTCGCTCCCATAGGATCCCATGTTAAACAAAAAAACAGGGGAAACAATCGTGCAAAATCGGAAACTCAAAATTTCAAAAAAAAAAAAAAATTTGTGAGGTCCCATGTTAACGAAAACGGAACAAAATCATGAAAAAAACGGAAAATGATTTTGTCTCAAACACTCCGAACGTGTGTTCCAGGACAACCAACAACCAAAATTTGAAAGACAGCCCGTGGAACAGGTTCCCAGATAATTGCAACAAGCACGACAGCCGGAAGGACGACGGACGGAGGGACAAACTTTGATTTCATGAGCTTTGCTCCCATAGTCAACCAAAGATAATTGTGAACTTCTATTTATAACAACAGGATAGTCTGTTAGTTTGTTCTTTTTGTAATTTGCAAAGGACAAGAAATCCTCTTCTGTGTATGCTTGATCTGCTTGGTGCATCATACCGGCATGCCATTTCCACAGAATTTCGTTCTTTGTTCTTAATTAATATTGTTTATCAAAGTTACATATCTTGGATATCTCTAACCGACGGATATGCACAACGGTTTGCACTGCATCAAAATATGGATGTATGTTTTGAACTGCCGTGTCACAAAGCTTTGCTACGAAACAAAATCCTAGGTAAAAAGACCGTACACACATAAAAAATGGCACTTTCTCTCGTGACCTTTTATCACCACTATTGGCAAGAGGATGTAAGTACAAGTCCGCTTGTCCATGCGTGACCGACAGTATAGCACGCTATTTGAAAAACAGTTGATCACAGAGTACAAATTGAAACTTTTAGGTTTAATCCCCAAACAAAACTATAGTGTGAAAGTGTTTTACCTTGAATCGCGCTTTCAATGCACACTTCAATTTATGACCAATAACATGCCAAGTATGCGTGAGTCTGATAGCCTTATGGGTAAAAGGATTTAGGAAATAATCCCCCGACTCCCCACGACGGTTGAACCTAAAGTAGTCAGTAGTAGTATTTTGTGTGTTATTGTTTACACTACCTGTCGGACTTGCAAGGTCACCCTAAATCTATGAACCGCAGCTGTCGAGATACACAAAGAGAGATACATAAAACAAATTCGTGTCATTTTAAGGCTTTTAATTTTCAAGGTCATATAGGAAGATTGCTTAACGGCAGCAGCACGTGTCATTTAGATCCAGTGACTACAGAACACGATACAACCATTAGAGTAGAGATAATCGGTGCACAATGTTAATTGACTGCTTTACTAATCTAGCGTTGATAGAGTTGCATGCTCTCAATTTTACTATCGGATAATTAAATTTGGGGGAATGAAATGTCTCCTGCATGTGAAGCTGACATTTCATTTAAAGCTATGTACATGGCAATGGGTTACAATCTATGTTAAAGTATGCCATCCTAATTCACGAGGACGTGTTTATATCGGAAGTGTGTATAGCTTTCACCTAAGATCAACATAACCGGCAACGATTTTAGCCTCAGGATAAAAATAACTAAGCGCAGACGGAAGTTTAGCATTATAAGAATCATTGTAAGAATGATAACCATAAGTTAGTAGTCCTTTAAGGAATTAACACTTAATATTTCCCGAACCAGCATTTGAAAAGATGACAACCTGGTTAATTTCTCTAATATATTATTCGCCTCTGCTGTAGCTTTTAACAGCCAAAGATCAGGGGAACTATACCATATGACAACTAGATATAAAGTGTTTGGTATGAGAGGTACTACGGGAAAGGAGAATTATTAAATTTGCCAAACTATTACCACAATATTTTTTTTTCCTTATTCCAGAACAGAAAGGTCTGAATTATCGCAGGCAAAGGAGTCAGAATCGCAACAGCATCCACAATCAGTCTCCGACAGGGTAGGAAATAATCCATCCACCTCATCTGGTTCACCGCGTAGAAGATACCACAAATCGAAGACAGATAAAAGGGGCGAAAGGAGAAGAACCCATAGCACCCCCGTGAGAAAGTTATCGAAAAGACCCAACCCCAGAAAACTATCAGGTTTAGTCCGTTCGGATCTGTCGAATAAGAGAATTAAGTCTGAGAACTCAGATTCTGAACAACAGAAAGGTACAGCTATACAAGAAGAAGGACAGGCATCTGGCGATAACAAAAATATTATATCATTAGTAGAGGCAAAGGGAATTTGTGACGACGCTATTGAACATAACACAGAAGTTTCTGCCACGGTAGATGCCGTCACTGATTGCGGTATAATTACCGAAGAGTCTGCTGAAAATCAAGCCCAACCGTTACCGTCTCGAGCAGCTGAAAATTTAAAAATTCCCGTCAAACCGTTGATATCCTACGCCGATTCTTCCGAGGACGAACCGGACAACACCGAGTTTCACTTCTCAGAGACCAACACCTCGCCTTCGGAAAAGTCAGAAGAACTCAACCATCCTCCAAAATCCAGTCCATTGGTTGAAGTCAATACCCAGAACGTTTTCCTCAGTTCACAGTTGTTAGAGCACCCTAGGCTAGGCGAAGATTTCGGAATCGAAGAATCAAAGCCTTTCCCAATGTCTGTGAGTGCCCAGGACGCCGGCAAGAAGGGCCACCACCAAGGCACCACCCCGAAGCCGGTCCCCCAGCCGGTACCCCCTCCTCCTAGCCAGTACCTACCCGAGGGGGCGGAGCAACAGGCGGTCCAGGTGGTTCGACCTCACGGCTACAACACTCGATCTCAGGGAGTAACAGTTATGGAAATGCAAGGTGAGATACACAAATTTTACAATAAACCCCGTCACATAGGTAGACCTTCAATCAAACAATCATTTTGCCCCTTCTCTTATTTTTTTTCCTAATTTCAATATTGCCTTTTCTGCCTATTTTCTCCTAATTTCAACATTTTTTTCTGCTGACTGGGCCTCACCAATTTGATATCAAGACTGGTTTGCCGGGTTCCTCGTAGACAGTAACAAAGCGACTCACAATGGCATAACCCCATTTATAGGATTTTCGCAATGAAGTATAAATACCTCCCCCCCCCCTCCCCCCAATTTCATGAGCCTATTTATAAATGTAAAGAAAAGGCGCGGTTTCTAAAAAAATGTAAGTCTTCTAGTTATCTTAAATCATGGGAAAGGCAATGGTTGCCAAGGTGATTAGTGAACTTAAGTCCGTTTCTGGACTTAAGATTTATCCAGAAACTGGCCAAAGGTCTTGTCTGCTATCACCGTGGCTGTCGACGTCAGTAGCAGGCAATCCAAAGGAGCAATTTCGCAAACCTTAGACAAGGGTTGATAAAGTTCTATGTCCCAATGCAGTTTTTGTTTTCAAGAATTGTCCTTATCTCAGAAACGCCTGTTCATCAAGCAAAAATAGGCCGCACGTCCCCGGCCCATGGCGAACCCTTGTCCTTGGGGTAGAATGAGAGCACACGTGCAATGTTGTGTGTGTGCCTCGGGGGGGGGGGGGGGGGGTGGGGGGTGAGTATAAAGTTGCTTGGCCTAATTTAGCCAAAAATGCAATTGAATAATGATATGTGCAGAAAAATGTTTGCAGTCAGATCATTTCATGTTCAGTCCAACCGTCTCCTTCCACGGTATATACTTTCCAGTATCATCACCTGCCCTATTTGCCGCTCTTGTAGATGTTTATGGATTTTATTTTCTAAAACAAGATGCTAATATTGGCACCCTATTAAGATTGGTGAGGACTGGGCGAGCACGTAAATTTGGCACGAGGATGTGGTGAATAACTGAGTTCAAGAAAGGGGGGGGGACTGATTGTGAGTTGCCTACTGAGTCATAAAGTCCATGTAAACAAGTCCGCCCTTTCAATCCAGTCTCAACGTACCAATGCCACGGTGTGATGCGTCTGGATGATCATTGGGAAATGGGAGCCTTGCTCACGAAAGTTGTGATCATATTTAACCATCATTTCTGTTCAGGCGGTGACTAAACCATACTCTTTGTAGGATAAATGAAAAAATCTTATGTTTACCTATGCAAATACTACTTTATGCACATCCCAGTTATGTGTCTAATATTAACACTATGTTGGCAGGTGTGTCTAAAATTATATTGACTCGAAGTGAGCAGTAAACTATATTGTGTCTGAGTACATGTGTACTTGCCATCTGAGCTGTCTGGTCTGCCTATACGTGTTCATTATCAACTGTAGTTCACTGGAAATCGACTTCAATCACAGACGCAAATAACCGACAATGGATGGCATCGATGTTTCACCAGGTATACGTACTGTCAGATAACGCGATATCAGCATGTATGAATCACCGGTTGCCACCAGTTATGTCGATGTTGTGGACAACATGTATTGACAAGCGGACCCACATCACCCACAATAATTCCCAATACCATTAATTTTAAGTGCGTATAATTGCAGTTTATTTATTTCAGGTCATCACAGGCAAGTCGCCGCCTCCAAGATCGAGGAGGCGACCCTGGATCAATGTTTCCAGGTCGTACCAAAGTTCCATTACATCAAGAACAACGCCGAAGAGACCTCCGCCTGGCTGGACAATGCCTCCTTCGAGTCCGTCCTTCTGGAGCTGCTCTGCTTCGCTCTGGATCACGGCCAGCACCAGGATACGGAAGGCCAGTTCGAGAAGGAACTGGAGCGGGCCGTGGATAGCATCGAGAAACTGGATTGCTTCGAGGCTTTCTGTAACACCTTCCTGAAGGATGGGCGCTTCCGTCCCACTGGTAGGGTGACCACGACCGGAGCGAGTGCAGACGCCGGGAAGCACGGCCGGCTGTTCCGGATGATTAATGCGGATCTGCAGAACTTGCAGCGTCAGCACAGGATCCTATCAATGGTATGTAGGTCGTGAAAAACAAAGAGAATGCCGATGAAGGCATGGTACTACTCAGAAAGCATGAAAATAAGTGGAACAATCATCGTTGTTGTCACATGACTAGGCTGACTAGGTTAAGTTTTCTTGCATGATTTCAGGCTTTGTAGACTTAGTTCATCTACTTCTATTTATTTTGGGCAGGTTTGCACCGGTACGGCAGATCACGAGGTCCATACAGAGGCCCAGCGGGAAAATCTACGGAAGCTGGTTGAGGATCTGGTTCATATCGTCCACCCAGGAGACCGGTAAGTATTGAAGTGCAAAGATGTCATGTATATGCAGCAGACTGAACCACTTCTTGGTGCTGAAATATCACGTCCTCTAAGTGCATGGCCAAGATGGTAACCTGCACAAGCGGTTAGACTGAGTCTAGACTCTGCAGCGGCTTTATCTTGTTTGTATTAACTTATTTTAGTTTTCTATTATAAGATTAGGTCTATTGGTATCAAACCGATTTTGTCGCATTTCAGAGGAACATACTCAGAGGTGTATAAAGTTATCGCTGAAAGCGCCAGCCACGATCAGCGCCTGGTTCGCCCACAGCTGAGCAGTGTCAAAGTCGTCTCCAACCCGGACATTACGGTGCCATTTGGCGGACCACTCATGGCTGGGGGAGGCCTGGTCAAATGTGACGCTTTGGAGCAGAAGATTCGGGCGAAGCTTCCCAGCCTTATCATCAAGGTAGGAGAAAAATACAAGTGTTGCTGAAGTGCAAGTGTTGTTGAGAAGAGTTTAAAAGATAAACTTGGTGTTTGTGGGACGGTTTCTTAAAATATCTTAAGTCCAATAGGGGAAAAGACCATGGCTGCTGATGGCGCTAAGATTAGCAAACTTAAGTCCATGTAAGTCAGTTTCCAGAAATGGAATGTTTCTTTCTGAATACACATTTCGTCTAGGAAATTGTCATTTAAATTATACCAATTCTTATAAATATTTAGGGGTTTATTTTAATGAACACTTGGATTATGAATATACATCGGCACCTAGCGCAGAAAGAGGGCTAGGATCAATAGTGTACAAATACAAGAAATTCCCTGAAATGGGATACTCGACATACTCAAAATTATATGAAAACTGTGTAGTGCCTATACTA
>JAAUYG010185889.1_pt1 | contig 10845 bp, 6 predicted proteins | sample 7278091 | NCBI WGS metagenome assembly JAAUYG01 (sample SAMN14350201, study PRJNA611818) | marine sediment metagenome | isolation source: surface marine sediment (0.6m) | place: French Polynesia: Moorea | collected 2018-08
AATATGATCAACATTATCCAAGGATTGTCGCAGTAAACGTCAGACAAGCGCTTTTCGACATTTTTTCTCTTAAAATAGAACAAAAATGCGAATTACGACAAAAAACACTGAACACATGGGTAACAACCTAAGGAAGTCCTATTCCAAATATGAAAGTCCTGCAAGGATGTTTGCCACCGCCAGACCAGATTTGGTGGTAGGCAGGCGCGGCGGAAGAGAAAAAAAAAGAAAAAAAAAACTCTGCCAAAAACATAAGGCATCCGTCCGACGGACGGGATGCCTAACCAGACAACTGTGTACGTCTGCACACTTTGAGGGTCGTTACTGAATTGACAAAGGACTGGTTTAAAGGTTCACCAATCCCAGATACTCATGCGTGCATATAATTATGCAGGAACACTGGTTCACACATACCAATGACAGTTAATTAACATTAATTAAAAAAACATACATGGGCTATAATATGTGACAGGGCCATAACCCACACAGCCACAGATATACTGAATCACAAACGTTTACTGGTAGGGTTATATAATTTTCAAAAGCATTAACTTCCCTGTAACTAATGCCTCGTTTTATGTGATATGGACCATTAAATAAGTAAATAAAAATAAAATAATTAATAAACAAATTGAGCAAGGCAATCATATGTGGCAGGGCAATAGGAAACAAGGATAATACTGTGTGAAAGAATAAATTTAAAAGTGCATATGTTAGATCCACTCGAAAAATCAGGAAGACATGTAACCCCACCCAGGGTCATGATCGTAATTGTTAAAGGTGCGAGGAAACGTGTGGGTGATTTGTGGAAACTTGCGAAGGCATTCCACAATGTTTTGCTGTTGCTGGGTTTGCGATATCCATGCTTTTTTCAGTTAGGCCTATCACTGGAGAATTTGGAGAAATAACTGTAGTAGATGATATATTCGTCGTCTTGGGCCATAATATGTAATAATTAATAGGCGAGGTTTGTATAGAGATGCATAGTTAATGGTTTAATTGATTAGGTACCTTACTTCCATGTTTCAAACGTGATAACTTGCCTGGAATGTAATGCGCACAGATTTTATGCATGCCGTGTCTTTACACATATCGAACATGTCACTTTAATAAACACTACTACTACTACTACTACTACTACTACTACTACTACTACTACTACTACTACTACTACTACTCCTACTACTACTACTACTACTACTACTACTACTACTACACAGGTGCATAGAGTCATCTTTTTGCAACGTATATAATCCATTCCCAGCTCACCAATGCAGCACAGTTGGATGAGGTTACAACCTGGCCTGCCTGTCCTCCCGACTCCAGTAAGGATTATAGTTGGCTCAAAGCGGCCGTCGCTGGTTGGGGTGTCCAAAATATAGGTAATCATTATAGTGCATCGAAGGTTTATAGATCTTTTCATTTCAGTTCTCATTTTTGGCGCCATGACATTAGCTCTGCTTGACTGTGTCAGCAGAGCTAATGCTGTGGTACCGGAGTCCATCTCACAAGGGTCCGTCCATTTATCCATCATCCATCGTTTGGATATGGAGAGAAAGGGGGGGTTAACTGTTCACATTTTTTTTTATTTTCTTTGGCATGAAACCTTATTTGAGGGAAAAAAGTGCTACTTTTCTAAATCACACCTGAAATTTCTCAATCCTCCCCTGAAGAAAAGTACTACTTTGGGTTTTAGATTTTTTTAAAACTGTATTGCAATGGAAGTTGCAATGTTACAAACATTGTGCCCAGTGGTAAAATAAAAATGCAATATATATTGGAAACGGCTAATCATAGGATGCAATGAAAGAAAATTGGGCCTCTGCGGGTAATGTACATATCTATGTAGGTATTTTTTGACTGTGAGTTGGTCAAGTTCATTTGGGGTTATCTGATGCTTGTATCATTATCAAAACGCTAGTTAGTAATTCAGTTACGTTCTTTTTCAGCTAAACGTTACGCAGATGTTTCTGGCAACAGTTCACACAAAGTTACCTCTTTGAAATGTTAAAAATGCTATAAATTTTATTTTTATGAGTCTTTACCAAAAGGTAACATAGGGCCTAATGACAAAAGTATAAGATGGTGTTTAGGGCATCTAAGTCACAAAACGGTCCACTGTGGAATGAAGCGGAGCCCAATTTGGGCCTCATAGATACCAGTAGCACATATTCGGTACATATGCCATTGTAGTGGCCAAAGTTATATCGGGGTCATTGCGGTGACTGTGTTAGAAGTGCTCATAAATCGAAATTTGTCCTCATCCAAATTTTTCCATTTGTGGCATCTATTATCTCTAAAAGTATTGTACGGATGTCTATTTCTTTTAAATATTACTTGTTGCTTGCCCTGGCCCTTACCCCACAGATTCTTTTAATGTTTGAAAAAATGCATCCTACAATTTTAATGGATTTTGTTTTTGTTTTTTTTTTTCGATATTATAGCACCATATAAAAAGATCAATTTCAAAATGCTCCTCCTACAAATCACACTTGAAATTTTCACGCCTCTCTTTAAGTTTGTTTCTATCTTATCTCACAAAAGTTTTAAATTTAAGCAGATTTAAGCAGATTTGTAGATTTAAATTTAAGCCCCTTTTCTATTTTTCTTAAAATAGAACCCTATGGGAGTGTACATTTCAAAAGGGCACTCGCCTTTTTCAAATTGTTTATCAAATTTCGAATTATTTCAAATTTCTCCTAAATTTTCATCTTAAAGGTCCTCAAAAATGCTTTGGATTTTAAGATTTCGCCACTTTAAAGTTTTACCGTTGGGGACCAATTGGAGAGGTATTAAATGCCCTGTAATTCAGAAAGCATTTCTGCAGAGCTAAATTGATTCAAATTTGGGACCGAGGAGCACTCGTAACACATAAGGTGCACCTTTCACCTGGTAGTGGTCAAGGTCTTTTTTTTTGGGGGGGGGGGGGGTGGATGCATTTGTCACAATATGGCCTGCAACTTGTCATGATGGGAAGTGGATTGGAATTTAAGACTTAGGAGCAATAGCGCCACACATATGTGATGCCTTTGACCTTATAGTATCCAATATCATTTTGAGGTCATTTGGTGCACTTATCTCCAAACAACTGATCGTAGAGCAAAATGGAATAAAAATTTGGGACTCAGAGATACTAATATTATATATATGGAGTACCCGTGACCTTGTAATATTAAATGCCATTTGGGGTTATCTGCTACACTGGTGTTACAAGGGTTTGTAACTCGAAACTGGTTTTTTTTTTTTTGTCGAGTGGAATGACTGAAAAATTTCGACTCTGGTACATAGTAAGTTAAACATAGATATGGGGTAGCTTTGGGCTTGTAGTATTCAAGGTTATTGTGTGATCATTTGGTGCTCTTTTCTCAAAACAGCCACAGCATAGGGTGAGACGGAGTGAAATTCGGGATTTAGGGAAACAAGTAACACTTGGTTTGTTACTCGGAAGCGCTTGATAGTACAGTGAAATCCAATGAGATTGATTGAATAGGATTTAAGTCTTCAGTCTCATAGTGACTGGGAACAAGGTTTATCAAGCTCAATAGGTTGACCCATGCACAAAGTCAGGTATGTATGTATTTGTGTGTGTGTGTGTACTGGACCGATCTTGTGCTATTCTGATCTACGGCACTCTTGAGAATACTAGCCGACAGAATCACCATGTCACCGATTGTCTGTGATGTCCCAACACAGACAATCATCCTCATTCCAAACTGGCCACATGGTCTCTACCCACCCTTGTGTGCTGAGCCCTATGCAGAGCGGTAGAACATCCTATCCTACCTGGCTATGGCAAAAATGGAATGAAATTCAAGACAGAGACATAGATACTACATGTAGGTATCCCGTAGTAGTAAATGTCGTGGTGCGACCATTCCGCGTATTTGGCCACCCGATCCAACATTTTCCGTCAGTGGAGCACTGCCAGAAACACGCGTTGACTGTGTGAGTGCCAGTGCTCCACTGGGCTGTGATATATCACGGTATCACAGGATATCTGTCCGCTAGTGGAGCATTGAGGAATCTGTATTACCCAGCATTTACGTGTACGCATCTCCAGAACAAGCTCGCCGACCAGCTTGTCTCAGTGATGTAGGGCAGCACACTGGCTTTCAGAGCTGGATGAGTATACGTCTTTTCCGTCAAGGCCCTGTTTAGGACCACGGGTTCGAATCCCTCCCTAGTCACATTGTAACTAAGTTCTGTATCTTGCATAGCCGTCTATGGGCCACTGGCGGATGTATATCATGTGATACATCAGTGAAGTACTGGTTCCCAGAGTGCCTTTTCAACAATGGTCTACTGGTGGAAAGTGTTGGACCGGGTGATTTGGTTCAACATTGGTATGATGCAACATTTGTCTAAGGTTTTCAATTATGATACCTGCTGCTGCCAGCAAGCAGAGGGTCAAGGTACATGGACCTCTCACAGTTTTGATCTGATTCAGTCGAATCATATGATACATATTCCATTAGTTGGGAATGCTGGCTATTAAATTTCTTGACCTGCCAAGTACTGGAAATTTTAAAACGATTCTTATGCCACAGTTTTCATCCAAGTTCAGCAAATAGACGTCCTGGTAATGGGGAAAAGGTAACTATTGCAGACCTTGTCAATGTGTCAAACGGCACTTTGGAATTTAACATCCAAGTCAGTGGGAAAATCTTGAAAAGCAAAATGTCTATTGAACGACTCCTTGTAGAGCAAAATGCATGAAAATTTGGGACTCAGTGGGATGGGAATTAAGTACCTTCATCCTGGACTATACGAGATCATCTTAGTGTCATTCATTGAATTTTGTGTGAACATTGTGTTTCCAAGAGTACATTGGTAGCCATGCTGGCTTACTGGACCTTACTCTCCATGGTATTTTCTAAAAAGTACATAAGGGTTGCTTTTGATGTCAGAAATCCGTATCATGGTCATCTTGGGATCATTCAATGCACTTTTTGAAGGTATAAACCAATGCCCGAAAATGTAAATAACTCATATATTTTGAGTCTTTGGCATTAGTTCGAGGCATGTGATGCCAGACACATGTAGGTTATTTTTGGGTTACTGTATGTAATTGGCCAAGCAGATTGTCAAAGGCCCCAGGCCTCTTGTTTGGCCCCATGTGCTTGTCTTTGAGAAGTTCGTGCATTTTCTATTTCAGCCTTGACTTTCAGGGTACATAGAGTAAGGTGTTTGTCATTATTGGCATTGCAGAGCACTTGATTCAAATGTCAGATACAACATTGTTAAATATTATATGCAGCAAGGAAATGATTTTCCTAGTTTCACAAATATAAACACAAATACAACAGCACCGTCATCAACAAGAAAGAAGTAACAGGGACAGAAAGGACAAAAACGAATCCCATTCCCTTGCAAAGTATATACACAACGCAGCATCAACCTGTTTAACTGTTCATTTTCAGGCCCTGTGTCCCCCGATGAGCTGCACTACGTGACCCTGAACGTGACCAGTAATGAGCTGTGTGCCTCCATGCCAATAATTGGCGAGATAGGTATCACTGACGACATGATCTGTGCCGGTGACAACCAGGGCTTCAACGACAGGGACGCTTGTGAGGTGACAAACCAGACAATACATTTGACATAAGTTTAGCCATTAGGTTAATCTCCGACGATAAGGAATGGGAGTGATATTTGTAGAAAAATGAACGTGTAAACTTATTAAAAGAACAAAACAGAGACGCACGCACCACAGAGCTTCATAAAATATTAGGAAATGCCTTTAAATATCGCTGAGTTTCGACTACACGCATATCACGGCAAGGGCACGATATCCTTTGTGCCATGTTATATAAGGAGTGTTTTATGCGAGTATAGGAACTTCAGAATGCCAAAGTATTTGTGTGAACGGGTTCACTTGACATGGTGAATTTCTTCTCTGTTATTAGACCTTGTATTTCTCATCTACATCTCACAATCTCGTCCAAGGCCATCAATATCCAGTGGCAAGATCAAATCAGGATTTTCTCTTTAAAATAGGCACTACTTAACACAGACTGAGGTGTTCCTTTGTCCATTCCATGTTGTCCTGGTGCGGGTGATGAACCGTCTCCAGCGGCGACCTAAGGTCGGGTCTCTCGGAAATCCATGCAGGCTAACGCTATTCTGTCTGAAATTTACACACCCGAATACCACGTATCGGTGCACCTTTGTGTTATATAATCATGGATCTAGAAACTTTTCCGCCAGCAAATAATAAATGACTAAAATAAGCTTCAACATAACTAAAATAAGCGTTTTTCCTACAGTAAATTATAAATGACTAAAAGAAGCTTCAAAATAAGCGTTCATGCGCTTGGTGTTTTCTCGTTGTGACTTCACGCGAGCGATGTTCTATTTTGGAAACAAATTTCTCGCATGGCCGGGCCTCGAATGTGAGAAGGTGGAGAATTTTATTTATCGCTGTGAACATTTTAGATATCAGACAATCGTTTCCGGCTATATTTACAAATATTACAAAATTGACAAACCATGCCCTTTGAGCCTTCTGCTATTTAATACACTTCCGCTATTGATCACAAAACAATTAAGTTAAGTAAATTCGACAAATTGCTTCCAAAATGTCGCACAAATTCAGAATATATTCAAAGTGTTATATTTTCAAACTGTAAAAAGAACACACTACTTGATAAATCTAGTGTTTTGAATATTCGTGCTGGCACAGACAGCTTTCTTCCAGCCTTTGGACACAATTCGTCAATTTGGTCACACATTATCTTCTGCTCAAACCGTTAAAGTACACAAATTAATTTTATATTAAAGTAATTTTTACACATTGCTTCTCAGGTAAATCCACTACTTCCTATTCTAACATGTTCGTCATTTAAAACATATATCAATATTATACATATCAATATTAGCTTTCATTTCATTTACATACAGCCAATCCAACATTTTTACAGATTATAGTTTCTGCCTTAATGTGGTGGACCTCATCAACGTTTTCTTTTAATGGCAAAGACTACATTCCATGTAAATTGGTAATAAAATCATCAGGTTGCATTTAAACAACACAAAATGCAAGCTTGGCAGTTAAATATGCGCTGGTGAGGGGGGGGGGGTGCATTGATCATCACAATAAACCTTTAAAGTCTTTTAGTGAAGAACATAGAACATTGTGTCAACTGATGGGACACAATATCCCACAGTCTTGATCTCTCACATGGAAGGTAGTTTGAGCAAATATGAAGAAATTTGAACCCTGGTATGAATCTGACCAGCACCCATGCCATGCATTGAATAGTAGAGAATATGTCTACAAGTGCTTAATTCGCTCCAGGCTACCCAGGGTGCGGTCTTGTTGTTTAACCTTTAAATGTATAAAAGTCTGTTCCTGGCGGACCTGGCGACTACAAGTAATGTCATCGTTATTGAAAATCTTGTTATAAACACATTGCAAGGTGTCAGAGGTTGGATTTTGATTTAGGCAATTTGCTACTGGAATACGCTGAATATCTCGGAACCATTTGTATCCATGAAGCAATAAGCTTTGTACTTTTGCTGGATTATATACTTGCATCTATCAAACAGTAACTCATAAGACAAACTCGTTCATCCTTTGTTTTGCCACGTCTAAGATTATGGGTATCTGTCTAGGGAGATTCCGGCAATCCATTGACAGTGAGAGAGGATGGAATACACAGTGTGATCGGATTGAAATCATGGGGTTATAGCTGTGCAGGAGGGGAGCCGGGAGTTTATGCCCGAGTCTCCTACGCGAGTGATTGGATCACTAGCATCGTGACTACTGATATGAACCTAAACTTCTCTCATGTAAACCCCGGTCTTATGGATAGCGACAATAAAGCTACTGGTCTAACGTGTATAGTTGTGGTTTATGTTTAGTGATGTTACTGATGCAAAAATGTATTAGTATTAACTATGTTCGTATAATGACGCTACTGGTTTAACACGTACAATGGTAGCATGTAGCTACTAGTACAAGATATATATTCAATCCCATTCGAACCCAGCTGAAGAATTGCCAGCCTTCTCCAGACCTTCGGGATGAATATCATTGAGCCAGAGACATAGCATCAGCCTTGTATGATAATTCCAGACCGTCAGAATAGCAATGCAGAGATATCCTGAAAGACACCTCGGACAACAACTTGACCAGATTGGATCACCTTTTGAAATCCGGAGATTGCAAGGAAATCTATCAACTGGAATGGTGATATTGAACTGAATAAATAGTAATGAACCATCTGACGACTTCAAAGAGCATATTCAGGAATTATTTAACTTACAAAACAGAATCGATGAACATATATAACTGCCCCCCCCAAAAAAAAAAAAAAAAAACTGCACCATTTCCTTTGATTTTACGTGACGTTGAAGGGAGAATGTCAAGTCACTCAAAGTTTATAGGTTTATCTTTCTTTAAAGAACAGAATTTGCCCATATACCACTGTTAAAGAATAATCTGACATCATACAAGGGAACTTCAAATATGCCATTAAATTTGAACTTAAGTGACCTTGGTAGGTCAAATTCAAGGTCTTGCGTTTTCACGCCTCATATCTCTTGAAAGGGACAGATCTGGGGCATATTTTAATAGTAAACAGTAATAGAAAGCCGTAATGGGAGTCCAGCCGCATTTTTAGACCTTGAGTTGCGTTGAAAGGCCTAACTTAAGGTTTCGTAGAGTTTGAGGTACTATATCTTGTAAAATAACTGATTTAGCTGACATATCACTGCTAAATATTAATAGGAAGCCATATAATATTAACAACATGTTACATAATGTATTTTTTGCCTGGCAGCGTTTTTCGCTGCACCCCCCACCTACAACCCAACCCCCACCCAAAGACCTTATATCTCAGTTATATCAAGTTATGTATGGGAGTTCAACTGCGCCTATAGATTTAACCTTGCGTGACTTTGAAAGATCAGCTTCAAGGATAATAATCGTATGAACGCTCATATGACTGAAGCAGCAGAGTTAGGCCATTTGATTCTATTAAACAGTAAATAAGGGAGATTCATGTAAAAGTCGCTGATGCCCCAAATACTGATATCTTGGAAAAATTGTAGTCACAGTATTTGTTGTAAGTTAGACTTAATAGGATGTCGTATATAGGGAGTCTACTCACGCTATCATATTTGAATTTGAACGGCACTGAAATGTTAAGATCAAGATTATGCACTGTCATAAAGCATTTATATCTCGAAAATGAGTAGAATCTGCGCTTGTCTTGCTACTGTGCACAAATAAGAACTCCAGCTCAAGAAACCTGAGATGTGAAGGCCAAGATCAATCGCAGTGAAATCGATCAATATTTCAATGTACAAAGTGTTACTATAGATGCAATGAGACGTCCACTGAAGTGTTTGTTAACTCCTAAAGTACTTGTTAGCCAGATGCATTAGAAGTGCAGGTCAATCTTGTTGGTGATGGGGAACATGCGACAGGCTGGTGGATGAGTACAAAGGTCAGTGATTGTCAGTGAATACCAGAGCCTGCTGAGTCATTATTTTCCAAATGCATGGGCAAGGCCATTTTGTACATTTTTTTATTGTTTTTGTCTTCACTTTTTGCATTTTACTCTATTGTTTCTTTCATTTTAACCACTGTTGTGTTTTTGTTGTTTTCGAAATGACTGTACCGTATTTTGTTTTCTTATTGTATTTTGCTTAATTTGATTTTTTGTGGAGTTGTGTCTATTTGAATAAATATCAAGCAAGGGGTCAATTTTTTTTTTGAGATATTGTGTGTACAAACAAAACAATTCAATAACAAAGCAAAAGCAATTCAAAGAAAGAAAGATTGCTGGGACAGTAGAAACATGCTCTGAAATGAGATGGTTATGCACTGCGTGCTTCTTCTTCCTCTTCTCCTTCTTCTTCTTCTTTTAACCTCCTTGGAGATATTTTATATTCCTTGAACTTAGCCTTTCATGAACACTAGGGAAAGCGGATGGTTTTCCAAAAATCTATGGCTTACCAAAACTTAGCAGCGTACCAAATCATGGTGTGGTGTTATGCTCCAGCTGGATCTGGGAAGAGAGAAAGCATGATTGTGTATACATATTGCAGCCATATATAGGGGCCAGGAACATTTGACAGTCTGGTGTGTGTGAGCATAAAGGTCAGTGCTTGTAACAGTGTATAAAATAACAGAGCCTGCTAAGATATTACTTTGCAAATGTATTGTCAAGGCTCGTTTGCACATTGTTTTATTGTTTTGATTTTCTTCAAGTTCTGCTTTTGCCTTCTATTGTTGTTTATACTTTACGGACCTGTTGCGGATTTGTTATTTTCTGGCAAGTGTGTATTTTTGTTGTTTTTTTTTTATTTATTTTTTCTTCAATTTATTGTGTTTGTTTCATGTGTGACGTTAATATGTAATGTATTGTTTAAACAATTTGAAGAAAGAAAGATCACTGGGGCAGCAGAAATGTTCTCTCTCACGAGATTGTTATGCACTGCATGAATCTTCTTCCTTTCTTCTTCTTCTTCTTCTTCTTCTTCTTCTTCTTCTTCTTCTTCTTCTTCTTCTTCTTCTGATTTTCCTCCCATCTAAGAAAGTAGATAACCTCCTTTAAAGTAATTTACACTGCCATAATACAGAGATTTCCTTGAACTTAACCTTTTATGAAGACTATTATAACTAAAAGTTAAAATCTATAGCCAACAAATAATTGGTTGCTCAGGATCACGTTATTAATGTCGACCATCCGTTGGATTCCTAGCTCTAACACACCCACCACCGGCTTGTGAATTGGCCTGGCAACGACAGTCCTCCTCACTCACCGACCCCAAGAAAGGTTTGCGATTTGACTGGTAAATGCGCTGTGCATGCTCTGCTTGACATAGAAAGTCAGC
>JAAUYG010206653.1_pt1 | contig 10843 bp, 6 predicted proteins | sample 7278091 | NCBI WGS metagenome assembly JAAUYG01 (sample SAMN14350201, study PRJNA611818) | marine sediment metagenome | isolation source: surface marine sediment (0.6m) | place: French Polynesia: Moorea | collected 2018-08
CCAATGAAGATAGTAATATCCAAGCTGATGCCTTTGAAGGAGATGGCGGTAACATTATCATCAACACTAACGGCATTTTTGGTTTGGAATTACGCGATGAAGAAACTTCCCTTAGCGATATCACTGCCTCATCTGAATTTGGACAGCAAGGAGAAGTAGAGATTAATACCTCTGCCGTCGATCCGACAAGGGGATTAAATAACTTACCCCAAGAAGCAGTAGAAGCCGAAGTTGCCCAAGGTTGCCAAACGGTAGGAGGTAGATCGAAATTGGAATTTTTCGATATTGGCAGAGGAGGATTGCCACCCAATCCCGACGAGCTCTTGAGTAGCGAGATCGTTATCGCCGAATGGATTCCGCTCGATTTAGCAGACGATAAGGTTCAAGAGCAAACTTCAGAAACGAGTTTTACAGGAGATGAAATTAAAGATATGACGCTGCTAAGAACCTTTCTTTGTCAGCAATAAGCTGGTCAAAATTTAATTTTATGGTCACAGCACGATGAGGAGGTACACATGATTACTCAAAAGAACAAAATTTGCGGTTTTCTCCCTAACCCCCAATTCTGGTAGGTAACAAGAATTTAAAGTCCCCCAATCTTGGGGGATTTAGGGGGCTAAATAAGTGTCAAATCAAACAAATAACTTAAGACATGACTTAACTTAAGACATGACTTATGTGTACACGATAGCCAATTCTGGGGGGAACAAGAGTTAAAAGTCCCCAAATGTTAGGGGATTTAGGGGGCTAAATGAATTAAGGAGCAAAAATGAGGAAAAAATGATTAAATTGCCGAGCTACTGGCTATACTCACTGTTAGTAGTTTTAACCAGCACCATCAATACTGGTTATCTCAGAGCGCAAACTAGCGAAATTACGCAAAACACTCCCGATTCTCCTGCCATTCCTCAAATACCGCCACAGGATGTCATTCCGCCTCCTTCTCCTCCTTCTTTGCCCGAAATACCACCCGATTTACCCCCACCGCCAGAAGAATTACTTCCTTCACCCATAACTCCCCTAGAAGAGCTTCCCAGTACGGAAGAGACGATTACTGTTACTAAATTTCTCTTCACTGGTAATACTGCCTTTACTAGCGAAGAATTAGCCGAAAAATTTACGACGGATTTAACGAACAAACCGCTTTCTTTGACCAGATTGCTCCAAATTGCTGCGGAGATTGCTACTCTTTATGCCGAACGAGGATATAGTACCTCTGGTGCAATTATTTCGCTTCCCAAAGCAACTCAACAACAGGGAAAAGGAATTGTGGAAGTAAAAGTTGTTGAAGGGGAATTGGCAGAAATAAGAATTCTTCCTGCGGAGGATTCTCTCAAACTAAATTCTAACTATATCCGTTCTCGTTTAAACCTAGCTGTATCTAAGCCTTTAAATATCTACGAGCTTCAAGAAGCTTTGCAATTACTACAGCTCGATCCTTTAATTGACAGTATCTCTGCCACCTTATCTGCTGGTTCTCGCCCCGAACAAAGCATACTAGAAGTAACAGTATCAGAAGCAGACTCTTTTAATCTTCAAGTTTTTGGTGATAACAATCGTTCTCCCAGTGTGGGTAGTTTTCGGCGCGGTGGCATAATTACAGAAGCAAATTTATGGGGATGGGGAGATAGACTTAGCTTTGGTTATACTAATACCGATGGTAGCGATGCTTTCGATGTTGCTTACACAATCCCTATTAATCCTTATAATGGTACTCTCAATTTTAGCTTTAACAACACCGATAATGAAGTAGTCGAGCCTCCTTTTAATATTTTAGATATTGAATCCGAATCTAGCTCCTACGAACTAAGTCTGCGCCAACCGATCTTACAAAATATTGATCGCGATACTCGCACTTTTGACGAGGTTGCTTTAGGTGTAACTGCTTTCTGGCGCAACAGCGAATCTTCTTTAGGAAACGATCCTTTTCCCTTATCTCCTGGTGCAGAAGCAGACGGCGATCTGGGGATTTTTGCCCTGCGATTTGCCCAAGAATGGACGAGACAAAATGCTAGTTCAGTTTTCACCTTGCGTTCGGAGTTTAGCTTGGGGTTGGATGCCTTTGATGCTACTACCAATAAACAAATTGCAGGAGTTGAGAGAATTCCCGACAGTCGCTTTTTTGCTTGGCGAGGACAAACTCAATACGTACATTTATTAGCCCCAGAAACCTTATTGATCTTACGGGGTAGCTTACAGATAGCTAATGATGCCCTATTGGGTGCAGAACAATTTAGTGTTGGTGGTTTTAATACTGTCAGGGGTTATCGCCAAGATGCCATCTTAACTGATAATGGGTTTTTAGCGTCAGCAGAATTGCGCCTACCTATTAGTAAGGGGTTTTCCGAATCAGGAGTTTTACAGATAATACCATTTTTTGACTATGGCAAAGGTTGGAATAACTTTGACGTAGCTAATCCAGATCCTAATAACTTAGCATCTACAGGAGTAGGCTTACTTTGGCGGGAAGAGAATTTTAATCTGCGCTTCGATTATGGTATTCCTTTAATTGATATCGATTCGAGGGATAAAACTCTACAGGAACAAGGCTTGTATCTATCTCTGCAATGGAATCTTTTTTAAAATGCACCTATAAATAATTATGAAAATTGTTCGCGCGATCGCTATTTTCTTTTTCATCGGTTTATTCTTGACTATGGGAATAATGCCTGGGTTAACTCAATTACCGCCAGAAAATTTAACTAATGCCGAAAATTTGGTACGACAAGGAAGAAAATATTACCAAGCAGAGAAATTTCACCAAGCGAGCCATAAATTAGCACTAGCTGCCAATATCTTTGCTGAATTGGGAGAATTAGAGCAAGAAGCAATTACTAGGGGGAATCTCTCCTTAGCCTATCAACAACAGGGAAACTGGCAAGAAGCCCAAAATGCGATCGCTCTTGGTTTAACTCTTCTCAACTTTAAATACGATCTAAATACACCAATAACTTGGCAAATTCCCGATCTACCTCCAGAAAAACTACAAATATTAGCGAGAATAATCAATATTTATGGTCGTCTTTGGTATTTTCAAGGTAATGCAGACAATGCTTTATCTAGTTGGCAACTAGCTACTAATATTTATCAACAATTAGAAGAGCGACAAGGAGTTGTTACCAGTCAGATTAATCAAATACAAGCCTTACAAACTCTAGGACTTTATCAAGAAGCCAGAAAAAGCGGCAAAACAGTGGAACAAAATATCAATCTTCTTCCAGATAATCTCAAATTTAAAGGCTTACTTATCAAATTTAAAGGCTTACTTAGTTTGGGTAATGTTTATCGTTCTGTTGGCGATTTAGCTAGTTCTGAAAAATATTTACAAACAAGTTTGGAATTAGCCGAAAATTTTAATTTGGCTCGAAACATAAGTAATATTCAACTTAGTTTAGCTGATACTTGGCACTCTTGGGGAAACTTAGAAAGAGAAAGACTGTTACCTATTCGTTATGAGTATGTTCCTTGGCGTTGCGATATAAAAGACTCTTTATCTCTTCCTTTAAAAACCCATAATTTATATGAAAAAGCTGAAAATATGTATCGACAGGTATTGAATCAAGAGCAAACGCCTGTTGCGATCGTGGCAATTAAATCTCAATTAAATCTTTTAAAATTATTAATTACTACTGGTCAATGGTCAGAAGCTCAAACATTATCCAATAGTATAAAACTATCTAATTTATCTAATAATAGAACCAAAGTTTATAGCCAAATTAATTATGCCAAAAGTTTAGCCTGTATTAAACAACAATATTCTCCAGAAACTAGTTCGTGGAACAAAATTACGCGCCTAATCGAAACAGCAATTCGAGATGCTGAAGAATTAGAAGACAAGCGGGCAAAATCTTATGCTCTTGGCAATTTAGGCGGATTATATGAATATTTTGCACTTTTAGCACGACAGCAACAACAAAACATTAAAGCGCAACAATGGATACAGCAAGCACAACAATTGACTCAACAAGCTTTATATTTAGCACAACCTAGCCAACTACCAGATATAGCTTATCAATGGCAATGGCAATTAGGACGTTTATTAGAAGCACAAAAAAAGACAAGGGAGTCTATTACTTATTATCAATCTACCGTCCAAACTCTTGAATCTGTACGTGGCGACTTGTTAACCATCAATTCAGACGTACAGTTTTCTTTTCGAGACAATATCGAACCCGTTTATCGACAACTAGCTCAATTACTTCTACAACAACCAACTGTGGAAAATTTAGCTCAAACTCGTCAAGTTATCCAAAATCTTCAATTAGCAGAATTAGAAAATTTTTTACGCTGTAACCTACAAAGTACCCAAGCACTGGATAAAATTGTCAATCGTCCCAATTCCACAGAAGCAGTTATCTATCCCATTATTCTCGACGAACAAATTGATGTTATCCTCAAACTGCCTAATTCTGACGAACTGCGATATCACAATACCAAAGTATCTAAAGGAGAAGTAGAAGAGGTATTGCAAAGACTACAAGACAATCTAGCTAAACCTCAAGGGAGAAAGAAGGTTCAAGAAAATGCCGAACGAGTTTATCAATGGCTAATTGCCCCCTTTGCTACAGATTTAGAAACAGCTAAAGTTGACACCTTGGTTTTTTTCCTCGATACCCCTCTAAGAAATATCCCGATGGCAGTTCTTTATGATGGAAATAACTATCTAATTGAGAAATACGCCGTAGCCGTAACTTCAGGTTTAGAACTACTAGAACCAAAAACATTACAAAGAGAACAATTAAACGCGATGCTAGCTGGTTTAACTGAATCTCGCCAAGGTTATCCTCCTCTGAAAAATGTAGATCTCCAGTTAAACCAAATTAGCGAAAAAATTTCGAGTCAAATACTTCTAGATCGGGAATTTACTGTCTTAAATTTCCAAAATCAGCTTCAATCTCTCCCTTTCCCTGTGGTTCACATTGCCACTCACGGTCAATTTAGTTCTCAACCTGAAGAAACTTTTATTATTGCCTGGGATGAATCCATCGATCTTAACGAATTGAGTAATTTACTTAAAAATACTGCAAAAACTAAATCCGAGGCAATTGAATTACTAGTCTTGGCTGCCTGTCAGACGGCAAAAGGAGATAAAAGAGCAACTCTAGGATTAGCTGGAGTAGCCATTAATGCTGGGGTGAGAAGCACTTTAGCCACACTTTGGAAAGTTATTGCTGATGAATCTCCGGGGGAGCTTTTAAATCAGTTTTATCAAGAACTAAGCGAACATCCCGAGCTCACTAAAGCCGAAGCCCTCCGTCGCGCTCAACTAGAATTTTTAAAGGATGATAGTCGCAATCGCCCCTATTACTGGGCAACCTATATTTTACTAGGCAACTGGCTTTAATTTCCCTTTCCGCACGTCTAAATGTAATGCACAAAATTACATAAACAGTTAGCGATCAGGACTGCGTGGTCTGCCAAAGGCAGGGGCTGCGCTGGCGCAACGAGCGAGCGCTATATCCCAGGGAAGCTGACCACGCAGTGCTTCGCCAAGGGCGAGATCACCAAAGCCGACTTGGTTTTAATCAAGTATTTAAACTGGATAACTAGAGTCCCATTATCAATTAAAGCTGCTCAATTCTATGTAAGAGAAATCCCCGATTCTGAATTTATTAAACTCAATTGACCACTGCCAAGACCCAGAAAATAGACCGTCGAAAGACCCGCACCGTAGGTTGGAGAGAAGCTCTGTTATGTTTAGCTCGGGGTCAGGATTCATCTCAACCAACCTTTGGAGCAACACTTGGAACAGTGGATGGGTAGGTTTTTTTACAAAGGGATGAGTTAAAAATCAAAAATTTGTTTAAGTCCCGTTAATCCCGATCTAAAAGCTCACTAACAGTAACAATACGATAGTTTCGTTGTCTCAAATCTTCTAAAATTGTTTCTAGTGCGATCGCTGTTTGTTGAGCTATTTTGGTTGAACCTGCATGAAAGACTAAAATTGCCCCAGGAAAGACCATTTGTTTAGCATACATCGCCGTTAACCAGGGATGGTTAGTAAGATCGTAAGTATCGAAGGGAATCATCGAAGCCAGCACCAGCTTTAGATCGTAATTTTCTTCTGCCGTAAGATTATTAATCGCTTGTAACATTTTTTGGTTGTATAAAGCTCTACCTGGACGATACCAACGAATTGTATTGTTACCTGTAAGATCGATTAGTTTTTCGTGAGCTTCTTTTAGCTGTTGCTCAAATTGTTGGGGAGTCAACCAAGCATGAGTTTCATCAATGACGCCGTGATTACCTATTTCATGACCGTGGGCGATAATTTCGGGAATAATTTGAGAATCTGGACTAAGATGACTGCTAATGATAAAAAAGGTGGCTTTAGCTGACTCTAGGTCATTATATTTCCGATTGTGATTGGCGATCGCATCTAAAATAAGTCGAGTGCCACAATCTCCTTTGTCTTGACGACAGGGTGCATCATCGATCGTTAAGGCAACTACTTTTTCGCTAGTTTGTTTATAAAAAATAGCATCAGGAAATAATTTAGCTACACCGTTTACTAATTCCTGAGATAAATTAATCATTTTTGAGGGACACCTAGACTAAGCTCTTTTTTCATAGGCCGATCCTACCAAGATCACTGGAATTTTAATGGCTTGCAAAACTTCTTGAGATATGGAACTAGTTAATAAATTTGTTGAGAATTTAGGTTGTGGTTTACCTAAAACTACATCTGTTACCTGATGTTCTTGAGCCAAACGGATAATCTCTGCTGATACTGAACCTGTAGTAGTTAAAAACTGATGAGGAATATCTAACAGTAATTTGTTAGCCAGTAGCTGCAGCTTTAGCAATTCTGTTGCCGAAGTATTGTTATTGACATGGATAATAACAGCTTCGCCATTTGTCCTCCTAGCTAAGTCAGCAACCTTGCTTAAGACGGAGATAGCCACAGAAGAAGTATCGATCGCACCTAAGATAATAGTACGAGACAAAACATTAGTTTTAGTCGGATCGACTGCATCTTGAGTTAATAGTTTGGGGGCAAAAGTCGGAATTGCCCATGCACCAAGGGGAGCGGTAATCAAAATCGATAAAGCTGCGATCGCCAGAATTATATCTCCTCCTGGTATACCCAAACTCAGAGGAATTGCCCCGATAGCTGCTTGCACAGTTGCTTTGGCTGAGTTTCCTGGTAAGAGAAATAATTTCTCCCGCCATGTCCAGTTACTACCGATAGTGGATAAATACCAGCCGATTGTGCGGCCAAAAATTAAGCCCACAATCAATAATAAAATCCCTGGTAATAAAACATCGCTTAATACTTTTAACTCGATTGTTGCCCCCATCAGCACAAATAACAAGATCTCTGCCACAATCCACAAGTGGTTAAATTCCTGGCGTAATCTACGGGCAAGGGGAGGGCTAAATTCAATTACGAAAAATCCCATTGCCATTACTGCTAAATAACCAGAGAAATAGGGAACTTGAGTAGCCAGAACAATTACTAATAAAGCTAGGCTAGCCGTAATCAAAGTTTCCTGAACCCAATTTTGAATCCATTTTTGCTTAATAATTAAGAAAACGATTAATTTTGCTGCTAAACAACCAATAATCACTCCTAAGATAATTTGCCCAATTACCTGTATGGGCAGTAGCCACAAAGCATTACTGGCAATAGTTCCCTGAGATAAAAAATTTAAGAGTAAGCTAAATAACAGTAGCACCAAGACATCGGATAAAGCACTACCTGTTAAGATTGCATCGACAATTCCCCTAGAAACTCCCCAACCCAGACTTTTCAGTCGTAACATTCCTGGCACAATTACCGCAGGAGATTCTGCGCTAATAACACAGCCTAAGAGTAAGCCTGTGAAGAAATCAAACTGAAATAACCACATTGAAACTAGGGAGATGGCGATCGCTTCTGTGATAGCAGGAAGAAAACCCAGTCGTAAGGCCACATTACCCTGTTTAACTAGTTTATCACGGTCTAATCCTAAACCAGCACGCATCAAGATGACCATTACCGCCATAGTTCTGAGATCATCAGCCAGATCCAAAGCTTGCTCACCAATTAAATTACTGACTTGTGAGCCTAAGAGAATCCCCACAAGCATCATCCCCAATAATGGTGGTGCGCCGAATCTTCGGGCTAATTGACCACCCAAAAATCCCCATAAAAGGATCGAAATCATGCTAAATAATAAATTGTCAGGCATTTGATTTATTTTCCGCTCGGCGATCGCTAATCAAGCAATTCATTTGTTGTTTAGTTCTTTTATAGAATTTGCTATTTTTTGTAGTTCAATAAGAATAGTTTCAATTTGTGCCAAAAGTTCCAAGTCACTACGGAGTAATTGACCAGTTTTAGCTCTATGTTCTAATTGTTCTTGACGTTCAAGGAATAGGGCGAGAGAAAATAAACTGTTTTTTCTTGATTCGGGTAAATTGAAAGCAATTCTATTGATTTCAACTCCTTTTTCCATAATTTTCCAGACTTCTTGTCTAATGAAGTCAATTTCTCCAATTTCGGGGAACTGGGGGGGGGTTCTGGCTGCAGTTTCTGTGGTGTTGTCAATTTGATTATCAAAAGTGCGATCGCGATGATCGAGATTATAGCGATCGTTATGCCCAGGAATATTGTTTTTTTTTGAGCCTGTTGACTTCCTCTGGCTAAGGAAGAATACTCCTCGAACTCTTCATGTTTAATTCTGTTAGATAAACCACGCCACACACCAGTTTTCTTTAAAGCAGAGGCAGATTTTATACTAGTAACTAAAACTAATAGACCGTTTCTATCAGGAAGAGGATTAGTTTCTAGTTCTAGAGCAATTTGTTGTCTTAATAATTCTGAATTCTTGCCGATTTTACAATTGAGATCGGTGTTTTGATTGTTTCCTATGTTTAAAGTTGAATTAGATAGTTGTACCAGGCTTTTGTAATTAACTTCAAAACCATATTCGCCAGCAGCGGTAATTATTTTATCTATTTCTCGCTCTAATTTGCCTTGTAAAGCAAGAATTAATAGAGAGCGAATTTTTATATTTTCACTATCTTTTGGACAAATCCAAAGGATAGAATTACGAACAGAGCGACCTGTAAAATCCGCTCTTTCTTCTCTTGCTTTTAGACCAGTAATCAATAAATAATATTTATCTTGATGAGCAACTAAAATAACAGAAAACTTTTGACTTTCAATTAAATCAACTGGTTTGACTGCCAAATTACCAATTGTTTGTATGAGAAAATTAGGATTTTCTGGATAAGAATCAGCTGATTTTATTCTGAGCCAACGGTAATCTTGATCTTGGTTTTTTCCCCGACTTTGAACATAAATTGCCATTTTTAGTTTGCTCCTAAATATTTAGCCATTTTTCACCTTTGACTACAGCAAAATTGCCGTTGGTTTTACAGCCACGAGCAAATTCATCAACTGCTTTATTTAGATGAGTGTCTAACTCTAACCAGTTGCGGAGAAAATTGAAAAATTTCCACTGTCTCGAATCGAGATGGAGTTTTAGCAGAAATCGTAGAAGATAACGCAAAGGTTGTTCGCTATCACGAGGAGAGTATTCAGCATCGTGTCTGGTTTTGCGAAAGTAGAAATGAGGATTGTTCTGGCTATCTACCTCCATGCGTGAAAAAATAACACTGCCAACTGTTTGTACGGGAGTAATTACATTGGCAACCCAAGGATTTAAGCTAGGGGAATAGAAGTGATCTAATAAAGGGGCATATCCTTGTTTGACTTTCTCTAGTAACTCTTTAGCTGTTTTGTTATTTTTTAAGTACTTCTCGCATTTGACAGGAGCAAAGATCACCAAGCGAGGTGAATCTAAATTTTGATATGCTGCATTAAATAAGGCTTTAATTTGCTGAGGTCGATTGATTTTTTCGTGAAATTTACCTTTTTTTTCCATCAAGGAAGGTGCATCAATGGGGATTAACACGGCTGTTGATTCGCGCAAGATTTGTTTAACAAATTCTTTCTCTTCTTTAGAAGCTTGAGTTGCATGGTAGCCTCCTGGATAATCATAAAAGCGTAGATTAAGAGATGGTGTTTCGCCTTTTTTGCCCAAGCCAAAACTAAAAGAGCGTAGAGACTCTGGCCCAGCCATTGCTTCTGTTCCTTCAATTCCTGCTCTTCCTCTGGCTTCAAAGATATCAACTAAGCTTTTTAACTCTATTAAGCGATCTTGTAAAATGGCAGCACTTTCATCGTCAGGAGTCAGTTGCAGATTGGTATTGCCAATATTGCTTTCAAATTGTTCGTACATTGCTGTCAGCAAAGTAGTTTTACCAACACCACTTGCACCCAACATGGTTATTTTAAGTTCTTGCATTTAAATTTCCTGATATTGAGCTTCAAAATTGCTTGTACTCGAATGGGTAAAAATTGTCTTTTTGATTGGCTGAAATTGCTTTTTCAACTTCTGTAATCCACTGTTGGCTTATTTTGCTATTGTGACCAAACTCTTCAAATTCTTCTAACCAAACTTGATTGTAGATTTCTTGTAAGAACTTTAGCCATTCTTGTTTAACTTGTTTGGCTCTTAAAATACGGTCTAAAAACTCTTCTACAATGGCAAATGCAGCTTGATTGGGTTCGGCTAAAAGATCGTCCAAAGCAGTTTCGCATTTATAAATAGCTTCTGCGTGCAGGGAATTTAAACAACTTAATAATTCAGCAGCAGATGGAGAAGGAGAAAGTTGTAACGAGGTTTCATCGGGAGTAAGATCGTCAAGATGTTGGCGAATACGGTGTTGAATCAAACCTCGATAGGAAAGATCAAATTCTGCTAACGTCTGAAAACCTAACTTGAGGCGTTTTAGATTGTCGGGAATCATTTCGGCGATCGCACTAATAAATTCTGACTCCCTAGCTTCG
>JAAUYG010117639.1_pt1 | contig 10841 bp, 6 predicted proteins | sample 7278091 | NCBI WGS metagenome assembly JAAUYG01 (sample SAMN14350201, study PRJNA611818) | marine sediment metagenome | isolation source: surface marine sediment (0.6m) | place: French Polynesia: Moorea | collected 2018-08
ACTATCATACAGATTGGTAGTCCGAAAGATGAGAGTTAGTGTTTTAGTAAACTATGGCATATTGTGAAAGTAATTATTGAAGTAATATTTTTGAAGGCTTTTCATTTATTGCCCCCCCCTTTTTGCCCCCCCCCCCAAAAAAAAAGAGCAAAAATGACAAAGTAGTAAATCTAGTATTATATAAAAAATGAAATAAAAATTTTTTAGATGCTACATTTCATAAATAAATACCTAAATAAAGAAATAAGAGACTTTGAAAGATTTTTGTGGCCTGTGTGTTTTATGAATAATCTGTGGGTTTCTGCCTTCTTTAGCATTTATATTTGCATTTAGTGTCAGTAAGGTCCCGCAATTCTCTGTCAGGGCCCGCAGTTCGAAACGTATTAATTCAGGCAATACCTATTAATTCAGTCAATGTAACTAAAATGCGTACATGAGGGAGGGGAGGGGGTGGGAGGTGTTCTGGGAAGCAGGGTGGGTGGGTGATAATAAAAGGTATGCAGAGAAACCCCTGCGCAGGGACTTAGCGGCTCCCTCCTCGTAATGATCTTGGTGAGGGAGAACTCGCCATCTCTCGCGAGAGACTTTTATTTTCTGCCTAATAAATGAGCCTGGTTATTGCAAAGCCGCTCTATGGCATCCCATTTCCTTGTGCCCGTTGCATATGTACATATGGCGTTCCCGGTGACAATTACGGGAGATATAAATTCGGAGAGGTACAGGGGTTGACTGGGTGGCTTGGGAACCTTGCAGACGATGGATCCGCTGTCGTAGCCAATCAGGTGTTACAGGTAGAGAGAGAAGTGGTGCTGCGAGGGCTCGCCGCTTATTGGGGGCTAGGGGTTGACTCCGTCAGGCAAAATTAGCTGCTGTTCTGATCACTGATGTATGGCCGGCTTAGGCATGGGTCTTAATCACCATGGTTTTTATTTGGGCGTTCTCGTATTCACGACCGTGGCCTCCCCTCCCCTCCGCCCGTCCTGGATCGCAGTATGGCCTTTGAACGCCCTCTGTCTGCAGGGCAGAGCATCGAGGGAGCTCGGCCAGAAAATCAACGGGACACCGTCGAGGGGGTTGGGGGCAGGAGATGCGACCAGAGAAGAGATGAGCGTTGACATTTTTCCGACTTGATTGATTTTACCCTGAAGGACAATACCACCGTCCCTGTAACATTGACGGCTATTGATGTCATGGGGGTTAGGGGCGAGGTCAAGAAGCCTACACCTTCCTAGTAATTCTACACAAGCTGTGTCTTCTGTTACGCCGCAGAGCCAAGTCATTAAGCTGCGCCCTCTATCCCACGAATTTCATCCCACCATCGTAAATTTCTTTGTTTCGGCCACGCCAGAATAATTAATACCGATGGGTTTATGATGACAGTCCCGTTCTTTTGTGGAAGGGAAAACATGATTCCCGCTGCCTCGTCTTGGCTGGAGAGCCTTTGGGGCATATTGTATTCTATGTTCCATAAAGCAAGGAGAATCTGGCATGTAATTTCTTTGCTTTGCTGAATGTAATGCAACACAAAGATGATTATTGTTGGCGATCATTACTCTCGCCTCCCCCTGTCACAACTGTAAATCCTTGTATCTGATTATTTAACATGTCCACAGTCAAATATTTTTTTTTTTGTTTCTCAGCCACGTGATTATCATATGTTTATTGTCACATGTGTTACATTACAACGATAGAATTACCTCGGGGTTGGTTGAATTATTAATCCATGTGGCAGAGGTTTACGTCCTTTTGCCGTGTTTTCTTGTGTCTGCGCGGCAGATATGTTGCACCTTTCGTTGCGTCATTACACAGCAGTTGATCTCAGTCAGCTCCGTAATGGGACAGATTCCTCCTTCGGAATTGTCATCGTCGGCGGTATAAGTTTTCGAGATCATAAAAGTTCTCGGTGTAAAATGATATGATAAAATAGTCCCACCTTTGTGCAGTCCATGACATGGGTCCCATGGTAAATGTGACATTGCTCTGATCTAGGGGCAAGGAATGATATATTTGCTTATTTAAAAGTCTTTTCACCATTTCTTTATTATAGAAGTTTGGACTATAATTGTGTGACAGTCTTTGTACCGTACTTGCTTAATACATTCTATTTTTGCACAAATGTTATTTCTTATATAGAAAATTTTTATTCACTGGGCGAGCACCTTAATGGTGCTTCTGCTGAGTAACAAAAACTAAAAAGTATAGATATAAGTAATTGGGTGTAACATGGAAAAAACAAAACAAAACAAAACTGCAAATGAAAAAAAAAAAATAAGCAAGAGAGAACAGATTGTCAGTTAATTTGAATAGACTTTCTAAATTTGCAAAATGTAAAATCTTTGCAGGAACTACGAAAGGCTGCGGCGCCTTTGCTCAAAAGTTTTCAAGGTGAAATCGACTCACTGTCGAAGCGAAGTAAGAATGCTGAGGCAGCGTTTCTCAGCATCTACAAGAAACTAATTGACGTTCCAGGTAAGAAATCTTGGACTTTGTACCAATAGCTGTAAAGCAAAGACTGTGTATGTGTTGGCTTGCACAGATTGACATTTCTTTGTGTGGAATTATCAATATCCTGGAGTGGGGATTTCTTTAAAAAAAGCTAAAGTCTACTAGTTACGTATGTAGTGTTAAACATGGAAAAAGACAATTGTTGCCAGTGTGATTAGTGAATGTAAAAACTAAAACCCATTTCTAGACTTAAGATTTTTTTTTGAGACAGGCCCCACGTCTTAATGATCACTGGATGTGTAACTTGAATATCTGTCACCCATTCTTACTAAAAGGGCATGGCTATCGTTTACTCCTCATTCTAATTCATAAACTGGTATTGAGTTTACTGGTGGATTTCATATTTTAAATTGTCCTGTTTGAGATAAACGTTTTGAACCTGAAAGGTAGATCACCACACTCTCCGACCACCTCTGTATAAAAATTGCTTTCTTCAGGGCCACTACAATTGTCCCTCTCTTAAAGGACACTCCCTAGAGAGGACACCCATCTAGAAAAGACACAATTTCTTGGCAGCAAGTACTATGAAAGCATGTAATGCTCCCTCTCACCAAAGGACACCTCTCTAATAAGGACAGCATTGTCTGCCAGAAAGGATGTCCTTATTAGAAGGATGCCACTGTAGTATTGTTTCTTTGCTAAACAAACTGCGTCGGAATTCTGCGAGTCTTTTTCATTCATTTTGCAGAGTTTTGTACTTGTTTTGCTGTAAGACTTTTTATGACATGTAACAACTGAGCCCCCCAGTGTGCTCTCCATGATGTACATGTGCTTTGTTCATGCAGGGATGTTCCCCAGATATACAATATATCCGTATAGATCGCAAGTTTCCCTTTGCTAAATGTATATTGATCTATAACAGCCAGTAATGGTGGGCCTTTGGCTGGTCTCTCCCTTCTCATTATCCCAGTTTTCGACATCGATTGAAAGCTCATCTTTACATCGATAGGGGACATGCAGGGCATGTCTACTTTATGCCCCGAGTCCTTTGATAGTAGACACGCAGTAGAACAATGGTTACACGATATAACACACAGTGTTCCCAGCCTTTCTGTGGCCAATTTGGTGATCAGTACGGAAAGCGACGGATCTCAAACAATGAGTTCACCCTGATAGGGCCATATTGACCTTTCCCCCCCAACCGACCGAATGCTAACTTGTTGGTGTCATGGGGGCTGCGTTTGGACTGGGAAGACTGTGTAACCGACCCCGGACTGCATGGGGCTCATAATAGCAGTCGCGGGACCTTCTCAGTACATCACTGATGCAGCTTTCACACGTGGTTTCCGCCGCGTTTTGCCGTAACTGTTGAACAATTATATATTGATTATGGCAGTGGGATCAATCCATAGCCTGCCATTAGTTTTTAGGGGGGGGGGGGGGCAGGCAGCGGGGTGACAGCACCTTGACAGAGCTTCGAAGCGGCCATCTTGATATCATTGTTATCCACTGTCACGTTGGGAGGACACACCGCGTACTAGACCCGCACTCCTTCCACTTCCTGTTCCGCTACTCTGGAATCACCACCAAGAGGCCCAGAAAGCCATGCTGTCCCGCCCAGTCCAGGTCATTCCGCCTGTTGCAAAGACACATTGGCGGCACAAGTTAATATTTGTCTTCCACCAATTACCACCCCGCACCCTGCACCCTTCGGGCCCTGCTGCATCAGGCAATGATAATGGACACATGGCACATGCCTGGTGATTCGTTACAGAACTGACAGACTAAAGTCTTGCACTGTCTGGGCCACAGAAAACTACAGAAAAGTAGTATCGAAAGTAGTGAACAGGGATCACATGATGACACGGAAACTGCAGACAACTGAAGAAGGCCTGAAGTATCAGATCGAAAGCTCTTGACTTTCACTTGAACACTGGTGATAATGTGATTTTCTATCAATACAGAAAAGTACTTTTGGGTGGTTTAAAGTTTTGAGTTCTGATGCGTAACCAATTCTCAACTTCTGCAACATTTTAGAAAACCGCAGTCTTAGTGGAAGAAAAAGTCTTTGTGAAGCCTTTACAAAACACAGTAGTGAAATGTGTTAATAGATCTAGATATGGTTACAGTAAAAGCGACCTTTAAACCACTACTACCAGAGACCACCTCTCTCCTGAAGGACCACATGTTTTCCTGTCCGTGAGCAGATCCCACATTTCAGTACATATGAACCTGTCACCAAAGACCTCCTGTCTTGAGAGACCATATTTTTTGCGGCAGCTGGGGTGGTCTCTTAAGACAGGTTCCACTGTATTAAGAACATAATGTACTAGTGACAGGAAACTACAGGTCTGGGGGTGGGGGCAGCTGTAACCTTGGTGATGTTTCAGCAGACGTTTCCAATCATACAGTTTGATGCTTTGTATTGATCACCCGTCACAGAACTCTTCGTTGTTCTGCTTCCGTATTGATTCGTCTCCGTGTTCAGCCTCACATTGGAGGTGACGCTGAAACATGTGAAAGGCAACTCCCGAGTTGGCTCTGTTTGTAATAGAGATGCATCTAAACTCGTTTCTCGTTTTCCCCGCAGCCAGGCAACCGTACTGTATCTCCTGGCTTTGATGTTTTATAAATGGCCAATCAATATCTGGCGACAGGTATTAATTCTGTTCGATTCCCAGGATTTTTGGCGCTTGTTGATTCAGTTGTGTCATCTGACGAGGTTGAGCAGGCAATGATCTGGGCGAGCATCGCCAGCAGCGACGCCGCTTGCAAACAACTTTGCATTGTCCCGTTGCTGAGCAAAGCTTGTGTGGCAACACCTCCTCGTGTGATATGATTTTGACATTAGAAAAAAAGGAAGGGGAACAGTTTCCGGCGGGGTTTTGCATTACCCTGCAGCTTTGGTTTGTCTCAGTCACACTTTCCCCCATACCCTGATGGATCCTCTAGGGGTGTCCTGCCCCCCTTCATACACAATGATAGCCATAGATTGCCACGATCGATGGAGTTTTGTTCCCCAGAAATCAATCAATAGCAGAGAAAATGTATTGATTAGCTTGTTGCTTGTGAACAAACCCCGTCCCATTAGTGAGCACTGGATCGACTGCAATATCCATTTTAGTGGGATAGAATTTTAGCCTCTCAGGACATGCCACGTGATCGATTTACTCTGACCTGGCTTTACAAAGCTAGCGACTGTGCGATCAAATGGCAATTCCAGCAAAAATCTACCAGCTCCTGTATTGGGAATGAAGGCGTTTTACAGTCTTTCCTTTCCACGGCTGATTCAATGATTGACAATCTCGAGGGAATATAATATAAAAAATATGCCACAAATTTCACAAAATTTGATTCAGTTTCTCTTGTGTTCTCACATATTTTGCCATCTTTCACCTGTCTTGAATTTTACGTGCTTCATTTCTGGATACAGGCCTCAGTGCGTTGTTTGTGGGCTGCCTAAACATGCTGAATAACTTCCTGTTGTGTTACTGTGCACTAGGTGTTAGGAATCACACTATTTGAAGACATGATCATAATTGCCATCTCGAGTCAGTGACGCTAGGGTCAAACCTGTAGTGGTTTATTTAAAAGTGTCTGCTTTGGGTGAATGAAGCGACTGTATCAATCCAAAGACTTTAAACATTTTGTTAAAATGGAATAGTTTCTGTTGGGTACACGAGTTTCATAATTATGTCAAACACTGACATAAAGTGTGATTCACTCATTTGTGCAGCCTCAAATCCAGTTCAGGGCAATTTCATCTATCACCTCATTGGCCGCATGCAGCTTGGCCCGCTTTATAGCTAGTGATCACAGAAAACGTGCCAAAAATTAAACATTTGAATTCATTCATTTGTTTTGGCCCAATTTATCTAGCAATCTCTCATCTCGCTCGATTGTGCAGAAAATGGGCCTCAAACTGAACATTTCAGATTGTTCTGGATTTGTTCTGGATTTGTTCTATCTCTGTCAGAATGGACTTAGTAGTCTAGCTGAACATTAATATTTACAATCAGAAGAGTCATACATGAAACATCTACGATCTTTTCATCACTATGAGTCCTACCTTGTGCCTATATGTGCTATTATCTACCTGTTCCAGACCCCGCACCTGTTCTGGATCATGCCTTACAGCTCCAGAAGAGGGCCCAGAAAGCCCAGGATCTGGAGATTGAGAACAAACAGCTCAGGGAGACACTGGAGGAGTACAACCAGGAGTTCATTGAAGTGAAAAACCAAGGTATGTAACCTGGTCAGTGGTAAGATATAGCTTCATATATATTTTAAAGAAAAGATACAACCTAATAATAATGAACTGCTAAAGTCGACAGACGATATCTTACAAACAAAGCTGAAATAGCCTGAAGGCTTTGACTGTTGCTGAAATAGTTGACGATTGGTGGAAGAATCAAAACGGGTGCATGGGGTTTGCCCCCCTCCCACCGCCCCCCACCCCCCACCCCCAATTCCCAACCCCACACACCCTGTTACCACATCCAGTGGCAGGAATGGTGGGGCGGCATGGACAAAAAGTTTGGCTGCTAACTTTGGGCTGGCTGGGTGGGGTTGAGGATCTGTGACGTGTGTGGCCCCTCGGCTCCTTACGCGTCTCTCCTTTCTTACGTGAAATTAGCTCGATATAATAAGCAAACATCTTCTCCTCCCCGCCCCTCCTACCTCCCCTCCCCCCCCCTGCTGCTGCTTGGTTGTCGGTATCCCCCACTCCACCCCCAGTCCATCGTCGCGGTGATTAATATTTCAGAATGGCTCTAATCCGAGATGTTGCGGGACGGTACGCTATTAGTGGGCCTCTCTGCTCGCTCTTTGATTTTTCACCCCGTCGCTCTTGATACAAGATGCCATGCTGTAGAGCCCCGTCCGTCGCAGCTTTAATGACTCTTGTTGCATGGTAAAAAGTTGCGCAATGCGACAAAAACGGACAAGCCATTTTATCTTCCGAATCCCTCTGTCTAATTCTGTCATCACCTCAGAAAAGTCCCGGCGCAGTCAACTCTGATGAAGAGAGAAGCCAAAAAAATGGCTTAGCTTGAGAATTGGGGTCCCTGGGTTAGTTAAGCAGGAGTTCCAGTATTGATCAGCGGGCTCAGTGCCGAGAGAGACAGTCATCATGCATATTTTATAAAGTTGCTCCTGCGATTAACTTCAGTATCAATTTAAGTTTCACGGCTGGTAGTGTCACCACAACCAGGGGTAGGCAGATTCCCCCGTAGCATGGTACGTTATGGTGCCCATTGGGGACTAGGAGTCGGCCACGGCCTAAGCCTGCGATGCATCTCGCTTATATTGTTCAATGAACTTTTACGAGAGAAGCGAGAGGCCACGTACAAGTCATAGCTCATGCTGATGGCCCTAAAACCACCTATCCTTCCTGCCAATGGACTTAGACATGCATAACTAAAAAGACGACGTGCCGCCGTTTTTTTTTCTCCAATAATGTTGTCCCCTGAGCAGTCTTTTAAAATCCGCTCCGTCAAACCCGTGAGGCTTCTCCCCGACCGAACGACGGGGATGGAAATGGGGGTCCCCGTGACATGCCGGTCGCAGAGTTTACTATTTCATAAAATTGGGGCACATTAGCCGTTTGGTAAGAGGAACAAATGTGAAGCCATCGTTCGTCTTGTACCTATCAAGAGATGCTGCCAGGAGAAATTTATTGCTCTTGGTAAGCTACCTTATGGCGGTGCATGTGGTATGCAATAAAAGCAATTTTGGCATCGGCTGGGAGAGCCCTTGTCACCTTGTTATCGGAGGAGGACGACTCATTTTACTCTCCAAGGGATCTCCGTAGCTGGCTAATAAAAGCCACGCCGTGATCTATGTCCGTGTGGCAAGTTTATTTTCACGTTCGGCTTGCTTCGTGTATCAGCATCTCCACGACTGGCAAATTATGTCGAACCTTGATGCTGTGCTGGGTGGGTGGGTGGGTGGGTGGGTCTTTGTTTTCTTTGGGAAGTTTGCAGTGTCCTTTGTATCTTTGTCAACCGAATTTTTATTTTCTTGCGAAAAAGAGGCTAATACCTGTCTGTACGCTTCCGGAAAAAAATCTTTAGTCCCGAATCTGATGTTACTAGCATGGAAAAGACAATGGTTGCCAAGGTGATTGTAGAATGGCAAAATGCTGTTTTGTGAATTAACATTACTCCTAAAATCAAGCAAATCACATAAAAGAAATATAAAGCTGTTTTTTTTGGGGGGGGGGGAGCGGGAGAGGTGGGCAAGACAAAAAGAAATAATAAATATTCTCAACTGTTGTGTTGTAACCTGGTTGATATTTTTCCATTCCAGAGGTAACCATTAAGCAGCTGAGGGAGAAAGTGAAGGAACATGAAGAGAGGATGGAAGCCAATGCTGAGGTAGGGAGCAAATCTCAGTATACGTGGGTTCCCATGTTTGTTGTGTAGCACTGACCACACTAAAGAGGTGGCCTTTGACGAGAGGGAGAATGATATGTATTGATAGTAGTAGCTGCAGATTTTGGCAGCATTAGAGAATATGGCTTCTGTAGACAGTGGCCACTAAGACTGGGACAAAGTTGTACTTATAAATGTGGTCTTTAGGGCCTAAGATGTAGCTTGCCACATATTTATTCTGAAATAATGAGTCAATCAGTCAGTTAGTGCATTTATCATTGAATGAATGGAATGAATCAATCGGTCAATAAATCAATCAATCATTTACATTTTCTGTGATAGCAAACTTCTTCATCCTTGTCTGAGGTATATCGCCAACCTGCCAGTAAACCTCGTTTTTTTGCGATCTTCCAGTCCCGTGCCAAGGAGAAGGAGAAGGAAGTACAGCGCGCGTTTGCCGAGAAGGAACGGCTGCTTCAGGAAACTCAGATGTCCGTAGCCAAGAAACTCGGGGAAGCCGAGCACAAAGTGTCTACCCTTCAGAGTGGTAAGCACTGCATGTTAACCTATATTATATACACAACTCAGAAATTGCTAAATACATGTACACCAACATGTAGTGATGTTGTTGAAAATTAAAAAATGGTTAAAATTAGTTTGCTTCTCAGGGGCCTAATCGTAGTCTGAAACTAATCTTAGGTATGGAAAACACTGGTTGTCATGGTGACTAGTGAACTGAAATCCATTTCTAGACTTAAAAAAAAAAAACACATTGTTTTTCTGGAGGCAATCCACTTGAGAGTTATGTTCTGGCAGAGACATAGCATGATGTACTATACCAGCCTATGGCATAGGCATGTATAGCTTTTAGCTGTATGTGAATGAATATACTGACGGCTTGTCCTCAATTTCTTGTTTACAGCATTAGAAGCAGTCCAGTCCGAGTTGTTCGACCTGAAAACCAAATACGATGAGGCCACATCGGCAAAGTAAGTCCAAGATCCAGAACAAGCTAAACTAGGTTTCTGATAGTTCTCACTAACACTTTGCAATAGTCCCTCTATTAAAGGACGCTCTCTAGAGAGGACACCTCTGTGGAAAGGACACTTTCTCGGTAGGAAGTGACATGAATACATGTGATGCTCCCTCTCACCAAAGAACACCTGTAATAAGGACATAATTGTTTAGTAGAAGGGGGAGGAAGGGTCTTTATTAGAGAAGGACTACTGTAATGTCACTCTACCAAAGACATGAAATGTACAAATACGGTATTTGCTAGCTAAAAGATGATTGCATGGTATGGTTATCTTTTATTGCAATGCCATTATCATACTGGCAAATTGCAAACAATATGGCATCCATGCAAAAAGCAGAACTTATTAATCATCAAAAACAACCTGAATTTTAGCAGCGACCACATTGAACTAAACGACACTCACACTGGAAAAGAATCTACCTACTACTAGTAGTTTGTAAGCGGTAATGAAGACGTACGTGTGACTGTGCTTCTTATCGCCTTTCATAGCGTTGTGTGCCCGCCCTAGATATGACCAGATTCTTTATCAGCGGGATGCCACAGGTTTATGACTCTCAAAAAACACACGATTGATACATAATTTTCGAAAGCAAAAAACTGAAAAAAAAAAGATCTCCATAAAATGTGACCTGTCAGCATAAATCACAAGCTTATATGGGCTTCCCCCCCCTTGGCCTTTTATGATATAAGATATTGGTTACATTGGCCCAGGCTGAACACTTGGCTGGCTTGGGATCTTCATCATGTTCATAAGGAAGAATTAACCTGCATTGCTACATATATCACTGTCAGAGGGACAATAGCAAGCATTTGTGTACCGAGAGCCATAAAATAACTTCTTTCAGCATGTTCTATAGATTGTGGTGTACTCCAGTTGTATTTAGTTCACCTTATCACATACATTGGGGCCCCCCCCCCCCCCCGACAGGCGGGGGGTATAGTGTTTGTAGGAGAGTGGGACAGAAAAGAGAAAAAAAAAAAAAAAA
>JAAUYG010003342.1_pt1 | contig 10840 bp, 15 predicted proteins | sample 7278091 | NCBI WGS metagenome assembly JAAUYG01 (sample SAMN14350201, study PRJNA611818) | marine sediment metagenome | isolation source: surface marine sediment (0.6m) | place: French Polynesia: Moorea | collected 2018-08
CAACACCCGTTGATGGGTTGGGTCCAGCGGCGCGAACGCTATATGACAATAACGACACCCTCCCCCCGTGCCCCCCCCCCCCCCCCCCAAAAAAAAAAAAAAAAAAAAAAAAAAAAAAACATTTATCCAATGACGACCAGAAACACAGGTACACAAGTGGTGGAAACAAACTAACACATACATGAATATAGGTGCTGTGGGCACAGTAAAGGCAAGGTGCAGGTAGGATAGTGTGCTACCTAAGACGTGCTAAGATATTAATCATCTAAGTGATGTATTTTTGTCAGACACAAACATGGTCAGGCATTAATGTCGGGTACAGTGTAAAATAAGCATTAGCCAAAAGACTATTCTCCGACATGAAGACGATTGGAATGATACATGTAAATGAACATTTGAACGTATTAAGAATACATGAAATGCGTATGTGAACAGTTCACAGATTGTCATAGAAAATCATGAAATACCATAAATGTCACAGAGCTTTTAGTACGCATATACCAGGGAAAGAGCAAGAACATTCTGTATTTCATGTATCATAATTACCTGCAGCCTTAAATCTGTTAACTGGGGCATTGGCGTTTATCTAGTGATCCAAGATCTTCAATTAAAGGGTTTACTTCGAAATGTTACATGAGTTAGATTTAAGCCATTTCGAAACTTACCCTGCGAACGTAAGGTACTTGAGGGTGATGTTTTATAGGCTTGAACAGAAGCAATATGCGTTCATACAGCTGACTGCCACCAAGAGAGGCCACTCCCATGTACAGAAAAACTCCAAATAACACGGCCACAGGGATATACTTCAGGATTGGACCCAGTAACACGGACAGGCCTGAAAAAGGAAACGAATGTATGCTGCAGCATATATGCAGATACTTGAACATACAACGGATCTGGAAAACCTGCAAAGCCGGCAAAGCCCAAAGTTAACAACGCTTATATATAGCACAGCAGAGTGTGGGCATTGGAACGCTACATAGCATATTATAGGCATGGGGTAGAGCAGTGGAGAGTTACTTAAAATAGACCTGAAAAGAAAATTCTTGACAGTTCGAGTCGTCATTGTCGTCGTCGTCATCATCATTATCATCAGCATAGTCATCGTCGTCGTGGTCACCACCACAATTTCATGACTGATGATGACTACCACCGCAGCTGTAACTCTACCAGGCGCACTACTCTTACCCGCAAGTAATAACTTTTTGTCGCTGGCCAAAGACACTCCTGTCGTGTCTTCCACTACAGCGTACATGTGTAATTCTCGTCAAAGAAACATACAGCTCATACCTAACAAGATATGGACCCCGATGTTGGTCAGCCTCTGCTCATGGACTCCCTCCAGGTTCGGTTTTTCTCCAGGGGCGTTTGTTCTGCTGAATATGGCAAGGGCATTTACGTGGGCAATACATCTGATGGCGGCGGCCACCACAAAAGGTAAACCCAGTAGGCCAAGGTAGCCGGAGGCCACGCCCACGATCAATAAATCCAGATGAAAACCAGCCCCTTTCTTCATTTTCCGTTCTTTCTTACTTGTGATCAAACTGGTCAGGGCAAAAGTACCATAGCATCGTCTTTTAAACATGACTAAATATGGGTACAGGTGAAAAACCAGATGAAAACCAGCCCCTTTCTTCATTTTCCGTTCTTTCTTACTCGTGATCAAACTGGTCAGGGCAAAAGTACCATACCATCGTCTTTTAAACATGACTAAATATGGGTAGAGGTGAAAAATGATATTCACCCGGGGGGGGGGGGGGTTGCTAAGACCTGGAACTGATACATTTGTAAGCAAAAAGGCTAAACAAATAATGTAATATGTAAGTTGGGATTTCAGCCGGGTGTCTATGCCCGTTTATGATGAACGATAATATCAGCAATGCCACTAAATTAGCGTCAGTACAATTAGTTATAGTTAACCGGTGAGCTGATAAATTACCGGCATCCATAAATTTCAACACAAGACAAAATTTCAAAACCGAACTGGTTTGCTTCCCATCTCGCTGTTGGATAGGCATTTTACGTAGGTAGCAAAAAGCTGTACTGCGATTTCTGCGACCTCTGATCCACTTTTCTTTGGGAAGTAGGGGTTCAACTCGCCTCGATAGGGAATATTTTGAACCATATTGGCGAGGTAATATCGTAAGAAAGAAAGCTAAAAGTTTCGAAAACTACCGGAATCTCTGTCCTCTCGAATTGGTCGAAGCTAAATGCAACCTTTATTGTGATGACTAAAACACGCACGACCAGTGTAGCTCCGATTCCGAGAGAAACAAACCACTCATGCAGCGATTTGTGGTTGGAAATACTTCCTACTGCCCACGTTAATAATAAGTAACTCGACTTGAGTGAAAATTTCAAACCTGGCTGGCCCCCTTCCCCGCAAATTGATTGATGGCTAGGCTTTTTGCGTATCCAACGAAGAGCTATACTCCATCCGTACAATGTCCGACCCTTCGGCACTTTTCATATTTAAAGCCGTCGAGTCTCTTCTGTGATATAGGCTCAACAACAACTTTCCCCCCATTGCCAACGTTATAGGCAGCATTTTTTAATACCTGGTGATTTGGTTGTCCATGAAGATGAGAATGAAGCCCAGAATCCCTGGCACCACGGCCACGAAATACGCCCAGATGGGTAAAGATTGTTCCAGACCTAACGGATTGATAAACCAACCCCTCTTCTCTGGATTAGTTGGTGACAGTCCAGATGGCACATTCAGTTTCTATGAGGACAAAGAGAGTGCGCTTAGTTTAAAAGCCCCTTATATATATATAGATGGCGCTCTGTACATGTTCTATATATATATATATAAGAGATCTGTGATAAAGGTTCAATTTAAAGCGGCTGCATTAACAGTGACCAATCATTTTGCTTGTTTTGTTCTCCATGACCATAAAGTCTTTGTGACACAACTTTCCTCATTCGTTTTTTTTTCTTTCCATCCTTTATACATTCTTTCTTTCTTCCTTTTTATTTCTTCCTTTCCTTTCTTTGTCTCTCTCTCTCTCTCTCTCTCTCTCTCTCTTTGTCTCTCTCTCTCTTTTTCTCTCTCATGCACCTACTTTACATTTCTAGAAAACAAGAAAGACAAAATTTTGTCTGTAGTTCTTTTCCTTTCTTCTCCTTTTTGCTAATTTTGGAACAAAACAGAATCAAACTGTATCAGAGTGCACCCAGTGCAAAACTAAGCTTGTTTCAGCTTAAAGTCACAACTTTCAGGCACGCCCTCCATTGAGATCTTGTCAAGAAACACCCAATGCCAGAACCACAATAATGTGCAAACAGTATATCATTTTTTCTTCAATTTTTTTTTTTGTACTGGTAAGGTCATGGAAGTTCAATTTGACAAACACTGACGATACCCTTTTTTCAAAGTATGTATTGTGCTCTTTGGTAAAAAAGCCCTTGCATACGGACTCCAATATGTGAAACGAAAAAGACTGCCAGTCAAAAGTATAGATAAATGCCATGCTTAAGGCAGGTGTAAGTGACGATTATGGCACTGGCTACATGTCGGTATTTTCCTCACGCCTTTTGATATACACCACAAATACAATTTTCGCGGTTCGTTAAGTGTTTCGCTACACAAACATCTCCTTAATTTTGTGTAGCTATAGCACAAGAAAAGGCCCATGGCAAAACGCAGAGGATTGAAGAGTATGTGGCGTTATTCTTTTCCTGCCATGGAGAACATTTATTAAATGTCCTTGATCAGATCTTCTGAAGAAAATGACGTTAAATGAATAAGGCGATTGCACCACCAAAATAGATTCCGGTTTTAGGGAACCAAAATGACTTGTAGAGAGGCGTGACTACTTACAACCAAGGGAAGTAACGAGGGTGGATGGGGTGGGAGTACAAACCCACGGAGTATTGTACCGCAGTCTGAATTACGTATATATATATATTACCTGAGTGTGCGTGTCCTTGATCGCCACAGCATCGATTAAAACCATAAGAAATATGGCGATCGGCACTCCAAAGTCACCCATCGCTTTTCTTACCTGTTTTAAAGACAAAGAGTAAGGGAAATACAACGTATCGGTGGTCACTACAACGCTGATTTTTTTCTTGTGCAAATGTGCACCGGTCAAAATAAAATATTTAATCAAGCAATACCAAGGTTCATAGACACACAATGTCTACAAGGCTATACTGTGCAACCACAACAGCGTGATCTTTCGGGTCTGATTATAAACATACAAGAGGTCATGCTCTTCCGCAGTTCTATGTTCATGACGTTAATGATCCTTATTTATTCATCAATTGCATGTTCGAACTATTCACCTGAGATGTGTAATTTCTTGATACCACCCAAGAGCAATAATATTACCCAAAAGATGCATGAGATGGGGTCATTTGTGTCTAAATATCCTTTTTAACAGGTTTTATCACCAGAAATATTCACACGTATGCACCTGTCCTAAATCTGCGATGGTACGCGACCAATTATTGTTATCAGTAAATAAAAATATAAGATTAAATCATCGAAATTCTCGAAGAAAATTAAGTATCCTTCAAGACTCTTTGCCGTAATAGTAGTAAACCTACCGGGCGGCCCAAGAATTTGCTGTTTCTGAAGTTCTTCAGGAAGTAGGCGATTCCAAAGGTGCCCACAGTCAAAATGAACGACAGGAAGGCGGTGTTGGGCTTGTGCATGATCTCCGTGTCCGTGATATGGGAATGGTCGTAATCCTCGCTGACATTCCAGCTGTAATATCGGGTCTCGTTGGGGTCTGCCATGGAGTCGTTGGGAAAGAGAGACGACGAATTATCCGATTCGTGCAGGTGTGGCCAAACGAAGCAGCGCCAGTCTTCCGGGATATACAACGCGAACAGATCATGTTGGCTGAAAAACTGAACAAAGGTTTGAAGATGGTGCTAATATACTGGCGTCATAATCACCATACAAATCGTGTCTGTGTTATTTACTATACAGTGCTATTGTTTATCTTGCCATGGCCGCTCCAAGTGTAAAGCATTTGGAGGCCCTTTAATATGAGCATAATAGAATTTTAGGATGGACCTTGGTACTTGGAAATCGTCTTTTCAAATACAGAGCCGTAGTTCCTGAGCTAGTTATAGTTTGCTCTGTCTTCTTGGAAGATATTTAATCCTTATAACCACTTGTATGTATTAACTTACTGCGAATAAATGTTTGATAAATATTAACCTAAATAGATCGGTCTATTAACTTTTTAAATGCCCGTCATAACTTAACCGTAACATGCCTGTTCATAGATTAAAGCAATCTTTTGAGTACAGGGAGTCGGTGTTCTGGAACTCCCTACCTAGGCATCTGAGAAAGGCACCAAGTGCCAACGGATTTAAGAAGATCTACAAAACAATATTGTAAATATTCTATGTTTGTTATATCATGTTAACATGTATCTTGCATCTCTTTATATTTTAGAGTTCTAACATGCTGGATTGGCGGGTAAGCGCTGTGTTATTATCCTGCATAAATATGTTCTTAAATAAATGGGAAAATCAAGGGTCAGTGTGTGTTGTTTTCGTCTACAGGGTCGATACTTAATATGGAATGTCTAGATTTGGATTTGGTTGTGTTATGGTTTATAAAGTACGTCATTTCTGCATATCTATCATAGCTAGGGTGTTGATTTTTGGGATGTGTTGAGCTCAGGTGTTAGCTCAGGTGTATATCGGAGCGCTCGGATACCAAAGTTTAAAAAATAAGCAAAAATCAAAATATTCCATATTAAATATCGGATCTGTATTCTCTGTGATCACTTGATAATTTCCTGTTCATAATCATCCATTTTAAAATAAACTTGAAAACATAATTCCTACCCCTGCTATCTTGATGAACGATTCAATGATGAAGATCAGAGCTATGAGGGTGGCAAATATCTCCTGGATGAAGCGAGTGAAGAGACGGATCAGAATGCTGCCTTCGAACATCACAGTGATGAAGGTGATGATGGCCAGCCAGAATCCCACCCATACGCGGAAGGAGATAAACTCCAATCCCATCGTTTCTGATATCTGGATATGAGAACACCTTTCTGAACACATTAACGGCAGTAAGGCTAGTGAAAATAAAAACACACGGTAAGACTAGCACATGGTACATCCAAGGCCTACAGCCTATACAACTCGGTATGCTTAAGGAAATAAATATTGCGCGTTCGTGACATATGAACAATACAACAAGGCAAAATCGAGGTACATGTATGTCAATATGAGATAACCCAATCAAGACGGACAAAAAACCTAGCACATGCAAGAGACATCGACAGTAAAGCTTAACAGTTGGATAAACTTTCTAATCTGCCTTTCAAAGAATCTTTTGTTCCTGGCTTCAAATCGTCTGTCAGTTCCTCCCAACCATTTTTTTCTTCTCTTGTTTCTGCGGTACTTATTTCAGCCTTTTTTGTTTATTTCTTCACGGATTCAGTCCTACAGTTGGCCAAACACCTGACATCAGCTATAATCCCCCAGCCCTGCCCCTCTTCGAGTATTTGACATAAACAATCGTTCACGTAGTAAACAGCATTTCCTTTCAAACTTCCCTAACCTGATAAATAGATACATGTAGTCGAACCCTTTGAACGTGTGACCTAAATAACCGATTCAGTCGTGATTTTTTTTTAATGTTTTAAATGTGTGCAATCACTTACAATGGCCCTGAGACGTAAATCTATTACTAATAGATCATGCGACTCCTGTATAATCTTTTTCAGTCGGAAAATCTATTCAACCAGTAATGTGAAGACTATTATACTCATGCATTCCAGAAATGTCAGAAATATATTCCACCTGGAATAGAGCTTCCTCGTACACCAGCAGAGGTCCCGTGCCTCCCACGATGAGTATAGGCTGCCCGGCCAGGAAGCCCATCAGCAGCCCAGTTATAGCTGTCCCCAGTAACATCTCCGTCACTCCGATCCACTGTTGGGTCTTTTCACCTGAAGAGATAAGTAGGTGATTACGGGCTGATCTCCGGCAATGACACCGCCGTTGATGCTTTTAAGCTGATGTTGCTGTTGGCATTATTTGCTGCTGTATATGCTGATGTGGTCTTGGTGGTGGTAGCACAGGTGGTAGTGGTGGTGGCACCGGTGGCGGTGGTGGTGGCGTTGATGATGATGATGATGATGATGATGATGCTGATGCTGATGCTGATGATGGTGATGATGATGGTGATGATGAGGATGCATTAGCAACATCACGGATTTTAGTAGTAGTAGCAGTAGTAGTAGTAGTACTAGAATTAGTAGTAGTAGTAGTAGTAGTAGTAGTAGTAGTAGTAGTAGTAGGAGGAGGAGGAGGAGGAGGAGGAGGAGGAGGAGGAGCAGCAGCAGCAGCAGTAGTAGTTACTGCAGTTACTGTATTAGTAGTAGTAATGGTAGTAGTATTGAACAAACAATACATTGATTTTTTTATTTAATGTGTATTTTTTATATACGAGAAGGATAATAAATGAAAACCTACTGAGCAAGCCACCAAATGTTATCGCAGGCGCAAGAGCCGCAAAGTAGATGAATATAAGGGTCCCCAAGCACTGCAAATTGAGTCCATCTTTGAAATCACTGGCGTATTTGGAGTATCGTCTTTTCACGTCATTGATGAGACCGCCAAATAACCGCCTGGTTCTTTTTAGGGGGTCGCCATATTTATCTGGTTCCACAGCTTCCGAGGCTGGAGTTGTATAAACAAGTTGAAGTAACACACATGCTAGAATTTTCAATTGTCATGCATATAGAAACTTGATGTTATGCGCATTTTAAATTTACTTTAAAGCATTCTTAGATACCGCGATGGAACATAAATAAAAAGCGTGTATGCTGCATCCATAAACGTGAAGGTTAGGACACAAAAACATTGTTACAACACCTTTCTTGTCCGAACGTTTGATCTGTGGACGTGAGAAATTTAAGATCGGCAGCAAAGTGGATTCATCGTATTCGCCAGGTGGCAGCACCATGGCCTCGTCCAGAAAGTCGTCAATGGCCTCTTCCATTTCCTCCACGTCCTGGGCACGGTATGCAACAGTTCGGAATGCCTGGATAGAGACAAAGTAATCTAAGCAGTCATGTTCATCTTCAATATAGTGGATTTGTGCCACTTGAGCCACTTCTATAAAGCGATGAGAATTTAGGCATTTTAATTTGGGAGAAGGATTGCGACAAAGGAGACATCCGATACCCGTACTAACAGATGTGTTTGTTGCAGCTCCCACCGGGACGAAAGTATGGGATTTTAATGCGAATTAATTCAGTGCTACGTTGTCCTGCTTTCTATAGAGCCCGTGTTGTTTATTGAAATGAAACAAAAATACATTTCAATTTCCAGATTTGGGGTGAAGTAACAAAATAATGCAACGCTCGTCCTTAAGCTCTAACGGGGATATAAACAGCAGAAATAAGCAAAGCCGTGAGACTGGAAGATATGTCTCTTAAACCATTTCTTTGGCTGAGTATTGTCCAGTGGCGTAACTGGCTGTCTGCACCATGAGCACTGTGCGCACCATTTTGTTCCAAAATTTCTGAAAATGGCCATAGAGGAGCCCTCTAAAGAGCTCCGTGCTTACTAGTCCTAGTTTGTGTGGTTCTTTGGGGCCTCCGGAGACACTTTTGATAGGCCTACAGGTACGACCCCCACGAACGTGTGTCGTAGGCCTATCAAAGGTGTTTCCGGAGGCCCCAAAGAACCACACAAACTGCGACTACGTGCTTACCAATAAAAACAAACCAGTTACAAACTAATTGGCACATGCGCGACCCAGATGTTGGTAAGAATGCTGCTATGAAGCGTCCACTTACCTCATTTGCCATCAAGGTCGACATTGCGCGCCCAATCTCATAGTAATTGAGTCCTTTTTTGTGCGGACCGAGCATCAAAAACACGAACTTGATGGGAAGAGGAACCTCAATCATCTCTCCGAAATTCCTGGGATGGACCAGTCTAACGAGTGCTATGATTGGCTGATGCAGGAAGTCGACTGAACCAACCAGAACAGCCGTTGCTTCCGAGCCTTCCGGCATGCACTTCATAATGTGGTGCCTGCTTGCTACGACTCGAATAACAGATGTGTCCATAAACACTTCCGTTCGTTTACGTCTGTATACACGGCCCTCTTCCTCGGTGCTTACGTCATCTAGCTGCAACGATATCACATATGCCATTTTTTTATATAAAATGATATGTGCTACAAAAAATAGGCAAATGTTGCATTAAAATAAATCGTACTTTCGTTTCTTCGTCACATCTGCTGCAGTCAGATTATTTTTACTATGGAAAGAGGCTGTGGTCTTTGTTGTAATATTTTTAAATGCAAAAATTATTAATGCGTTCATGGTACCAACCGGAAGTAGTTTAAATCCCGTGGTAGGATGATTTCCGAAAAGAAGAAAAAAAAAGGCGCGAAAACGACGGAACCTCGTGAGTTAAAACTGAGTGAATTTGTTTCGAACTGTACGTCTTCAACAAGATGTATAAAAACTAAGCTTTGTGGCTAGGGCCCTTATTACCCTTGGGCTGTGAACTGTTGCACTTAAAAACATAAAATATTGCAAGATATAACTGGGCTACAGCTGGAATTACTGCCCTACTGCCGAGAATACATGATGCTAATTTGTGGCTCAAAATACTCCCTATCCTTGCTGAAACATACACAGGCATCTTCTCAAATGTATCAAATATCATGCAGACTACTTGTAAGTTACTTTTGAGATCGATCACAAAGAGTGAAGATAAGAGACAATGACAGTGAAAGGAGTATCTACAATTATGCTGATGATAACACTGTATCTTCTTGCGACAAAACTATAGATGGTTTACATAACAAGCTTACCGTTTCGGGTCTACTTTTACAGTGGTTTACAGAAAATTATATGCAGGCAAATGCCTCTAAACTTCAATATATCATGTTTAGGTCTGCCGACAAAGTACTCGATAATAGTGCACATGTACTACATATAGATGATGGAGTCGATTTAAAATCCAAAGACTGTGTGAAACTACTAGGTGTAGATGTCGATCAGTCATTGTCATTTAAGGACCATATCTCAAGAATTTGCAAGAAAGCAGCTAGGCAGTTAAATGCACTTTCAACTTTTTGTCAAACATTTTAACGGTTGAGGCAAAGCTGGGGTTAGACGTTTTATTGTGTCACAGTCTAAATTTTGTCCTACTGTATGGCTCTTTTGCAGAATAGCCAGGAATAGTAGAATGAATGGCGGATAATAAAAAAACGAAAAGATTCATGAAAGAGCTCTACGGTTTGTGTGATTATCATTCATCATATAACGAATTACGCGAGAAAGCTGGTATGTCTACAATGTATGTCGGTCGACTCAGAACGGCGATGTGCGAAGTGTTTAAAGTAGTGAATGATATAGGCCCTGTTTATCTGAAGCAATATTTCACTCTAAAGGATAGCTCTTACGAAACCAGGACAGCCATGCCACTTGTGGTGCTTAAATTCAATTCATTAAAATTCGGCAAAGGGAGTTTTAGCTACGAAGGTGTATTTTTATGGAACTATTTAGGAAATACTTTAAGTTAAACAAGTCTGTAATGGAGCTTAAATGCCAGATTTTATGATGGGATGGATCGTTATATCAGTGTCAGACTTGTGTTCTATGTAAATTGATGTAAATCAATATTATATATCAAAGTTTTACGGCACATCAACACCAAAAGGGGCATACGGTGCCAAAACAGTTCACTAGATGATGATGATATCACAGAGTACACTAGAAAAAGTGTTGTGGTTCTACAGTCTGAGAACTGCACTGTCTAAGAACTGCACTGTGTGAGAGCATTCGCTATCAGGCCAAGTCTGAACAAAATGTCCGACAAGACCTGATAC
>JAAUYG010032717.1_pt1 | contig 10840 bp, 7 predicted proteins | sample 7278091 | NCBI WGS metagenome assembly JAAUYG01 (sample SAMN14350201, study PRJNA611818) | marine sediment metagenome | isolation source: surface marine sediment (0.6m) | place: French Polynesia: Moorea | collected 2018-08
AAAGACTCGGATATGCAAAGTACCCTACATGCAGTTTCTAGGACAGCGAGTCCCAAATTTTCATCCCCTGCACTCTACGATCAGCTGTTTTCAAAATATTGCACATTTTGCGATTTTCCTATTGACTCCCATGTTAAAATTTCAAAATGCTACAAATAAGTCATTTTTTTCAATTTGGCAGATAGCCGAGACAAGTATCAGCCTGTATTCCACCATGATAGCCAAAGTCCTCATACATAAAGTTTGGGTGAGAACAAAGATGGAGACTGTAGGGGGAGTACCATTTTGAAATTTACAGCCCCATATGGTCCTGTATTAACACAAATTAAAAGTGCCATAAAATTTATAATTTTTGGGAGATCGCCAAAAAATTAACAGCCTATATTCCCCATCAATAGCATATTTATCATAAAGTTTGGTTGAAATTAAATGAAAACTGTGGGAGCAGTAACCTTCTGAAAATCTTAACATCGTAAATTTTGCAGAGTGAACCGAATGACCCCAAAGTGAACTCAAAGAATCAGACATGAAAGTATTCTACATATACAGTTCCCAGCAACACAAGTATGGATGGACGGACGACGACGGGAAACGGAAGCCCGTGCCAACACAACATTCCCGCTGATACAATCAAGCGCAAAGCTAAAAAGAGGTCCAGGCACCTTTATTATCCGCTTGACCTTTTGCCAGATAAAACCAACTTACGTGTATGCCTAATGGCAATGTAGCTGAGATGACATCTCTGACGTGCCAACTATTTTTAAAATCTGGCCAATTCCCAAAAAAACTAATACCGGTAGCTTGTATTCCCCCATGTTAACCAAAAGTTAACCTAAAGTTCAGCTGAAATCAAATGAAAACTGAGGGAATGTGGAGGAAGCAACCTGAGCATCGGATTATTTTTTCAAATTGTGCATAATGAAACCAAGCTCAACTCATGAAATGTCCCCTATATATGTAGTTAGCAAGGCCCAGGGCCGGGTTGCATAACAAACCCGTAAAAAAACGGCCCACAACTCGAGTTACGAGTGTTACGGCCGATATTATAGCCCACCAGGTTCTTTTGAATAGAGTTCCTGAACAAGCAACAGAAGACAGAGTAAGATACCAAATTTATTATTAAGAATAACTTCGGAGTAGAAATTACAAAATTTACACAATGTGACGAGGTCCTAAAACAATAAACATGCAATGCAATGTGAAACAGATGAACAATTTAGAAGTAGTTTACCTGATAATACAAACAGACACGCTTAATACTCACACACTCGTTGTCTAGGTTTACACTCCGAAGATGTGCGCTATATAGTGATAATCCAGGGTTATGGGATATCCAGTTAAGTTCTCGGGACTTCTGACTTTTCTGTGAGATTATCGCGAAGATGATGTCCTTGATCATGTTGATTTAGACGGCTTTTCTTGGTTTCTGAGCTTCACACGAACTACTAGAATCATTCCGTTATCCCTGTCTAACCTCATGTGTGGCAGTTGTGTAATGTGCCCGGGTCGGGGAACAGGGCCACACTACATATACATATACATATAGACTGTCAGACATATACACATGTATATGCTGTTAAAGTGAGTTGGAGAGGCTATCTTGGTGCCATGAGGTGTAGTGTGCGATGTGGTGCATAGTGATGAAACCTGTAGTGGCTTACACAGAGTACCTGTCAATGTCGAGGATTATTGTACATGGAATTATCGTGGATGTAAGAGTTTAGCATGAATTGTTGGGGGGGGGGGGGGTGATGCGGCTGTAATGTAATGAGGCATTGTACTACAGCGGGATTGTTGTGATAATTGGTTGAGACAATGAAGGGGTCTGTGAGAGAGTGGGATCACCAATCCAGTCATTGCTGGACAGGAGCCGGAGTAACGCAAATATATCACGGGACGATGTCTGAGCAGAACTACATCCACTAACGGGATGGGAAATGGAAAGAAATCAAGTCCCGTGTTTGGCCTTTATGAGTGGCTGCTATATGTGATGCATGAAAGTATAACGTTTATTGCATTTTTATCTGCTGTGAGAAACGTATATTGTATTGCGTGCATAGTGCTGTATTGTATTGTTGTATGGCATTTCAATTAATCAGTTCTTGTCCACGATATTCCACGTTATGCATTTTAAAATGGATAGATGTTATGATAAATTGACTTTGTACATAAAAAGTGTTCCGCTTATTTATAATCATTTCTGTTATACATGAGGTTAGTACTGAACTGCTATCTGATATGTCTATAAGCCGCAGCATAAACGAAAATGTTTTTCTTTACTCTCACCACTCAGTCTACATGCGGTCATATGAGTGTACTAGACTTATTGTAGGATTGAGCCGCATTGATTTTTTTTCTGGAAGTTCATATAGATCAATTTCAAACCGGCAATGGTAGGCGAGTTCCTGCTTTCGGATGATGAATCCGATATCAGCTTTCCCTGTGATAACGGAACCATGCTTGTATGAGGGTAGTTGCGACAGTTGGGGAGGGGGGGGGGGGTGTCATTGTGGATTGTCGGGCTCTCTGTGGCTATTAAATATGAAATTGTCTTGGCGTTTTGTGATATTCCGATGCATGTAACACGGGGAATTATTTGTGTGGTGTTTGTATAAAGATTCCCGAATTCTTGTCCTACAATTGTTCCCAGTTCTATGATGTAAGTTAACAAGGTCCATGGACTTCACGATCTGGCAGGAGACCGCAGTAGATATGGTAAATTGAAGCACCACACAATACACATATGTTTGGTCAACCAATATTGAGACAGATGTACACTGAATGGCACCAAAATGGCATTGGAAACTACAGGATCAAAGATACCACCTATATGCCACTAGTGTCACCGGCGACGGGTCACAAATTTCACTCAGCTTTACTCTACGATGATCAATCGCTTTCAAGTTAGCGGCAATTTTGAGACAACGCACCGAATGACCACAAATTGACCTAAATAGGACAAGGTCAAATGCATCCTATATATTATGTTACTAGTGTCCCCGAGGCCCGAATTTAACTCCATTTCGTTCTACGACCAGATGGTTTTGAGTTACCGGCCACTTTCAGACACGTGCAACAAATAACACACACCTTAAACACTACAAGGTCATACAGCATGTATAAGTTACTGGTATCCCGGAGTCCCAAATTTCAGTCATTTTCGCTCGACGAGAACACCGTTTTTTGACTTGAATGACTATTGTGCTCCATTGCTAACTTTTGCCACAGGCGGTAATAGTAAAATGTAAAGGGTCATAAAAATGAATTTAACATAAACATCCAAAACCCAAAAGTCCTTGGTGCAGACAGTAACTAGGAACATCTATAAATGGTGACTTTGCAACAGAATCATAACTAAAGTAGTAGTGTGTTTTTTATGATATTCGTCCTTTTGCATAAATCTCAAGTTGCACTGCCAAATGACCTTGAAAACTGCGAATAATGGGAGGAAAGAGAATTTGCAATTATCTTAAAGATGGTTAAATGTACAGCAAACAGGATGTAAATTTGAAGACCTTGTTTCACAAATGTTGGTCATTTCTGACCCTTGATGAGGGTCACAAGAGCACCATCAAGGATAAACTGGGTCTGCTGTCATTACTGCGGAGGACTGGCTAAACTGGGTGGACCACTGCCATTACAGGTACTTGGCTAAACTAGGTCGACTACTGCCATTACAGGTACTTGGCTAAACTGGGTGGACCACTGCCATTACAGGTACTTGGCTAAACTGGGTGGACCACTGCCATTACAGGTACTTGGCTAAACTGGGTCGACTACTGCCATTACAGGTACTTGGCTAAACTGGGTCGACTACTGCCATTACAGGTACTTGGCTAAACTGTGTTTGCACCTTCCGAACGTCCAGTAGAATAACACAAAAATTCTCATTCCCTGGATATCCGGAGTGTTGCTGGTGCCTGATCTTGCAAATAGTCTTCCACCCATCAGTTATCTCCTACGGGAGACTAACCAGATTAAGGGTGTCCTAGTCTCACCCACAAATACATAGGTGCTTCATGTACAAACAAATATAAAACAATTAGGATATCTTACCTACACCTTATAATGAGGCACCTTTAAAAAGGCTCTATTCACACGGAGGTACTGATAAGACAGCCATTTTGATTTTCAAAAAGAAGTGAGGGGCTCTTCCAGCAATTCCAATACCTTAGTCGCGAGAGACTATTGTAATGCTATGTTATATAAGACTGCGTCGAGACCCATTTGCGGGCACTGAGAGAAAGAAACAACGTGTCTAAGATTTAATGCATCTGAAGTTTTAAAAACGTCCATTGAAACGTACTAACAAACAAAATGCAGTTCCTACTAACAACTCTCACATACGTACAATATTGTACACACGACATTTGTACCTGCTCTTAGATGTCATCAGATTCAAGGTCGAACATTCAAAGGGCATGCACTACTCAGACGTATAGGTTGCCCCGCCCCTTCTACAGACAAGCGTGTGTAAGAAAACTGTCCAATGCGGCCCAGCCCAATTCTAGGCCGGGGAACTGATAACGTCACGCCTGGTGGCAGCACCGTTGCCGACACGTAGGCAGTTTGACAAACCCTACAAACCACGTTTACTGACTATCATAAACACAAAGCGTCAGGTGACGCTGTCAAACTCTGAAGACTCATCAGTGCAGGCACGCTCGCATCTCTTGTAGGATTGGATTTAACAACCAGTGTTGTTCCACGTTGCTTTGCAAATTAAATTAATATATGTCCAGCCAGACGCAACTGATCTATCAATGTGTCGCTTCTAAGTGTACAATAGCCCCCCCCCCCCTCTAATGTGGCCACTGAACTACCTACTTTCGTGAAACGCATATTAAATTTCAACAAATACTGCAATGAGCGTCACTTGGTTATCACACACGTTTATTTTAATACTAGAGCGTCTACGGCTACTCGAAACTGTTCAGGGAACACGGCCGCTTGAATTGCTGGCCCCCCTCGTGGAACCACTTGTTAGCCACCCATTTATTTCCGACCAAGACAGGACATCCGGCGTGCGTGGTCATGTCGTTTCCGCTTCCGTTCCGTTTCAGGTTGTACCACACCGCGCATGATCCTTTAACTGGTCTCAGTTTCACCCCCAGGTCCACAAAGACCGTGTATCCGCCTGCTTGGACGTCCGTTAAGTAGTATATGACGGTGGCTATACGGTTTCCCCGCTGTTCTCCGTACGACTTTATGGGGTTTTCAGCGTAGTCGTGGTGGGGCTCGTAATGTCCCCCAATACCGTAATTCACCACCTGGAGAATCAAATACAATGCGTTCATGTGTATTTATTATTTCAGTACTATCAACCATTTCCAATGTCAACATGGAGGGGTTGTATATTTCACAGCCGCATATAAATGGCTATATGTCAATACGCATGAGTAAAATTGTGAATAGTATGAACGTACAAGCCATGCACTCTAGTTTTGTAACATTAATAGAATTACCTAATATTCCGAATACAAAACATAACTCGTCTCTATGTCAACTTTTCAGTTCACATATAATGGCAATTGAAATATCTGTTTAGAAACCACTTTTGCAATATGAGCTCCCCAGAACCTACATGTACAATGAGTCGCACTTGATTTACCACTGCAAAATAACAGTCAAAGAAAAGAACTCCATCTAATGTCCATGTTACTTATTTTGGTTATGGCGTTAAAATATTTATATCAGAGTAAGTAAAAGTTGAATTTCCTGGCTTGGCGTAAACTACGAACGAGATAACATGCTACTCCATGTGCCTGCGATGGATTAGTTTTTTTCTGCACGCCAGCGATTGCCGCCTAAACTGGACTGTAAACGTATACGAGAGCAGAATGCGGTTTTGGCAGCACTCCAGGTGCTCTTTCGCCGTTCCCAGCATCAGTTTAACAATAACCAGAATGGTGTTTGCCCATACACTACCTGCAATTCTTCCACCGTTCGCAGTTTCAGGTTAGCAAATGCAGAACAGTGAGTTTTTGGCAGTACGTTACCTGTGCTTCTTCCACAGTTTCCGGTATCAGGTTAACAATAAGCAGAACAGAATGGTTTTGGCGGTACACTATAATTCTTCCACCATTCGCAGTTTCAGGTTGGCAAACACAGAACGGTGCGTTTTTGGCAGTACATGTGTGTCTTCTACAGTTTCCAGCATCAGGTTAGCAATAAACAGAACAGTACATTACCTATAATTATCCACCGTTGCCACAGTCAGGTTACCAATAAACATAGCGGTACTGTTTTGGCGGACCTTACATGTACCTGTAGTTCTTTCACCGTTTCCAATGTCAGGTTAGCAATAAGCAGAACGGTTAGGTTTTGACGGTACCTTACCTGTAGTTCTTCCACCGTTTCCAGTGTCAGGTTAGCAATAAGCAGAACGGTTAGGTTTTGACGGTAGCTTACCTGTAGTTCTTCCACCGTTTCCAATGTCAGGTTAGCAATAAGCAGAACGGTTAGGTTTTACGGTACCTTACCTGTAGTTCTTCCACCGTTTCCAGTGTCATGTTAGCAATAAGCAGAACGGTTAGGTTTTACGGTACCTTACCTGTAGTTCTTCCACCGTTTCCAGTGTCAGGTTAGCAATAGCTCCGGACCTCTGACTGATCCTATCCACCAGGGCGTCCTCGTGATCCTGCAGCCACGCACTCTTGCTGATTCTGTAATGACTTGGAGCTTGTGCACCAGTCTGGACATTTCCCACAGTGGCCCTTTTCAATCTGGGTGTGGCTAGGTTCTTCACGACTTTAATTTCTGATTCCGTGAGCACATCGTAGTACATCTGAAGTGAGAACACCGAAATATTATGCATATTTAATGTGTATTTGCTAATATAATATCGCCCAGATTATAAGTAACGCAAAATCAGTTACATTCATTTTATGCATATTTGTGGTCATAATGTCCAAGTGCCATTTTATAATATTGTACTACATGTGTTTATTGCATTGTTGTTGTTGTTTTTTCCACAAATTCCCTTACAGTCATTTTGTGATCTTTCATGTTTATATTGCCCTCTTCCGTTAGGTATTGTTACCGATTTACCGATCACGGATTCGTATTTCTAATATACTTTAGGGGAAAATGGGCTAACCAACAAGAGCACGTTTGAATAATAAAAATAATCATAGTATACCATACAAGGTGTTGTCGAGAAGCTTACTTCGCTTACTTTAATCTAGTGAATGGAAAAAAAACCCTGGATAGCCTAAGACCATTCTTACCACTATGAGTGGGTCAAAGTTAGCGATCTCCTCCTTCAGTGGTCGGATGTAAAACATGGGATGGTGTCTGGAATAGCGGCAGTACAGCTGACTGACGTTTGACCGAGGCACTGCCTCCTCACCACGACAGAGCCTCTCATAGATCTGGAACTCCTCGGTGGCTCGGTACTTGTCTGCTGGGCGTCGGGGATTCTGGAACTGCTCCACTTCTTGCTTCTTCGTTTCTATTTCCTGCTGAAAGTACCTAAGATACGACGTATTCGTAAGACAGGGTTAATAGATTGAATACAGTGTGATAGCATACACAACACACTGCAATATATACGTTAAAATATATACGTCAAGTTCTGTACCTATAAGAAACCATATGAGATAAACTTCTGAAATGAAGCTGCGCATTAAAACCACATAGGGATACATGTAAGACCATCCCAGAGTTGAGACCACACAGGAGATAAAATCACCCCAGCGTTAAGACAGCACAGGAACTAGAAAATAGAAGTTACAGCAAATTCAAGACCTACACTCCAGTATTCCAATTTACATGTAGTATAAAAGAAAGAAGGAAGCACAGAAGCTGCTCATGTACTTTCACATATACTCTGTACATTGTACCTCAAAGGGTTAAAATTGAGATTACTTTAGATTTAAAGACAGTCGTTTTCGAGAAACGAGCCTTTGTTTTTAAAATTTGATATAAATTTGCACATATTTCTAGCAAAAGGCGTCAATATTGGGTCCCATTTTCGCTCTACTGCAGCGGTTTACGAGATACGGGCCGATTTCTAAAATTGTCATATTTGGACATGAATCTTGACCACTGGCAAAAGTTCCAGAAGTCGCACACTAATTTTCCCATAGGGGTCAAAGTAAAGCATTTTTTCGCTCTACGGGCAGCGATTTCCGAGATATCGGCCTACTTTCAAAGTTGCCATATTTGGGCATGAAACTTGGTCACAGAAAAATTTCCAGAAGTAATGCATGTCGTTATCCCACGGACGGTTCAACAGTATCGGTAAATAGTAGAGAAGGATGTATCACGAAAGGCAGGGCAAAATTTTTAAACAGGTCTGGTCGTCTGCCATTCGCAAGAAGCCCAGCCTAACATGTGCTCACTATTGTCTATACATATTACCCTTCATCAAGATATATGTTATTCAAAGAGACTTGCCGTATTTCACGGACAAATGACACTTTTAATGCACAATTTCCAAAACTAACATCTATACGTTGCAAATTATCTCGTGTTAAAGGACATGTGACCAAATAATGTTGTTATGTAAGGTTGGATAGGATTGGTCATGTAGTAACATACAGCCGAACATGCATTCGGGACTCGTCGACTGCTTTCGCCACGCGCAACATTCTAGAGTGCCGCGACATTGGTCGAGGTGTGCCGATTGCCAAACACGAAAACCAACATAGGAAATAAGACCATCCCAGCATTAAGACCACACAGGAAGTAGACAATCTCAGCATTAAGACCACACAGACAATAAGACGACCTTGCCAGAATTAAGACTACATAGGAAATGCAGTGAGGTCATCCCAGTTTTAACATCACATATTAGATGACGAAAAGTTACACACTAGTGCATATTGTTTGAGAATTAATATAGCCTCGGAATTGAGAAAGCATTGGCCTTGAACATGGGTGGTCATAATTCTTTGGCTACACTGTGTATACCTAGCATTCCTCTGAGCTCGTACGTGGTTTGGCTGGAGCTGTAATAACTCCAGTGTCAGGTTGTATGCGGCTTTGGTGTTTCCCTGCATGGAGACCGCAAATGCCAGATAGTCCAGAATGGTTGCTTTATCTACCGATTTGGGATTATCCTCCTTCTCCCATCGATTTAAAGCTTCTTGCATCCACAGCACGGTATGATAATAGTCCTCTTGGGTGTATGCATACTGTCCAAGGTCAAAGCACTCCCCGGCGTTTAGCCCACGGGATTCGTGTACGCCCTGAAGTTCCCCGTCCGCGATCTTAGATGTGGGTAGGGCGTACGTATCTTGAAGGCGCATTAAAGCGGCGATGGCGCCGTCCAGATCTTCCTTGTCCGGAAACAGATCCGTCTTGTCAGAGACGTCGCTCATGAAACGTTCCGGAGCGTCAGACAGGAGAAGCTCCTCTTTGATCCTGTCCCAGCTGCTGGAGAAACGTTTGACTAGCAGGAACGAGTTCAGTGGGTTTGACAGGTGCTTGTCTGGATCTGCCAGTGCTTCGCTGCTGTGAGATTCGAAGTCGTCTGCCACGTCCAGAAGTTTCTGGAGACGAGATTCTTCTTCTTGGATGTACTGGCGCAGTCTTTGGCTCACTGTGTTCTCGGCATGCAGGATCAGTTCCACGTTGGCCAAGGCGGTGAACTTCTCAGCCCGCACCGGGAGACCGCACTCAGCCACAACCAACAGCAGACAAAATGTCCGCAACGCCATGCCTGAGTTAGGTAATCCCACACGTAGGACTGGTACCAAAATGTATATGAAAGGTTGTGGCAATATTATATCTTTCGCACCGTGTCGTACGCATTTACAACAAACTATTTGTAACACAATGTGGCTCGACGAAAGGTGGCCCCGAGTCTGGTAGATTCCCAAATTAGTTTACCAATTCCCGTCGGCTGCTGTAAACAACTTTGCTGGTCTATCCAAATGTACTCTCTCCGGTATTTGGGGTGAGTCAATGCACGTGGAAGCGGTCACGTCGTATACAGACAGAACTTGTAGCCAGACACCTGGATGGACACGGCGTTGAACATCTTCTGCTTCACAGGACTGACGGAATTATGACAATGTCACCCATCAGCGCCTTCCTGACAGACCGCCGTTTGCTCGGGCTTTGCAGTCATGGAGGCACGCTTGACTTCACAGAGACATCATGGTGGTTCCTGGCGGTGTAGCAATTAAGAGACAGGACGGTAGTTATTGCACGCCAGCCGGTTATTTCTTTGCATAAATATGATGCAATTTTATCCCAATTTGAGTCTGTCAGCATGTCGCGGAACCTACGCTGAACAATTATGATAAACGGTTGACTTCAATAATATATAGATACCAAGGGGCCATCCGTATCTACAAGATGTAACCATGCGTGTCCTGATTTCGCCATGCGACAGTCCCATCTATCGCAGGCCATTTAGTTTTTATCCGCCTCGTGTCTACAACAGCCGGTTTTACCGGTATAGAGCAGCCGCAAGTCATGGTCACTGCTGGGCTGCCTGGCTTACTGGGTAATATAGCTCCGACCGTCATGCATGATAAAGAATGAGAAAATTATACTTTGGGTTATCACTCGCCAATAATATTAAAATCGCGTAACGGTGAACGGGGTATTGGGACACGTAGAAGAGTCAAATGTCCATGCACAATGGGGTAATATTCCACGTTATTTTCAGTATTGACTAAAAGAATACCCGAATTTTAACCGCAAGACTTGTATTTCATTAGGAGAGCCACTACTTTGTAGGAATTAGCGGAATTATCGCTTCGCTACGAATATCTTCGTAGCGAAGCCGTTCTTTATCACTTATTTGTAGTGTATTTTATGTCGTAATTCGGTAGATTTTCAAATCTACAGGCTGTTCTTTGAAAGATATCAACCAGGAAACACC
>JAAUYG010198114.1_pt1 | contig 10840 bp, 12 predicted proteins | sample 7278091 | NCBI WGS metagenome assembly JAAUYG01 (sample SAMN14350201, study PRJNA611818) | marine sediment metagenome | isolation source: surface marine sediment (0.6m) | place: French Polynesia: Moorea | collected 2018-08
GGGAGTGAATGTTTTTGGACTCTGGAAACATAATTTCTGACGAAACATTCTACACACAGAGTCAAATAATGGTGGAAAAGGTTCCCGAATTTTCGGCAGAATCTCTCTGCCATCGTCAGGGGATGGTAACTAGTGGTAACTTTTTCCACCATTATTTGACTCTGTGTGTAGAATGTTTCGTCAGAAAATATATTGCAGATGTTTGTAGATTTGTAATAGCTTTATGCAACGAATTGTAACTTACGAGTTACTGCTGAAGCCAGCATTCCCACCAGAACGGTTATAATAATACCCAGTGCTGTGTACAAAGACGGTGCAAACTCATATAGGTTCGAAACACCGAAACTGAAAAGAAAATAATATGTCTTAGCCTTTCATTCCTCTAACTTCCATTGTTAGCGTACAATGCAAATAACATTAAAATGCTGTAGCTGCTTGCCTGTATCAGACAAGAGCTACTGGAATGCAGATAGCCGCCCAAGCCCTTACATAGTCTTCCGGTGAATGAACTTTCTCGGACACCGCTGCACGGATGGATCACAGCCATTTTTTTTAACAAAATGTTTCTTGTTCACCAAACCACTTGATTTGTTGTCATATTTCCCAAAGTTCAAACCTTTCAGCACTGTGTGACACTGTCAGTGCACTCATGAAATGTGTTTCATCGGACACTGTTGCAGCGATCAAACTCAATTTGAGAAGGACCGCTTCCTGTCCGATGTATCCATGGCCTTTATGTCCACTTTCCCCAAATGTATTAGAAGACTTTGTGTTTCTTAATATTTATTGATATTCTCTAACAACAGAGTATATGGTTGCGGGAATATTTCAAACGACTCAGTTTCCGAATAATCTAAGCAAATGCAGCCACGTATAGTTGACGGCAATCCTATGAATAATATCTCCAAAGTTTGGATACGGATTGGCATATCATAACTGAACATCAGAACAGAAAGTTTATGGCTATCGAGAGCGATATAATTAATGTACATGCACCTCTCATCCTGTCCAGGATATGTAGGGGGCGGATAACCGGATGTAGGCGATGAAACAACAGCATTGTTAATGCTTGTTAATACTGATATATTGGTAGTGGTGGTTTCAGCAAGATTCATCCACGTGTTATTCTCTGTCACACAGCCATCTATTTTCAGCGGCAACGTAGTGGGACGTATCCCGGAAACCAGTGCCCCTATACCCCACCAGAGACATATGACCGTACCAACAACTGCACCAATCACTGTCCCCTAGAATTAAAACATTGTACGGCTTAAACCACACAATCTCTTTGAAAGAGAAAGATGTGTAGGTGCGAGTGACGAAAAGGGGAGAAGAAGAAGAAGAAGAAGCAGAAGAAGAAGAAGAAGAAGAAGAAGAAGAAGAAGAAGAAGAAGAAGAAGAAGAAAGGAAGCCGTAAGAAGTAGAGTATTAGTAGGATGAGAAGAAAATGGGCAGGTGAGAAAGAAGGTGTAGAAAAGAGAAACAAGGAATAAAAAGATGAACAAGAAGAACAAGGAGAGTAAAAACTGGAAATGATAATTTTGAATTTGGGCTTTCAATGTCTAGCACGTCGTGTGGTTACAATCTTAGGTGTCCCCTTGCACCAGCGTGACATGCGTGTGGTCAGCGTGTGTATGGATTATTTCCGGCGGGTTTAGTCACTTCAGTAGGATTGGCCATGCGTTCTCCAAGATTAAGTCCAATACTGTTGTTCGATGTTCTATGATGCAACTTTTCAGTTTACATGAACTTTGGGTTACCCATGACACCGAGGTTGAAAGTTAATAAGGGGATTAATAAATGCATTAAAACTTATTAAAATACAAAATGAATTAAAATTTATTAAGATGCGAAAGACTTTTTGTACGCACGTTCAGGTGTATTATATATTGTACATCATGTTTTGAGTCACGTGTAAGCCCGGTTGGGCTGGGTGCTCTGTATTGTTAATATGGAATGTAACACTATTTGTAAGACATGGCAAAGGTGACTATAATAAATAAAATTCATTAATTCATTCATATTGCTCTTGCGTAATGGAAGTTCAGAATGTACACTTACTGGAGTGTTTGCCCGAGGAACCAGCATTCCCAGAAAGAACACACCACCTGTAGCTCCCAGAAACATGCCAGCTACAAGATTGGCTATCTGGAACAGTGAGCTGTTCTTCAGCTCACTCACCATAAACGCTAGGGCGATGGTTATCAGGCCGAACAGTACAGCTGGAAAAAATTGAGGCTAATGTAGTGTTTCATATGCAAGAGGTGCACAACATGAGATTTAGTTATAACGTATTTCCCAGACAGAATCAAGCTAAATGCTTCTTTGTGACATGCTTGCAGGGTAAATTACACCTTATACACTTGCTCACTCAAAATAATTTTAAGGCATAGAATATCATATTAGAATATCAAATACCCAACTCTTACATACCTGAGTGTAAAGAATTGGGTATTTGCAGTATATGTATGGATTATTTCCTTTTCAACTCTGTTGCGGGAATATTTGGTTTACAAGAGCCATACATGAACACACTGTGGTATTGCACTGTTCTTGCAGTCGTCTCTACTGGTTATTCACGCGTGTGGCGGAGGGTACGACGTTCGTGCAGGGCGGCGTCTGGCTCCTGGGTGTCTAAGGGGTTTGGCTCGTCCGGTAGACTAGCCGCCCCATCACGTTCTCTACCTCAGCCCTCTCGTCTTCATTTCCTTGTCCGGGGTCGTTTGTCTGGAGCTCTCAGTTCAGGGCGCCACGTCACGCCCCGTAAAGAACCTACTGCTAGAGCCATCTACAACGGTGGGTCAGGACCTTTACAGTCAGTGTCTCTCTCTTCGTTTCGTCACTCTCTTAGTCTATCTCCCTCTCTATCTTCCCTCAGCAAGGGCTCTGCGGCCTCGTCTCGGCAGGCTCCACCGGCCACTGAAGGCCATATCCAAACAAAACGACATAATTTCTGTTTTCGTTGACTCGTTTATTCGGCAGTGCAGTAATAAGCAGGTGTGCTCACACTCTCATACCCGTACACGCTCTAACGATCACAGTTCACCGCAAAGACTTGGTCACACCCCTGTGGCTGAAGCCCTGTCTGGCTCCTTCAGCAAAAGCTGCCAACTGACCTGGCAGCTGAAGGCTGTCGCCACACCTTCTCCCTAGTGTTTATAGATATTCATTCTCATATCCCGTTTACAGGGTTCAACCCAACCCCGGTCGAACCGCACTGTCACTGGCTGAGCGGATGCAGCAGCTCCGGTTCCACCTGCTGCACAGTATTCAGCTACACGTGTTTCACTGTATCTCTCTACACAGTATTCAGCTACACGTGTTTCACTGTATCTCTCTGAGTGTCTAGCCGGTTCAACTACTCCAATCTACGCGAAACTGTTCTGTGGATAACTAACTGGTTTCTACTTGTTTACAGCATTAAAAATCGAAGTCTAGCCTGCCGTCTGCCCAGTACTATGCTTTCCAGTGGCACCAAAAAACGTCGTCGAATGAGCCATCAGACCGCCGGCGCAGGGAACACCGCCGTTCAATCAGAAAGCCTCCGTCGTAAAGTCATTTTCAGCGCACTCGAATTCGTCTACCTTACTCTTACTGCATGGCTTTCCTGGCTAAACTCTAGAATTCCAATAATACACCAATACTGATCACACCAGGGCGATGTTACGTGGAAACGGCAAGGGATTCTATCACGATACAAAGTCCTTCTTCCTACGTTAAATATTACTGCCGGAGTTATGACTCTTTCTCGGCGGTGCCCCCACGTTGGAGCCTCCGCCGCTCTCGACACTTCTGCACTGAAGCATGATAGGGAAAAGCGGAGGTCTGCTACTCGGGCAATTACAACCAAAGCCCAGCTAATTCCTACTTTTAGCTCTAGTGCATCGTGAGTAACACACGATGCACTACATTGCTCTAAATATTTGAGCCTCTATCAGCTAGAAAAACTCTCTAACGGCTCCATAGAATGGGTCTATACATATATTACTAGTACCTCCGCTGTCTATTAAAGTCCGGTGTTACTACGGGAAATAACGGATAACCAGCGGTGATAAATACCCGAAAGTATACTAAAATGCCTAAACGGTGGCTGTGACACTACAACGCGCAAGGCTCTGGTTTGTTTTGCCACTAGACTCCATTAGTATTACGTCACCTTCCTAATGTGGCAGGGCAACGAGGTACCCCTGAAACGTATAAACATCTTTCAGCATATATATAAGCACTGTGGAAAACACTCAGAGGTGCCCGAAAATACTAGAAGCCTAATGGTTAAACATATAATCAATTGGCTATCACAGCGAATCACACAGATACAGACATAACTTCATACACCATGAACTCCTAAACCATACGTACAGAAGCCTTTTGCCAATGCAAGTTTCAGAAATCTCGACATATCGGATTTCCTGGCTCGTTTGTATGCAGGTTCCACAATGTCTTTGAGAAATACTGCTGCTAAGGCATTCTGGATGCTCGAAATGGAACTAAAACAAGAGAGGCATAAATCTTGGGAGTCGGCTTAATTGAGTATCATTGGATATTAGCAATAATCTTACAGATTTGTTGCTAATCGTACTGTTCTATTCCCCGTCTCTAATGTTGAAGAATGGCTGCAATTTCTGTTAATTTTATGTTTCTCACCTTAGTGATGCACTGAACAGAGATGCAAAGAATAACCCTGATAATCCAGGCAGATCAGAAAACAACTCGACCATCATGAGTGGCACCATCTGGAATTATAGCCTACATGTAATTTGCAAAAAGTACAGTTCTGTATGATGAGATTTTCAAAAGTTCAGCATTTAAGCCACAGACCCAACTGGTCGAAATATTTTGTAAGACTATGATATATCACAGCGCAGTAGATCATCCATTTGGGGGGTGGGGTGGGGGGCTAGTTAGCTGATATTTTACTTTCGGAGTTGTTGAACTGGGTGGAGCACACAAGATTCAATAAAAAAATGAAAAATCCATATATTAATATATCTTCTCCGCACATGTGTGCAAAGGCATGTTTGATATGTTTGTTCAACCCAACCCAGCAGTGGTACGGGATTGTATGTCTATGCAGATACACTACCTGGTCAGCCTTGCTTACACGTCCGCTCAGCAACGGGTCACAGTGTCCAAAATAGGCCACCATTAGCACCCCGACGAAAGAAAGGAGACCAAGAAATATGATGTGGAAAGGCATGTTCAGGTACAAAGCTCTGAATGCGGAAAAACATATAAGTTTAAAAGAAAACACGTTTGCAGAACAAGCAAATTAAACGAATAAATGACTTTTTAGCTTATGTTGTTGACATGGGCCCTGGCTATAAAGAACACTTTCAAGACAAAACAAAGATGTTCATGGCTCCTATGTTCGACGACACCAGTAGCACTTTTAAAATTTGTACAGGTGTTCCCTGAGTCCAAGTGCACTACATGACAAAAATGACCTTGAAAAACTACACGATCAAAGCTACCGCGTGTATGTATCACGGCTGAAAAAGATATGTTATTTGTCAGGACCGCATAAATTATTGTATTTAAAACAATATAGCTTGTAGGATTCCAGTTTACAAAGTTAAAACCAGCCTTCCGTTTAATTCCCACTATTGTTAACTATTTTAAATTAGTTGTTACATATCAGTTCAATGCCAGTGATACAGGTACTGGTAATATGTTATTGTTTAGTGTTTAAAGTTGAGCTCCGGTTGTATTGGTGAAGGTATTATTGACTTGCGGTGTATTGGCATGCAATAATAGGTAACGTATCTGTCAAGTAATAAGATAGCGATGTGCTTTTGTCAACAGCAGTAGAAACAACAGCTAGTAGAAAAAACAGCTAGTAACAGGCAGCCTAGGGAATCCAGTAATCCTATTGGCCACGTCAGTGAGACAGCCAGTGACTGAGAGAAAAAGAGAAAGAAGGATAAGAGATAGAGACAACTATTATGTTTAGGCTAAAGAGACCGATTACTTGAGTTTATGAATGTGAGTGCTAGTAATATCTATCTTCTACGTTTTCGCAAAATTAATGTTACTTTTTTTGTACATTTCAGTTACCGATTATTTACTACACACGTCATGTTATGGGCCGCTCAAATGCAACCACATGAAACCCACATTTTAACGTCTCGAATGTTTGCTAGAGTTCCGAATCTCTGCACCAAGGGCTGCGCTGTACCAGTGACGTTCAGCATAAGGAAAAATCCCCCGACGGTGTAAGCCAGGACCGTGTTCCGGACAAACGGGTTCGGAACCCAACTGAAAGTGAAATCAGGCAAACAGTGCATTTCCGTTGTCAGGATCGAGTAAAAACAAAACTTGTAAATTCCTATTTTTGTTTGGAGTTTGAGAAAGGTTCCATTTACTGGATTGAATAGTATTATAAGATAATTTAATCATTATTTGGTTTACAGAAATGTGCCGTATAAAGGAATAATCTCTCCGTCTAGGCGGAAATACACAAGTCAGAAAAAAAAACGACGAAGCGTTTATGACTGGTTTACAGAAATGACAGCAGGGCTATGACCCTTGACTTTCTACCACTTGCCAGGTCACGTCCAGCTAAGGTTAGCCTCACCTTCACTACACCGGATCTAAATTGCACTTATACAACATACATGTGCAGTGACATTTTACATAAACAATACCCTAGGGACCAACAAAATGTGGTCATTGTACACAGGCGGTATTTACATGCATGTTCAATACCATGGAGAGTATTAAAATCTCTTTATAAACAGGTGGTCTTTATATACAGGTTTTTTTAAGAGCAGGTTTGATTATACCTCTTATTCACATTTAAGGTTCAGTTGCATGCCAGTGATTCACATAATATTGTGCCAAATAACTCTAAGAACTATGAGATAAAATGCGCCCCTACATACTCCTTACAAATCTGTGATGCTCCTAATCGGTGCCCCTTTTAAAGTTTAAAAAGTTATAGGATCTTTGTCAAACAAGCGCAGAAATGGCCCTGACAATGACGTGAGAAGAGAATGTGCAATTTACTTGCACTATGCTTCTGCCCGATTCCCCTATTATCTTGTCACTTCCGTCTTTACAAACAACAATTAAAAAGTCTAACGATACAAAATTCCATTGATTATCCCCAAATTAGCCTTGTTGCATCAAATGCCAAACATACACAACATGCATATACATTATCCAGATGCCACTATCTAGAAGTATGAGAGACACGTGTTTCCACTCCTCTGTACGATTAGCTGTTCTGCAGGTGATTGCAGATTTGTACTTTCTAACTGGCCTCAATGTTAAAGTTGTTAAATCTCTCCAAATTTGAAAGAAAAATTCTAACTTCTGTGCAAGCTGTCAAAAATCCTCCATAAAAGGTCCTTTTGTTTAAGATTAGTCAATTTCAGGTTGTCCATGTACGTTATGATTTCTCGTTAGCATACAATGGCAAATATATTTATATACTAAAAGTTCTTAAATTCTGAGACGTTCGTTTGAGACAGATTTAACTTTGAGTGATTTGCCAATTGAATATTCCTAAATGTGACCTTACATTAGGGGAAACCTAATGCAACGAATGGATTATACGCACATGACTTCCTATTAGTATCCAATAATCGTATATATCCTGCTCATTTTGGAGGTTTTTTTAATGTGAGTGGCATTGACATTCCAAGATGACAGAAGGTCTAATCTGATGGTGCATGTTGGTTGCATGTGACAAAAAAGTATTGCGTGCACAACTGAAACAGAAGACCATCCTTCGGCTAGAACCAACAGACCTCGATACCGTGGAACTTGCACATCTGCTAATGGTCATAACGTCTCCATGCATAGAGTATTTTACCCAGTAGTGCTTTTTTAATTCCGAGTAACAGTTTACCGTGGTGGATGCTTTATTTCATCATTTTCATTATTTCAAGGTTTCAAAGATTATTTTACTGTTTTACATGTATTATGCTGGGTTTTACTAAGTGGCATATAGGGGAATGCCAGAGAGTTGAACGTGTTTGATTATATGCCAGTCTAGTCACACCTTGCACCAATCCACCCATACGTTTACGGTTTCCAATAAATTTATAGCTTATCTTGTATATAATATACGAACGTTGAATTATTAGATGCAAATAACTCACAAAGAATGTATTACCGGTATATGTCACTACTTACTCCCAATGCTGTAGTCTTCCGTGTTCCTCGGCTCTCCTGAACACTTCTTCAATTCCTCCCAATTTAGCACAACCACGGATGAGCATAGCTATCAACCCAGTGACCATAATAACTGCCTGGAATGTGTCTGCCCACAGCACTGCCTTCATACCTCCCTAAAGCATTTCATATATTAGCAACATGTCAGATGCCACATAAAAGATGCTGCTTGATATCCGCTGCCATTTACAATGTAAGTCATTGCAGCAGTCATTTTGTTTTTTGTATACGTAAATAATGTACTTGTGATAAACGTTAATTATAGAAACAATGTATATCCCTGATAGGACTGGATGCTGCCATATATATCGCGTCATCCATATATGTAAACTGTACTATCGCCCCACATTATGATAATAATAGACTAGTAGTGATCTACTATATTCTTTTCCATAAGTACCACAAATACCAAAACACAAACTCACCACACTAGTGTAGATGAGGTCAATGACCCCAATGAGGACAATAGACACCCAGAGCGGTAGACCACTCACTGAAATGAGTCGAAGACGGAGATTATACACCGTGGTCAAATTTGACCAAGGAACGATATCGTAATGATTGCTACCAAAAACATCAGAGTTTATAATATTGTTAAAGTAACCATGCCGGGATCCACAAAATATATTTTGAATACATATATGTGTAGGTTTGGCTTTGCAATCATTATAATTGCCACAATAATAATAATAATAATAATAATAATAATAATAATAATAATAATAATAATAATAGTAGTAGTAGTAGTAGTAGTAGTAGTAGTAGTAGTAGTAGTAGTAGTAGTAGTAATAGTAGTAGTAGCAGTAAGTGGTGGTGATTTTTGGTGGCAGTAGTTAGTGGAATTTGATACCTAACTGCAACATTATTTCTAAATCAATCACATGAAGCATTTTAATGTTGGAAGCCAACATGCCAAAACACGTGATGTATAGTGATTGCAAAAAAAAAATACAACAGCTGATACCCCTCTTATAGATGTTTAATAAACAAGAAAAGTAAATTGGAATCGTCTTGGTATATGTAAAATCGATAAATAATTTAATAATACAACACATTCCACTATAAAATATGCATGCATCGAGGGATGTTGGTATAGTCTACTAAAGTTACTTCTAATGTAGGATTCACTAACTGTGCTACAGAAGGATCTGATTACCCATTTCTGTCAGTGGAGATGACTAGATTCCTGCATTTAGTGTGCTATGCTGTCACTCTGACTATATATACCAAGGTATGTATTTGTGTGTGTCAAACACTTATGTAACTGTTGGTAGATTGTGCTTGTGGTTTGTTTTCTGATGGATATTTGTGTTTGATGTAATGTTATCTATATTTGATTTGTAAATAATTGTCATAAAATGGAAATTTTTCAGGCCGATGAGACTGGTCCAAGAAGCTGTGAGGACTCCCAGTTACACTGTGATGGAGACAAGTGTATCAATCCTGGGGAGATGTGTGACGGAATACGACAGTGTGACGATGGATTGGATGAGCAACCGGGAATCTGTACAAGATAGTATGATTGTATTCATCACAATACAAGCAGGACTAGCAGTAGATTAAATGCAGAATCTTGGAATCATATTACAAGAGCTCTGCGTACATATTTTTTTCGAGGTAACTCAGCGTTTGAAAACTTATATTTCATCACGGAGCCAAGTTGGGCCATAGGTTATTATTGCAAATCAATAGGAAACTATATATCGGAGTCCAATAACACCACATATTTGACCGCGTGTGAGTGAAACGTCCAAGTCAAAATCACTGAGTTTTCAAATCCATATATCTTGAAAGGAGCCGAATTAGACCATATGTTCCTGGCAAACATTAATAGTAAACCATATATGGGGAGTTCCTTGGCATCATGACATTTGACCTGAGTGACCTTCAAAGGCTTTAGATAAGGTCGTGGTACTTATTATAAATCTGGATATCACATGAGGGAACTTGTGGGCGGGTGGGGGTTTCTGCTGTCCACCGACCTTTCACCGACCTTTCATGTATTATTATAGTAGCCGGAGTTAGCATGGTTAATGAAGCATTGAGGACAGTAATTTATATTGTCCAGCATGTAAGTACACTCAACAGGCAAATTTCGTTATTACTGGTTATCTGCAAATACGGTTTGTTTTGTTGCCAGCGGAGCATGTCATGCACAGTGTCGGAGAAATGCTAAAAAACCTGTAGATCGGTGGAGTGACGTCACATGCAGCGTCTGCTGTATGCATGACAAAGACGGAGATGGTTTCCTCACCGAAAATGACGTAGACTTAACCTACGTGATGTACTGTGGAGATGACGAGGAAGAGGAAAGTGAGTCTCATGGTAGTGACCAACAGGAAGATTGATACCAATATTTTGGCATATTACTAGGATATGTTTTAACCAATCATAATCAACAGAAGCAGCAGCTGCAGTACCAGTACTCCTCCTCCCCCTTCTACCAGTACTCCCCCTCCTCCTCCTCCTATTACTACTGCTGCTGCTATTACTACTACTACTACTACTACTACTACTACTACTACTACTACTACTACTACTACTACTACTACTACTACTACTGCTGCTGCTGCTGCTGCTGCTACTACTGGTAGTAGTAGTAGTAGTAGTAGTAGTAGTAGTAGTAGTAGTAGTAGTAGTAGTAGTAGTAGTAGTAGTAGTA
>JAAUYG010277022.1_pt1 | contig 10840 bp, 4 predicted proteins | sample 7278091 | NCBI WGS metagenome assembly JAAUYG01 (sample SAMN14350201, study PRJNA611818) | marine sediment metagenome | isolation source: surface marine sediment (0.6m) | place: French Polynesia: Moorea | collected 2018-08
AGTTCTCAGGTTGGAGTTCTCGAAAATACTTAAGCCTAAGTTTTGACTTAGTTCTCAGGTTGGAGTTCTCGAAAATACTTAAGCCTAAGTTTTGACTTAGTCCTCAGGTCGGAGTTCTTGAAAATACTTAAGCCTAAGTTTTGACTTAGTCCTAAAGGTTGAAGTTCTTGAAAATACTTAAGCCTAAGTTTTGGCTTAGTTCTCAGGTTGGAGTTCTCGAAAATACTTAAGCCTAAGTTTTGACTTAGTTCTCAGGTTGGAGTTCTCGAAAATACTTAAGCCTAAGTTTTCACTTAGTTCTCAATCATATAGCTATCTGATTGGCAGAGAATTGGACTTATGTCAAAACTTAGACCAAAATATTTTGATAACTCTTGCCCTGATGTTAAATATTCTTAAGTAGAGTTGTAATGAGGATGCTGTGTTTCATTTAGAAAAGGAAAAAGAAAGGTGAAATATTTTAGTGTCATATGCAGTGTTCATGTATTGGCAACCTTTGTTCACGGTGTTTCAGATTTAGTGCCAACTTCCAAGTTGTGAAATCCATGTTTTATTTGCGTTCACAAGAAGCTGTGAGGTTTAATTCGCGACATCTGCCCTTTGGCAAGCCTGAGGCTAAGCAAAGGGGAGGTGTCAGTTTCAGATGACCTTGAAATTGTTCTTGTTTACCCCGCCGTGACATTCAGCTGCGCATGGCACATTTACACAGCATTTTGCCAGATTGGATTCACTTGTTTGACTGACTTCCAAAAGGGGTTAGATCCATTTTCTGAAAAAAAAAATCTCTCAATTCTTTCTAGAGAAACTCCCCATCACTTAGAGAGAATTTTATAATAAATTTCAGGTTCAAAATTTCTGAAATTAATATTTTAAGGGACCATCTCTTTATGATGAAAGATTTAGCAAGAAGTATTATGCTTTATGCTTAATGTAGATAGTATAAGTAAATATTAAACTGTTTTTACTCAGACTATCTTTCCGATACAGGTTATCATACAGAGTGCCATCTTCTGGGGGAAAACTACTAGTATACATGTATGCTACAATGTGCCATCCCTGCAGATGTGTTAATATACTCTCTGTAACTTATTTCTACAGAACTAGCTGAGCTATGCATGCTATGGAGCTGATGCTTGTATATTGGTGTGTCCAGTAGTTTAACTGGAGACAATAATATTATGAATATTGATTCTGTTCTAATGGTAGTTACCTGAGACAATAATATGATGAATATTGATTTTGTTTCTATCTCTGTTCAGTACGCTGTACATATGTAACCCCTGTCCAGTTGGAGTTCCTAATTGACTAATAAAAATGGTGAGTTTATGATGTGTTCATTTTTTAAGCCGACAATCAGGGCTTGTGGTAATGCAAGCTGGCAAAGTACACATGGCCTATAAAATTAGCACTTTTCCTATTATTATAATAGTTCATGTTTAACAAAATTTTCAAATTGGAGTGTATTACTCATTGGGTTCATCTATAAATTCATATCTGAAAGTAAATGAAGTCATATGGCAGTGAGATAAAAATAAAAATGTCCAGTCCTCTCAATGGACAGCTGTTTCACATGCCATGAATAATTATTGCATAAATTTCATTCTGACATGTGGATTCAAGAGTCAAAGTAATAAAATTTCTTTTTCTTTTTCTGTTTTGCTCTCAGGCTGCCTCTGAGATGACCTTGATAATTCAAGGGCTAAAGGCCATGAAAAATTTCAGTTTCATTCCATGGCCACCCACTTCTGGGATGGGCATGATTCTACGTATGACACATGCTTGAACTTGACCTGAGATCATCTTCTAAGGTCAAGAGTGGCATAAGAGATAAATGTTGAAGCACTGTGGGGCGAGAACCCCAAATTTCATCTGTTATGGTTCAGGACCAGCTGCTGTTGAGATAGCAATGCCAGACGTGCCTTGCCTTAACCCCACATAACCTTGTAAGCTCATGGTCACGAAGAGTGTCCGAATGTGAAACATACATGTGCAGACCAGAGAAACAATATTGAGGTATGACTGCAAAACTTTACACCAATTGATTACAACTACACACACTTCAAGCCCTTCTACATTGTCTAGCAAGAGAATGCAGCACAGCTCGAAAACTGACGTTTACCCACCAAAAATGCCAAATTACACTAATCCCCAGTTCAAAAATGATCCCCCACTGTTCTTAAGAATCATTTAGAAACATAGCCTCAATCCCAGGTTGCAATCCCTAAGATGATTTAACAATCAGACAGACGAAATCATCAATACATAAATGACCACATACAAAGGAATGTGGTCCGCGAATCGTGGCCATAAGCGACCACGACCACCATCGATAAAGGACCAAAAGTCGCCCAGCCAAATCACTCAGAGTGCTTACTATATTAAGTAATATTACCAGACTTCAGTAATAATTCACACTTGTAGATTATAAGATTACCTCTGTACAGTAATTTGCATATACCGCCAGTAGAAACCACCAGGAGGCACCACCGCTAACCATTACCACATGTTGGTAATTTAATATCTGAATTGAGGTGCACGGTAGGAACAGAGATAGCGAAGAGAAAGTAGGGATAACGACTTTGTGAGGGTGGAATGAATGGACAAGGGAGATATCTGGCTATGTCAGAAACTTGCCACCATGCCTGGGAAAATTCCTGGGGCTGAGGCAGCCGTCTTTAACCACAGGGGGTCCTATTAGCACCTGGTCACAAATTAATTGACTATTCTGGTCACTAGAAAGGGAGCAGCATCAGGGTTTTGGCTCGCAGGAAAGGGTGAATACTTAATGTGTCCTATAATGAGGGAATGCCCTGTAACTTGTTGAATACTTATTGAAAAAGAAAATTTGTAAAACACCTAGAAGTAACTGGCTACTGGTAATGTGGTCAGAGACTGTTGCTATCCCATATGCTACGTTACTCTCATCTGGTAAGGTTTTTCTACCATGCCAGCACACGGCTGGAAAGGAACATTTGCAACTGGTCTTTACCTGTCATTGTGCTGGATATTCTTCTGATGTGCTGGATATTTCTACGGGATGCAACACGAGTTTCAACCATTTCTCATCACATAGTTCTTTGTTCTGCGCAACTATCTGAGGGAAGTGACCATTTCATTTATAAATAGGTATATGATCTTACCCCTTTATGTCCTGTTTTGGTGGGGGCTGGAGTAACCATTACTCTGATTTTTTGTGTGTATGGGAACATATTACCCCTCCCAAAAGTTGTATAAGCTGAAAAACGAAATCTAGAAATCACTCTCTGTCCCCAGACAAAGCATCACAGCCTGTTAAATTGAAACAGTCCATTCAGGATTTTAAATGGTGTGGCGGGTGACATCTTAAGATCGCTGCTTCAGACATGCACAACCTTTGCCTGGCCTGTTTGGTGCAAAACCCCACATGTTTGACTGTGTCCAGTGTTTGTCTTTATAACGGAGAGTATAGGGCTCGGTTTCTTCGTCAATATTTATGGGTCGTGTTATATACAGCCAACAAGGAAAAAACAAATATCCTCCCTCAGCGCCACTTTCAACGACACTTTTGTCTCAATATCTAGTTGGCATTCAGGGGCGAGATGACTTTGACACTATATTAGACAATACCTCTAAGGCCCATAAAAAGTCAATAATAAGTTTCAGGTCCCTTTAGAAATTTCGTCATCTGTGTCCATTCAGGAGGAATCCTCTGTCAACTAGAGGAGGGGGGCTGAAGATCACTCCTCTCCTGTTAGACAGTCTCCGTCTTGTGTCACTTTTCATGCTGAGATTGAGTCTACCCATGCCTCTGCTCATGTTCTGTCGTCCAGCAAAGATCGCCAGGAGAATGTCCCCACTATTATTCCATTGGAGACAGACCACCTGCAAGAATGACTTCAGACCGAGCCTTCGAGTTGGGATCAGACTGCCAGCATCCATTCTGAAAATTCAGAAGACCACGTAGAAGCACCTGTCAGCCAACCTTTGAGGCTCATTTACCACGGACGCTCGCGGTTCAGGTTTTTTACATTCACAGGAGCGATTTCCTCAGGATATCCCGTTATCCTATGGGACCCCTCAAGGGACATACCAGGGATTTAGGTGAGCCGCCCCAGGTCTCGTCTCCTAGATGCACCTTCGATGTCTCCTCTAGGACTCTTCCAAGCCTGGGGTCTAGACTCAGAACTCCATACGTAGACCTGCTACATGGGGTGTTGTACGTATGTTGGATCTTCTAGTCTGAGGACCTGTTCCACCGACATCACCATGAGGTCTCCTGCTGGATCAACCACAGTGAAGCCAGGCCATTGCCTTGGCTTTCGACAATCATATTTTCTTGGAGCTCCTCGGCGCCTTCAAAGCTCCTGAACACTGTATGTGTCTGGTGGACCAATCTTCCCAGTTTTGCATCTCTGAAAGAATCTATCCTCGAAGCTCCAAGGCTCCACCCCTGGATGACCAGGTGGATGCAACTGGTAATCCTAGGGGGAATATCCCTAATACCACAGCTATACAGTTATAGAACACCAAAAGGTCATAGAAGCCTTATATGAAGCTTTCATGGCGGCCTTCATGATTAATTGGCATGCGTTAGCCCTGGTTATATATCATTAACAGACTCATCAGACGCTTGTGGTAGGGACACAGCTCAGTAACTCTTCTGGGCATTGGTTGATCAGTGAGCCTTGTGCCTGGCAGGAACCTCACCCTCCTTAGGCCTCATTCGCCACCAAGCAGTCAAGACCTTAACCTTGGGGAATTGGACCCCTCTTTATTCTTGTTTGGCTCCCATCACATGTAAGGGGGAGGGGTTGTCTTCTTGATACAGAAAACCTCCAACAGGCCAACAGCCTGGACAAGGAGGAAGAACAGCTTAAGAAGGCCCATTCTGTCTGGTTCAGGAAAGAATCCTTCTCCATCGCCTTTTAGGAGTCGCCCTAGGGGTGTGGTGTCAAACGCCAGACCCCAATGGCAACCGTAACTTCTGAGCCTCAGGCTTCTTCCTTTAGTGGGGTGATGGGACTGCAGAAGTCAATCTCACAGCCCGTCATGGGCAGGGGATGCTCCCAGTCCAACTCTAGACGTGGGGGTCTACTTCGAGGAGCCTCTCCCCACTTGTCATTAGGGAGCAGGCTGCTTTCTCCTCCCTCCCTGAGTCTGTTCTTCCGGAGGGGTGGGGGCAGGGTGAGCTTGGACATCAACGACCTTCTTGAATTGATTGCCGCACTTATTCAGTGGCATGAAGGCTTTCTCATTTCCTCGAGGCCTGGAGAAGCATCACCAAGGAACAGTGGGTGCTGCAGATAATCTCGCATGGTTATGGCTTGCCTTTTACAACTCCTCCTCCTGATTTCCAGGTGTCCAGTGGAAGGGGTATACATAGGCCTAGAAAATATGTCCCGATTCGAAAAAATAATGGAAAATAATAATGGTCTAGTCACAGATCAAGCTTTAACAGCCATGGCCCACTTATTGGAATTTAACAGCAACTACAAGCTGCGGATCGTTATTTTAACGAGGGACTGGCTCATCAGGTCATAGTTTTATAGGTGGACTGGCTCACGAATCAGCAGTTAACAGGGGTACCAAATCGCTAATCATTTATGAGGAGTGCAGATCCTGATGCGCAAGATAAGAATTTGATTGGTTCGCTAGATCAATTTGCGAAACGGCCGGTTTGCATGATTTGATTAATTCAATTTTAACCCATGTATACCCCTAGTAGAGGCTCCCCTTCCTGCGACTCTTCCAAAGTGTGAACCACTGTGGACAGAAGTCCAGTCCCTCCTGGACAAGGGATCTATCGAGGATATTTTACCAAGCAAGGGAGTGAGTGTCTGCTCCCACTACTTCCTTGCGACAAAAAAGATGGGCGGGTTTCGCCTGATCCTAAACCTAAAGGGGTTGAACGCCTGCCTCCTCATAGAGAAATTCAGCATGGAGACATTGGCTTCTATTCTTCTAGACCTCCAACAATCAAACATGTGGATGGGCGTCTCTGGACCTAAAGGGCGCCTAGCTTCACATTCTCATCTCATCTCATCACATGCAGTTCTTTGATATTCGCATTGAGGGATCCTTGAAGATCCCTCAGTGTTTACCAATGGAGAGTCCTTCCGTTTCAGTTGGCTACCCCCCCCACACACACACACACACACACACGCTCTTCACCATGTTATTGGCCCCAGTGGCGGCCCATCTTCAATTCAGTACTGAGTCTATGTTAGACCTCTCTGGTTTGGTTGGAGTACCCTGGGCTTTCTGCCACCCAGCCAGACTCTGATAACAGATGCCTCCAGCAATCCTAGGCAGAAGAAGTTGTGCAAGGACAATTTGGACATGGAGTCTGTAAGAGTCTCACCATCACGTCAATCCTCTGCAGGCTTTGGGAGTTTTCAGAGGGCTTCAGTTCTTCCAGCAGAGCCTTCAGCCAGGAGTCCTCCTTGTTCAGACAGACAGTACCACCGTTCTTTCCTATCTGAGCAGGATTGGAGGGACAAAGTCCCACTCGCTCAAATGGTTAGCAGGGGAGATCACTCAATGGTGCCTGGACAGGTCCATCACGCTTCAGGCCATTCACCTATGAGGAGCAGGCAATGTCGAAGCTGACAGATTGTCCTGTCATCTGTCATTTTGGCAGGACAACCTGGATAGGTTACTAGAGTGGTCTCTCGACCAGAGAATAGACAACCTGCTCTTTCATATGTGGGGGAGCCCATGGGTAGACCTGTTCGCAACAAGTCACAATGAGATAGTTCCTATCTTTTACAGTCGAACCATGGAACTCTCAGTCTGTTGAGGTGATGCCCTTCAGACCGACTGGTCCAAAGGTCTCCAGTACATATACCCACCGATTCTGCTGCTTCACCTGGCCCTCATCAAGGTCCGCCAAGAGGAAGCCAAAGAGAGGTTGGTTCCCACTGGTCTTGAGCTTGCTGGTCAACCATCCACTGCTTCTTTCAGTTTGGCCAGATCTGACAAGGAATCCGCGGGGGCTTCCCCACCCAGGCCTCAGCACCCTCCGGTTATCTGCTTGGTGGCTCTTGGGAGAAACTATCCAAGCAACGGGAATTTCTAAGGCAGCTGCATGCACCATCTGCGCTGGTGAGAGACATTCTACACAACAACTGTCTGATGCCCAAGTGACCGGATTTTTGTCACTGGTGTGATGAGCAGTATGTCGATCATCTTCAACCAAATCCTCGGCAGGCAGTGGAACACCTAGCTGACACACCTCTGGAGCATGTTATGATTTTGGTACACGTGTCTGCTCTGAGCTCCTCTACTTATGGTATCGATGGAGTTCAGGGGGGCGTCCATCCTCTTGTTTCTGCTTGGATAATAGGTCATAAAGTTTGGCGCCCTCCAGTTAAGTTGAGGATGCATCCCTGGGAACTCCCAGGCTGTTCTGGTCGCTTTTACAGAGACGCATTATGAGCCTTTATGTCAGGTGGACATGCAATACATGATGTATAAGATTTTCTTTTCTTGGTAGTGTTAGCCTCTGCTTGTCGTATTTCCGAGCTCCACGCTCTTTCGGTGGAACTGTCCTTTTTAATTGAGAATCCTCAGTCTTTTAATTTGGCAGTAAATTCTGCCCTGCCGACATGGCACATCGAGATTAAGGCCTTCTTCCGTAACCCCTCTACTAAGTTTGAGCGCCTTTTGCGCCTTATGTGCCTCGTTCAGGCTCTTAATATATCTAGAGTGCATGGTCAGAAGTCGAAACAGAGCCTTAATCGTTTGTCCATTATGAGCCATATAAGCCCGCTCAAAGCAACGTTGAGCCGCTGGATGACTGCGATAATTCAGGACGTGCATTCCATTCTCAGCAAGGAGGATCAGATCATTCACGCCAACCCGCCCTCAGTTTGGGGAGCTTGCTATCATGTGGACCGAGTTTGCTAGAGTGACTCCTGAAGAGATCTGTTGGGCGGCCACCTGGTCGACCTCTTGGTCTTTTGCCTGCCACTATTGGTTGGATCTTGCTGCAAAGAATTTCGCGGTTCAGCTACTTGAGCCTAAATTGTGGTTTCAAATCCTCATCATAGCAATGTGATTGGCAGAGAAAATCTGACTTGAAGTAAAAGCTTCGAACTTAAGCATTTTTGAGAGCTCTGGCGCTGATGTTAAAAATTCTTAAGTAGAGTGGTAATGAGGATATATATTTTTTTAATTTAGAAAACAAAAATTAAATGCTGCTCTAAACATGTGAAGGGTGAAATGCTTCGCTGGTCAGCTACTTGAGCCTAAATTTTGGCTTCAAGTCCTCATCATAGCAATGTGATTGGCAGAGAAATTCTGACTTGAAGTAAAACCCTCAGACCTGTGCATTTTTGAGAGCTCTTACCTAAATACTAAGTATTCTTAAGGAGAGTGGTAATTTTTATAAACTGGCATTCTATATCATGATGTTATCATATTAGTATATTTTATGCTCTCCAAACTTGGAGGTTATGGAAAGAAATGAAAAATGAAATAATGAGGATTTTTTTTCTAAGTTAGGAAACAAAATTAAATGCTGCTCTAAAACATGTGGAGGATAAAATGTTTTAGTTAGTGTCACATGCAGTGTCCATGTACTGGTAGTAATCTTTGTTCACAATGTTTAGGATTTAGTGCCAACTTCCAAAGTTGTGAAATCCATGTTTTATTTGCGTTCACGAGTAGCTGTGAGGTATAATTTGTGACACCGGCCCTTTGCCAAGCCTCGGATGTGTCAGTTTCAGATGACCTTGATATTGTCCTTGTTTGCCCTGCTGTGTCGTTCAGGCACACATATCGCCTTCACACAGGCATATTGCCGGATTTAATTCACTTGTTTGACTGACTTCCAAAAGGGGTTAGATACACCTCCCCATTTTCTGGAAAAAAAAATTGTCAAATCAGGCTAGAGAAACATCACTTAGTGAGCATTTTTAATTTAAGGTTTCAGATGATTTCTGAAATTGTTATTTTTCAAGTAATATCTCTTTACCATGATGACTATTTGTGTGCATGTATAGAAGCTGTTTTCACTCGTACTATCTTCCCGATACGGGTTATCATGTTATTATACACACCAACATCTTTGTGGGGAACATTACTGCTATACAGGTATGCTACAATATTCAATCCTGTGCAGATCTGTTAGTATAGTCTCTATAAGCAACTTATTTCTACAGAACAAGCTGAGCTATAGAGAGCCGATGCTTATATATTGGTGTGTCTGGTAGTTATACCTGCCTATGCTTGAAAATAAGCCAATACCTCTTGATTTTGTGTTCAACCACTTCATTCGCAAACACTGCAACTTACAAAACAACCGATTGGCTTTATTGGTATTTGGCAAGTAATATATCTGTACGCTGACAACTTCCAGACTCAGACTGGTCCAATCCAGATGCACTCGACAAATTCGTGTGGCTCTTTAATTGACGAAAAACAAATCGTTTTCTAAACGAAGTTCCGTGAGAAATTCTTTGGGGTTGCAGCCAGTGGGCAGCGATTTAAGGCGGTTTGCAACAAAGTGATGCAGAGTGCTTTCAGCATGCATATCAAGACTAAAGCCCATGTTAAGAGCCTACTAGCAAATTTACTGCCAATCCTCCCCGTCAGCTATCGAATATAAACTCTATCTATTGGTACCCCAAACATGTATTTGCTACAAGTAGACCACAAGTAGTCCCGCCTGAGCCGACTGGCCGATCTGTCTGCCTTGGCCACACAGGCAGTCCACTTAGCCCCGGCTAACCGTTGACAGAAAACAGGTCCCCATATGTCAGGGATGACAATTAAAGCGCATCCTTCATCCAGACCCACAGCTTCGCCTGCCGCACGCACAGGTCGAGTCTTTTTGATGGCCATGACCATCCATCAACATCATGAAGCGCACGTTTATACTCGAGCCGCTCAGGCGAGCAAGTGAAGCCCATATTCGCCAAGTGGAAAAACGTATTCGTAGCATGAGGAACCGGGTGACCCCGCTTTGATTTCCTGATTGACTTGTCACAAGCTTGTCGTGATATGGCAGACAGACAGTACCAGTATTTGTTCGGTATTCCTTACCCCATGCACGGCTCTTCTCTAACATAAATGTCCACACAAACTCAGCCAAGCTCAAGAGCGCGGCCCCCGGGTAGAACAAAGCCGACCGCCATCCAGGGACAAAAGATGTGCTTAGTTTACATTATTACAATAGAGTGGCTGCCCAAAACTTCGGACAGATCTTGTCTCCGGTATCGATGACATGAAAATATTTTAAACAGCCCTCAATCGGAAACGCCTGCGATTAGTAATTCGAGTATGATCGTGTTAAGTGGTTAGGCGCGGGAATCTGACTTGCGATAAGTGCTTTTGTCAGCAATAATGCAGAAACAAAGGCACTCGATTTCCTTTCACATTCTTCTTCTTCTTCTTCTTCTTCTTCTTCTTCTTCTTCTTCTTCTTCTTCTTCTTCTTCTTCTTCTTTTCGTTGTCATTTTTCCTTCCTCTCTTGATGAGTTTTCTTTTTTGTATTTGGTGCTATCCTTAATTTGTTAGTACCAATATAAATATAAAGAAGAAAAAACAGAAAGTGAGAAGAAATAGCAATGGAGGTGTTAGGGAACGCAAAAGGAAGAAAGATAAAGAATAGGAACGAAACAGAAATGAAGAAGAGAGAATACAGGAAAGAAGAAACGAAAGAATGTCGCCTACTGTATATACCGGTACACCACAGTGCACCCGAATTGGAAGTTCCATGATGTCCAAGTAAGCAAGTAGGCATATAGGTAATAGGTAAGTAACTAAGTAAGCACGCAAGCAAGTACATTGTAAGCATCAAGTAAGCAAGGGAGCGAGCGAGCGAGTCAATGAGTGTGTGAGTAAGTAAGTAAGTAAG
>JAAUYG010053169.1_pt1 | contig 10839 bp, 4 predicted proteins | sample 7278091 | NCBI WGS metagenome assembly JAAUYG01 (sample SAMN14350201, study PRJNA611818) | marine sediment metagenome | isolation source: surface marine sediment (0.6m) | place: French Polynesia: Moorea | collected 2018-08
AAAAAAATACAAGTATATACTATAATCTGATGTATTACACTTATAGTGGGAGCGGGTCGTCCTGTAGAAACTTGGAGCGGGTCGTCCTTGTGAGCGAATCGACCGTATACCCTTTTGTAGGGCCTAAACTGGTTTCGTGCCAACTATTGAATTCTGGGAAATCCGCCATCATTTGACGTCACACAAGTTTGCGGCTGGCGAAACTGACGTGGCAGAGAGTATTTTCTTTGATATATTTAATGTTACTACAGTAATAATACGTTTACAACTGTCTGAGGTGTTTACAGTGACACAAAGGATATAACCGTAGGTGATTTTAGCAGTGAGGGATTTGACATTTGACAAAAATACATTGAAAATGGGTTTGACAATCTCGAATCTTTTCAACAGACTCTTCGGCAAGAAGCAAATGAGAATTTTGATGGGTAAGTACAACAAATCTGCTGGTAAATAACCAAGGACGATGTAATTTGGTGTGCTGATTAAAATAACTCTTAAATATATGGGTTTGTGACAGGTTTCGTGTACAGATATAGCCTTGTAAATGGTAATGGTATACATGGTATATTCAGTAATATTGCTATTGCCTGGCTTAGGCATGGCACTTTTGTCTGTGCTGACACAATATGACAGTTGACATTTTACCTGTTCATTTGTCAACTACCAGCTGACTACGTAGTCAGTTCAGTATTAGTATTCAGTACCATCTTTATTACATTCACAAGCCTTAACCAAAAGTTTGTCAAAACTGCTCAAGATATGAAGAAAATACATATAATAATTGTAGTTAACACTGGTTAATACCAAGTTACATGCCACATGATCACTGATGATTGGGATCGTCTCAAATCATGTACAGTGGTCAATAATAGAAAGTGCCTTCTGCCATGCAGTTTCAGTTCATATAGGTGTCTAGTATAGCTTCAAACAAATGCTGCGCTCTCATTTTTTGATAATTATGCATTTGCTATAACAGTTCATATATGCATGTATCACTAAATTTTATTTGGTCAAGCTGTGCTTAAGCTAAAAATGGTAAACTTGTTAAAAGCTGGCAGAGCATTTTTATGTTGTATCTATGATTTTCTGATATATACATATATTTTCTGGGTTGTTGAACTGTTGATGTTAGATCCTTTATGTAAAGAAGTTTTATTTCAGAATATGGTTTGTTCTTTGTATTTTAGTGGGACTTGATGCAGCAGGAAAAACTACAATTTTGTATAAACTAAAACTAGGAGAAATTGTCACGACCATTCCAACTATTGGTAAGTTAGACAAGAGCCACATTGCCGGTTGCCATTTGTAGTGGCAGCAGGTGTGAGGTGCCAGCTGTATTGTTATTGACGTCGAGGACACATACATAAGACTATCTTATTATGTAGTATGTGAGACTGCCTTATTAAATTTTACTATTCTCTTCTTTCTTTGGTAGAAAGTTAGCATCATATCTTAATATGCTGTTGAGAAATAAAATAAATTCAATTCTCACGTATGATTAGCCTCTTATTCGGCACAGTCTATCAATTCATGTTTATCAAATTAATATAGCATAAAGTTATAAAAAGTCCTTGTTTATCAAATGTTCCTGTGGAGTTATTTGCGATTTTATATGGTGTAAGTGATACTTAATCAGTAGTAACATTCAAAGGTCCTCCTAGTAACTTGCCATATTTCAGTGTTGCAATGGGTTCTCTCCAGGTTTTAATGTGGAGACTGTAGAATACAAAAACATCAGTTTCACCGTGTGGGATGTGGGCGGCCAGGACAAAATCCGACCTCTGTGGAGACACTATTTCCAAAACACACAGGTAAAGTATCAGTTGCTTTAACTTGTTTATAAGATATTCTAGCATTATAATTGTTTACCAAAAACTGCTACCAGTAGCGCCAACACTGTACCCAGTGGTTACTGTGAATTAATGTTCAGTGATTCGATGTACATGTGGAACAGCATATTGATTGGTGACTGAGGTTTAAAGTTCTGTTGCTCTATGTATTGCTAATCATGTCTAAATTATAAAAAATAAAATTTTGGTATAGATCTTTGCTTGGCTAGGCTTTCAGTTTGGTCTGTAGCAGTATACAATTGTAAAATTCTCTGCTAGTTCTCAGGGTTCTGTCTACTCGCTGCATATTATTTAGACATGTGACAAGGTTTCCAGAAGGTTTTATAATCTTTTATGAAACGGGGGTGTTTAACTTTTGATTTTCCCGGGCTATTTCCCCACAGTTCATGTACTACTGCACTCCTTGATGTGCACAGCACCAGCTAAGACCTGTGTGTATCAAAAGTGTACCACCTGAGGGAAAATGGATTGGTGGATTTTTCTGAGACTGATGGTATCGAGATATTTGACAGTACCCTTAGTTTGCATTTCGAGGCAGTGCTGTGTGAATGGCGTTCTGTAATTTCTATGCAGAGGCATGGCTAGAACTGGCGTATACCTTGCCAGTTATTGACGGTATTCTACAGCCCAATGGTAAATGTAAAGGCAGAGGCTATTGGTTAGCAAACCACTGAGATCTGTGTTTGACACGGCACACATCTCTTGCAGTGATGTGTGGCGTAGGTGTCAGCTGGCAGGCCACTTGTGCAGAAATAAATGTCAAGCGATGTAGGGCTGCTTCTTGTACACATCTGTCCATATGGTGCATACTACCGGTAGTAGTACAACCTGCCCAACTGCCACATTTAGTAGCAGTCTTTCAACATGGTCCCTCAGGAGTAAGGCCAGATATACACATATAGAGCAGCACCTCACCTGAAGACCACCCCAGACCAAAGCTATATATTCATAAAGACCCCCCCCCCCCACCTTCCTGACTTTGAGTTCAGACTGTGGCCCGTGGGTGGTCTAAATTCCAGCCTTCTACTACATGCTATACCATGTGTACTGCCTTGTACTTTTAGACCAGGGCCGAGGGGGCATTTTCCGGAGAAATTTTAAGTCAACAACATGTACCTTGATAACCATTCTTCAGACATCGGTCAGTCCAGTGGTCATGGTGGTCACTGACTGAGTAACCAGTTGCATGTCATACACTACTTGAACTTAGTGCCACAAATAATACTAAAAATACCTAAATTTGTGGGAAAAACTAGGTCTTTTAATTGTAGGTCTAATGCTTAAAATTTTATCTTATGTAGCTGTGTTTTTGATCTTGTTTCTAGGGTCTCATCTTTGTGGTTGATAGCAACGACAGAGAACGTGTAACAGAGGCTCAGGATGAACTCTCCAAAATGGTGAGTAAGACCACCTATACAGTGAAACCTCGACCTTTATTACACCACCACGCAATTAAGACCACCCCACTTAAGGTTTGCTCAGAATTTACGATGTCTGAGCATGTCTCAATTCCGCGATTTCACTATGGTATAAATGTTTATACAAATTTTTATATGTTTTATGCGCATAGGTCTGACATGTTTAGCAAATTATTAACACAACAATTATTAATACAATGTATATTTCTGTGCTCGTTGTTTGAATCAATTCGCAAAAAGATTTTCCCATCTTGGTTTCCTGTCACTCCTTGCTTCAAATTTTCTCAGGGTTGGCCAAATGAATATTCATCATGCAAATTTGTTTCGACTTGCTCCTAATGCTAGTAGCTTAATACAAAACCTTTTGTGTATGACATTTATGGTCCAAAGAGATTGTGTAAACGGTTGTTGTATGTTGTGAATAGCTCCTTTTGTAATCCTAAACCATGTTGCATTATTATAGCTACAAGAAGACGAGTTGCGAGACGCTATTTTGCTGGTGTTTGCCAACAAACAAGATCTGCCCAATGCCATGAATGCTGCTGAAATCACAGAAAAACTCGGTCTGTCCCAACTGAGAGGCAGAACTGTAAGTTGGCTAAGCATGCTAAGTTACTTCATGAATCTCTTTTAAGCAGCTGCGGGAGGAATTAGTGTTAATCAGACCCCCCAGAATTCTGCGCTCTGAAAATGGAAATTCTGAGATCAGAAAATGTAAATTCCATGCTAAAAATTGAAATTTTGCACTAAAAAACTGCTCAAAATACACCACCCAGAATTCTGTGCTCAAAAAAACAAAAATTCTGCATTCAAGAAATGGTAAATGCATGCTCAACAATGGACATTCTGCAGTGACTGCACTCAGTAAATGGAAATTTTTCCTAATGCCATGGACAATGGAAGCTGACTTTTCGGCAATTTTTTCATGCCAAATCCGGGCAATTCCACGTATTGCTACACTACCATGCTCAAGTTAAAAATTCCGTGCTAAATTCCACGATTGCAGAATGCTAAAGGGACTGGGTAACATGGTTAATGAGTTGGTATCTCTTAACATGAGTACAAGTAATAAGATTCAATGATGTGAAAAAGAAACAGGCCATAAAATGTCAGGTAAGTGTCATTGTTTCACTTATTGCATTTATTGCATTTACCACAAGTTAGCTAGTATGAACAACCAGACACTTGAACATGAAGAAAGAATCAAGGCGGTTTGTTAGTTTGTCATATTAAATAAAAAAAGTAAAATACATGTATTAAGAAATGTATAGTTAGGGACAACGGACTGGAAGATGTACATTTAATTCTGGGGTTCCCGGTGGACCAGTGCTACCTGGTAACACATACACAGCCAAACCTGCTCTGAAGACCACCTGTATATAAAGACCAGCTGTCTAGAAAGAGCACATTTATAGCTGCCCAGTGGTATACATTCCATGTTATTGAACCTGCATATGAAGACCACCTGGGTATAAGGACCCCATCCCTAGGCTGGTCTTTATATACAAGTTTAACGAACTTGATTTGCTTGATATTCTGTGTTGCTTGACCCATGTTCAGCATTTTTTCACCCTTTCTTTCCAGTGGTATATTCAAGCCACGTGTGCCACACAGGGTCAAGGACTGTACGAAGGCTTGGACTGGCTGTCGCAAGAACTCTCCAAGCGCTAACCCCATTAGGAAACTGTGCTGTGGTTAGGCAGTGGACTTATATTCTCTCACTATCAGCATGGTGTATATGTCTTGTTTCCGAGCACTGGGACCGTTATCATACATTCGTACTTCAGGGGGGATTGTTTAAAAACAAAGGGCGTACGGGCTGAAGAGAAAGCGGCGCAAGACACGTGAAAATTTTAAGTTGAAAAATTTACATATTAAGGTTTAGATGCGATTCCGCGAGTGTTGTGGAGTGTTTGGTAATGAATGTTTATGCTACATGTGCGTTTGAAAGGGAGAACACATCTCTGTAAAGACTGTTTTTTTTGCTTGAAAATATATATGAAAATATGGGCGAAAATGAGAAAAAATATATTCCAGGCATGTATCTTAAAGTTCAGATAATGTTGTGGTGAACTTGTCAGTGTTTTGATGTACTACACAGGCTCAAACCATATAATTCGAGCTATTGCTGGAAATTGTCTAAATGTATTGTTGGATGTTCTAAGTTGCAACTTTTCTTTGTAGTGTAATTGACTGTTTGTAAACTCATGGCTGAAAAGTATTAAAGGACCCAGACTCGGTATGCAAAAAAAAAAAAACACAGTTGAATGCTAAATAAATTAACTTCCAATGGGTTTCTGCCAATTTGGTAATATATTTATGGATGGGGGGGGGGCTGCAGGAATTGGACTGGTGTTTGTACATGAAATTAAGGTACAGTATGGTCTTACAAAAGAGGTTTTATTTATTTCACATTTGGTGCTTCATATGTAACTGGCTCTCACATATAGAATTTGTTGGTGCATACTGAAATCTTGAGTGTTCGTCTCTTCATACATTGTGATAAGAGTAATGATGTGGTTAATGCATTCAAAATTCAGATTTACAAAGCAGTTTACCCTTTATTAATGTTGGGTTTCTTTTTGTGAGGTTATTTGAATTTTCAAGTTCATATACAGCCTGTCTTTTGCAGTAATATGTGAGTCATTCGTACATTAATTAAAACATAAGTGAATTTTGTGTGATTTACATCCGTCTGGACTTGATTGTGTGGATAGATCTTCTATATATAACTGTACAGACATGTATATATATATATAAAATGTATGTGCAATGGCGTTTAAATCTGGGGAAGTTTCTGTTTGTGTGGGCAGCCAATTTCTGGGTTTTAGTTGGTTGAGTTACTGTGATTACTTTTGTTCCAAACAAAAGTGGCAAAGGTGAAAGTTCGTTGCTGCAGTTCTTGCATCTCATATCGTCAGAATCCATGTTGCTATGACATCTATTTCTGCATGGGAACCACCATCTTGTCTTTGAAAATGGTGTAAACCCTTTGAATTTTGCAAGCCCTTTCAAGCCTTTATTTACACATACCAGCAATAACATTAGCTTGGTGTGTTGGTGTGAACATTTGGGTCTGTGAGTTCGGTTTCTTTATGAAAAAAAGGTTTTGCACTTTCGATGACCTTCATAGCCACAAAACTTATGGTCTGAAAGTATTAAAAGTTCCATATATGCATATGAAAAGGCTGCAAAATTAAGAGGGGTTACAGCATATGGCATCTTGTCATACTTTGCTGTTGGGCTTAAATATATCAAGTACGAGTCACTCGAACAAAAGTAATTACCGTTAATATTAATTTTGCAAGTGTTCACTGTTCTGTATTTCATGTGCTGAAACTGGTAGTATCGAAAAAATCTTCAGAAAAGCAAGACGAGACAAAAGTATGTTTCAAAGCAAGGTTCTATTTCCTGTTTCTTCACTGGCGGAAATTTAAGACCATTCTCCCCCATCAGTTTTAATAACAATTATACATTTGTATTGTTACCGCAAGTGGACAAATAAAAGCGAACATGTTACTGTAACCATGGTAACAAGGCTGTGCTATAAAGTTGGCGTCGTCTGTTTGTTGTCTATTTGTCTTGTGGTCCTGACGCCTTGTAGCAGACACTGGCAGTAGTTCACATGGCTCTGTAGCATAGAACTGTAAATAAACAAAGTGAAACCTCCCACGCTTTGCTGTTTCACAGTTACGAGCACAAGTTACATTTAGGGTGAAATTTTTTAAGGTCGATTTAGACCGTGCAACTCCGTATGCGGTCGAATGCATCATATACATGGAAATATAGTTACAAATATATTTAGTAACGAAAGGAAAGTTTTTTTTTTTACTGAAGTATTTACAAATACTTTGAAAAGTGTGGTAAGCCTAGGTTAGACACATGTCCAGCAACTAAACAGCAACAAAACAATATTTCACCAAGATACAATGTTCTCACCTTTATCATGTTTATATTCAATGTACATGGCCCTATCTATCAAACACACCACCTATGCCCTAAAGCCCAATTATCCCAGCCGTGGTTGTCCAGAAACTGGCAGTTCTATCTGGCCAAACGAGGATTCACTGACCCTAGGTTCGGTGAAAAAGGGGATTACTAGTACACCTAGCTACAGTGGTACCTGCGATTTTAGATCCCTCCATTTAACAAATCCTTCCATTTTAAGACTATCCACCACTGACACAGCTCTTAGACTTTCAATATGAATGTCCCTCCATTTTAAGACCACCTTGACATTAAGACAGTATTTTGCTGGCTAAATAGGTGGTCTTAAAATGCTAGGACCACTGTTTTTGCCTGGGGAAAGAGGATTCATGTCAAGTTGGTAGCTCCATGATCTGTTGACAGGAAATTTTAACAAGTATTTCAATTTTCAATACTTCTGCATAGTATCTGAATACAAATACTTTACACGTGGAAAGTATCAAATAAAGTACTTTCAAATATTTTGTATTTGGCCCCCACGCGTACTATTTATAAGTTGTAGGTAGTCTTGCTGGGAAGCATGGGATTTATGGTAAAATGTAAGCACAATTCATTTACAGTTACTAAGTCTACTACTCGCATTAAGAAAGCTGCATCTAATTAAGAAGTAGGTTTCCACGTGTATCCATTCGAGGCGCACTTAAATCCAATGGAAAATTAAGCAGTTTCGCATTCTCATAAAAAATATGGCCCTGATGTATCGTAGCAGACAGACACTGGCAGAAATTCATACGACCTGGCAAAAGTACAAACAAGCGAAATCTTCATGCTTTGCTGTTTCAAAGTATAGACGTATGCGTCTATGTTCAAAGTTAATGAGCATAACATATTACATTGTGTAACTTTTGAAGGTCGCTTGAGGTTGTACAATCCAGGTACAGCATGGGGTCAAAGTCATGAAAATGTATTTAACTACAATTACAAGAAAAAGAACCAGCTTAAATTCTCAATGAAAAAGACGGAACACTTTTATTGCTAAGAAAATGGCCAGATATAATTATCCCGTGGGAAGAGATTGTAGTATAGTAGCAGTATGTACGTTCATACAAGCATATAGTAGACAACGGATACAATAAAATGATATACAAACCGAGGTGCTATCTCTGAGCCATACAGGGGCTGCATGTAACCTGTCCTAAATAAAAAAAAAATCACTGTTTCATACAAGTGAATATGATAAAAAGAACAGTCGAAGTACACCTGATTTAGTAGACAATTTAGTTAGACAATTTTAATATATATGCAAATGAAGAATAAATATAAATATACACATGAAAGATGCAATAATATATTTTGCTGGAAACCCTGCATATATCAAGAAAGCCGTTGATTTCTTGGAATGTGTATGGTAGTTAAGTATAATCGAACATGCCATATGACCATAATCTCAGATTCTTACATTGACGTTAATTAGCTATATTATGGTAGGTACATTTTCAACTTATGTAAAAATACATTAACCCTTGGTACCTCTTTGATTGAAATCGGTAATGTATTCCAGGAACTCTGTGAATAACCAAGCTTGACCGGCAGTGAGATTTATGCAGCAATGTTCTGCTTCGTGCATTGTGTTGTACACATGTATATTTCGCGATAGTGCGAAATTTCTCATTAGGTGCTCAGGCAGAAGGCTATCAATTTGCGAGAACATACCTTCCTACAATACATGTAAATATCATTGGTTTTTAATAGTCCAAGAGTGGCAAATAAAATATCTATATGAGAGTTGTAACTGGCATATAATTGGCTTATACATGTAATGCGAACTGCTCTTCATTGGATAACAAAAAAGACTAAAAAAAAAAAACTGAGGTGGGATTTGGCCTCAACACCCTGAGTGACGAGTCAATACCATATGAAAGATAAAGATATATCAAGTGTAACACAACTGGCATGTCTCTAGGTCTTAAATTTAAAATACATTATATAATGCAAGTGTACGGAATTAAATTAATGCTTATTAAAATGCAAACGTTGTGCAATACACAATTTTAAATATTAAACATCATATAATATCTCGCTCCGGGATCTCCGACGTTGTTAGAAAAAAAGACCTAAAAAAATGTAGAATAATTTCTCATTTCGCAGTTAACTTGCCATTTTTTTTCAAAATGGCTGAGTTCCAAGTAGTTACGCAGATCAAATCTAAAAATATCAGCAATCTGGTGCAATTTCGTTATAGCTACTAAAAAGTTACGGTAAACTCATTTGTGGTGAATCTTCATTGGTCCGCAATTTGCTTTTCCGTTCAAGCTCTGCCTCGCAATTCGGTCTGAATGGTTACATTATGAGCACATACCCCGAGATTTCCTAACGGACAAGAGCACCACACTGCACACGTTAGTCTCATGCATCATACCGGCATGCATCTCCTGAACATAAAGACCACCCGCTTATAAGACCATGATCTTATGTTCGGGATTTTTCCCGTATATAAGACCATGGTCTTCTATTCTACGATTTTGCTGGAAATCCTAATGTGCAACACTGAACTATCTAGCAAAAGTTCTCTCAATATCGAAAGAAAAAAACACACACACACAAAAAAAAAACACAACTGTGTCAAGGCTATTCTGATTGGATTGGTACTGAGCAAGTGCTGGAATTGAAATTAGTATCGTAGAATGACTGTTCCCTAGAAAGTATTTTATTTCTATGTTTCTAATAGTTAAGCGTTAGGTTTCTAATATGACCAGTGATTGGGCAGCAGTGGGCATCCCTGCGCGTGTTCCTAATCACTAAACTTAAACATTGCAAGCTTAAAACATAGACGTACGGGAGAGGGAATTCTCCTATACGTCTATGCTTAAAACAAGCCCCGAAATCATGTTGCGTCCCTAATAGGTAATACAGGCAATACCAAAATATTTATTACAATTTAAAGTATAAAGCAAAACGAAACTTCTTTAGAAATAAACTTCAAATCTACAAAAATGATTCGTCTAACACTTGGAAATTGTATAACGAAATGGTAGGGAAAGTAAATTCTAAATATTTCATACCGGACTTCTTTGTGGTGAATAGTAAATAAGTCTCGGGTAACCGTGCAGTTGCGGCGGAATTTATTCATTATTTTACAAACATTGGGAAATCAGTTGTATCCAAACTTCCTCATGGAAGAGACTTTAAAAATACATCAATTTGACAAACCATTTATCTATCCCCAACTGACCCGGTTTTAGTTGTTTCTTAACCAAGTAACATAAAGGTTAAAAAAAAAAAAAAAAAACGCACGATAGGCCCAGGCTTCCACCATCTATCCTCGCCTCTGTACCTTGACAATCGGAGCGATATTGGATAGACGTGACGATTTCCAGTGCCATTTACTGGCTTTGTGATGCATGGTGTAACCTTAATTTTTAACTTTGCTTGAAACAACTTATACTGTGTTAGGTTACCCTGTGTTGGTAGGGTTGGTATGCAATTATACCAAGAAATTATCGTATCGCATAATATTAATGGCATATAGGGAATCAAGTTAATGAGTTAATTCATGTGGCGGGATAGCTCAGTTGGTAGAGCGCCTGCCTCTCACGCTGAAGGTCCCGGGTTCTAATCCCTCCCGATCCGGAAGTGAAAAAAAA
>JAAUYG010125343.1_pt1 | contig 10839 bp, 15 predicted proteins | sample 7278091 | NCBI WGS metagenome assembly JAAUYG01 (sample SAMN14350201, study PRJNA611818) | marine sediment metagenome | isolation source: surface marine sediment (0.6m) | place: French Polynesia: Moorea | collected 2018-08
CCCAGGGTAAGCCTAGTACAGTAGAGAGTAACCCAAGGGTAAGCATAGTCTCCTACAGAGTAACCCCAGGGTAAGCCTAGTACAGTAGAGAGTAACCCAAGGGTAAGCATTGTCTCCTACAGAGTATCCCCATGGTACGCCTAGTACAGTAGAGTAACTCAAGGGTGAGCATGGTCTCCTACAGAGTATCCCCATGGTAAGCCTAGTACAGTAGAGTAACTCAAGGGTAAGCATGGTCTCCTACAGAGTAACCCCAGGGTAGGCCTAGTATAGTAGAGAGTACCCCAAGGGTAACTATGGTCTCCTACAGAGTTAACCCAGGGTAAGCCTAGTAGAGTAGAGTAACCCCATGGTAAGCATGGTCTCCTACAGAGTAATCCCAGGTAAGCATGGTCTATGGAATAGCCCCAGGGTAAGCATAGTCTCCTACGGAGTAACCCCAGGGTTAGGATTGTCTCCTACGGAGTAACCCCAGTGTAAGCCCAGTAACCCCAGTGTAAGCATAGTCTCCTACAGAGTAACCCCATGTAAGCATGGTCTCCTACAGAGTAACCCCAGGGTAAGCCTAGTATGATAGAGAGTAATCCCAGGGTAAGCCTAGTATATTAGAGAATAACCCCAGGCTAAGCCTAGTATGATAGCGAGTAACCCCAGGCAAAGCCTAGTATGATAGCGAGTAACCCCAGGGTAAGCCTAGTACGATAGCGAGTAACCCCAGGGTAAGCCTAGTATGATAGCGAGTAACCCCAGGGTAAGCCTAGTACGATAGCGAGTAACCCCAGGGTAAGCCTAGTATGATAGAGAGTAACCCCAGGGTAAGCACAGGCTGGTATAGGCATACCTCGGAGACATTCTGCGACAAGGCTCCTAGCGCATCAAACCTTGCAAACACCAGTGGCAAGAAACAGTGTACGAAAAAATATATCTCTTTTCGATCAGAGAAGATCCTAAAGTACACCTTATGTATGTACCGAACTTCAGTGGATGATAAGTCAGACCCTGTGAGTGCGATTGGATTTCCAGAATGAGATCCTGAATGCAATCCAGAACCTACCAAATCCTCGGTCTGGGGCGAACCTGGCAGCTGGTTTGGAGATGCTTATGATGGAGGTTTTCAAAGAAAATCGAGGCGCCCGTTCCTCCGTGCCAAATCTGGCTATTCTGGTAACAGCAACCCAGTCTGACCGGCGCCAGGATGACGTAACTGCACTCCATGCTGCCGCTAACGAACATCACACTCGAGGCGTGCTCGTCAGGATAACAGAGGTCCAAGAAACAAATCCAGATGCACTGAATTGTGCGAAGGACATGGGATTGGCCGTGATTTTGGTAGACCACTTCCGGGATCTTGGATCCGTGGTAGATGACGTGCTTGAGGAGTCGTGTCAAGAATTGGGTACGTGAATGTCCCCGGGAAAGATAAACCCTGCCATTGCAGATGGGGAGAAAAGGGGAAAAAATCTATAAATTTGAAATATTAATTTCTGATCTTTCTTCAGAATTTAGAAGTCGGGTGCAGAAATCTATAACATAACAAATTAACCCATTTGACGCTTGCCGATTCATTCATTTTCGCCGTTTAGTAGTAGAGGCATGTTTAAACTGTCTTTCAAATTATTTAACAGTTATAAAATACCGTTAATTATTTACCATTCAGTGTGTGAAAGTAGGATAGACCTTGCCCTGGTAGTGGACGGGAGCTCAATCACGACACGATCAGATCGGATGGACTGGGCTAGAATCCTGGACTTCCTACAGGAGTTTGTTTCTAAGTTTCATCTAGGCTCTGGGCGTGCCCGAGTCGCGGCTGTTGTATTTGGAGACGTAGGAGAGGTCATCTTCTCCTTGGACAGCTATACCACCAGGGTCAGTGGTCTCAGACATCTAGAGATGACACAAGACTACAGATGAAAATATTAACTAGCCGGGATCATGCAGATGGAAATAGGGTTGGAAAATGGGCACATGCGGGATATATAATCGGACTAACTCATAATGCGATATGCATGAAGTAAAAATTATAAATGCATTCTGTAAGGCCGAATAAGAATGCCCAAAATATGTTTGAAGTAACCTAAAAAATACCATTGATGAAACTTGTTATGTGTTTGCAAGTTAACTTATGCACATGCATATCTTTACACAGTACATAAGTGTTTTAATTTCTAGCGAAGTGTGATGGATGCCATCCGGAACCTGCCTTATCCTCGTTCTGGATCAAATCTCGTCGCCGGTCTGGAGCTGCTGGTGACGCAAGTCTTCCGGGAAGAAAATGGCGACCGCCACTCTGTCCCTAACGTTGCTGTCGTAATAGGGGCTTCGAATGCCGACCGTCGTGAGAATGAGGTCGAGTCTGTGAATATTGCTGTGAGGGATGCTGGAATCCGCCTGCTGGTAATTGCGGTTACCCAGAACGAATCCCCACCTACAAACGAATTGAGCACGATTAGATCTATAGGCACACAAATCTACCTGGTGGACAGGTTTCAGGATTTACCTTCTGTGATGGATGAAGTGATGGAACAGTCGTGTCTGGAAGAAGGTATACATGTAGCTACAGTAGAGAAAATTGCCACTTATCTTTATCTAGAGAAGATGCAAAATTGGGATTTGTAATAAAAACAACTTCAGTTTGTATTAGTAAATTTAATTGTATTAGTAAATTTAATCACAAATAGCTTTGTATTAGTAAATTTAATTGTATTAGTAAATTTATTCACACACTTCGCGTAAATGTTTATTGCCGAAGTATAAAATTGTTTTTTTTATCTTCAATTAGTTTTCTCTTACACGTTTATTAATATATACAACGTAGGCAGAACGGGATTGCTGTTATAATACTTTCTATATTTACACCTTGCATGCCACTTGATACTTTTTGACCAGCCCCGGAGTGTGAACGTAGCTTGGACTTAGCTCTGGTAGTGGACGGCAACTTCCGCATAGCCCAGGCCAACCCTGTCAACTGGGGACTCATTGTGGCCTTCCTCCATGAAGTTGTCTCCAAGTTTGACCTGTCCCCTGGCCGTACCAGGGTGGCGGCTGTGGTTTATGGGGACGTGGCGGAGGTCGTGTTCTACCTAGACACCTACACTACCAGGGTAGGTGCACACTATACTTGTGGAGAGTAATATCCATGTACATATTGTCAGCTACAATAGTCTGGCTAAAACTTGCACTGTATACTGTGTGAAATTTGTAAGAGATATTTAAGTATCTTTATTCGTAGTCGAAACCATGTCGAAACCATGTCAAATCACCGCTTTCACACCACACCATATCATATATTTTCAATAGGCGACAAACCAGGTCATTTTATCAGCATTAGCCCTTGACGGGGACATATATCACTTTAACCGGCATTCTAATCATTCGGCCACTAAGCATGGTACATATAAGTCCATGTGCAAGTGTGTAAATACATCTACTAGCACGCCGTATTGTCTCGAAATGTTTACCTTTTGGGCCTGGTGGTGGCATAGATCCGATACATGCTAACACCTGTCGATAATACACCAGCGTTTATTCGTTTGGTTCAGTTTACAGATAATAGTGGTTCAGAAAACTGAAAGTGACAAAATTATAGACCCTTTAAGCATAAATTTGCATTTAAAGTAATACAGCTATATTCTAGAGAATAGACATTTACAAATGACACCAAATGTACCAACATGCATGTACTCACTTCTATGCGCGTCCATACAAAAGATTAATACACTTCTTCTCGTTAAGCCTTTCACATTTAACGTTGATCACCAGGAGTTCTGTAGTACTGAATGGCTACAAGGAAAATTACCACCCTTTTTTTTGGCAGAACCAAAGTACCCCTATATAGGTCAAGATTAGAATAAATTATTATAATTACCAAGCCAAACACGAATGGAAAAAATACAGGCCCTGAGTGGGATTCGAACCCATGACCAAAAGACAACAAAAGTTTTAAGACCGCGCCTATGCCAAATGAGCCAAACGTACAATTATACAATGAGCAGATCTTAACGATGCACACTTCAGAATTTGGCAGTAACAGGCCAAATGTAATCCCTTTCCAGCAAAACGCACTGAATGCCATCCGAACCCTTCCTTACCCACGTTCTGGTTCCAATCTTGTGAGTGCAATGGAGGTATTGGTGTCTGAAGTATTCCGCCGGGACAAAGGCGACCGTCCCTCTGTCCCAAACTTGGCCATCTTTGTGATGGCCACACAGGCAGACCGGCGTACAGCCGAGCTGGAAGTCATGTCCTCTGCTATCAGGGCGGCTCAAATCCGGGCTACATTTGTGAGTGTAACAGAGGTGCAAGAACCAAACCCAGATGCGCCAGGTATTGCGAGGTCCCTGGGGATAAGTGGTTTATTAGTAGAGAACTTCATCGATCTTGGGTCAGTTGTGGATCAAGTATTGGAAGAGGCCTGCCAGGACATAGGTGAGCGCATAATCAAGATAAAAATATAAAGCAAACCTTTGTGTTGAAGTGTTTTTTCGCAAAGTTTGCTTTTGTGTGCAATTCATAAATGTAGCTCAAGGACAAGTAGACAAGTACGAACTTCAAGGTAATATTCATTGTTGTAGCGAATTTCGAAATCTATTTAAAACAGTCCATTATCTTTTATTCCGTCACTAGCAGTAATGGAAAAGAGCCATCATTTAGATCCGCTTAAACACTTAATACTCCATCTGTCCTTCAACCATTATTTATTATCCCGTTTGTTTTAAGTATGTGAAAACCAGGTCGACTTGGCCTTGGTGGTGGATGGCAGTTTCATTGTCACCCGATCCGACCCTGCTGACCATGGAAGGATCCTAACCTTCCTGCACGATCTTGTCGCCAAATTCGACCTGGGGTCTGGACGTGTCAGGGTGGCAGCCGTGGTGTTTGGTGATGTGGGGCAGGCAGTCTTTCATCTGGATAGGTTCAAAAGCAGGGTGGGTATTTTCTTCATGCAGCGGAATTCCACATCATTATAAGCAGGGATGAAAAGCTTCGGAATAGAATGTGATACAATCACCTGACAATTACTTTTTGTAATAGATTGAATATACCTCCACAGAGTAGATTTTCGCACATGCGTATTAAAGTAACTCTTATCTCGCATAGACAAATCAAAAGGGCAGGTACCTGTACATGCTGTAACTGTAAGAACTCCTTTTCTGTCGCCATTCTTATATGAACCTACATGTAACTACAGACGCCGGTAGAGCCTATCACTAGTTGAATACACGTTCTAATTCATTCGTAGCGGAGTATACTGGATGCCATCCAGAACCTGCCATACCCTCGTTCTGGATCGAGTCTTGTGGGCGGTCTGGAACTGCTGGTGACCCAAATCTTCCGGGAAGATAATGGCGACCGCCCCTCTGTGCCTAACGTTGCTATCCTAGTAGGGGCTTCCAATGCCGACCGTCGGCAGAATGAGGTCGAATCTGTGAACATAGCGGTCAGGGATGCTGGAATAAGGTTGATAGTGGTGGGTGTCACCCAGAACGAATCGCCACCCACAGACGAAGTAAACAGGATCCGCGCTCTAGGAACGCACGTGTTCCTTGTCCCGAGGTTTCAGGATCTGGCCACCGGGCCTGTGATGGACGAGGTGCTGGAGATGTCCTGCATGGAAGAAGGTAGCATTGCCCACTGGATGATTAAAATGATTTAATTTAATATAAACAAGAATTAATGAAATATGAATGACTACGTGTATTTGCAAGGTGTACATTGTCCCCCTAGTTTCCTACAGGTTCCTACGGTATTCATTGCAATTAAGATTAATATTTAAGGCCAGCATTTTTTTAATTTTTAGTTTTACGACAATCTCTAACAAATTCTTGATGTAGGAGGAGGGAATACATTTAAAAATAAAATTAACATTTTTCATTTTTTTACATGCTTTATAGCAAAAGTTCGTCATTTCGTACTTTTTTGAAAAATAAATATACCTATCGGAAATAAAAAAGATAACAGGTATTTTAGTTTTATGTAGGGTCAATTTTTGTAGGGTCGGAATAACTAAGTAAGCAATGCTACCTTCGTAGTCGGACCAGTCGGGTAAAAGGAAAAATAAAAAAATGCTGGCTTAATTAATATAAGATACATATGTTGTATATCCTCTAATATCCCACGTCTGATGGCAGTTCCAGAGTGTGCGCGTAGTTTGGACTTGGCACTTGTAGTGGATGGCACTTTCCTTATTGCTCAGTCAGGTCCTGGTAACTGGGACCTGATCCTCTCGTTTCTGCACGATCTTGTGTCAAAGTTCGACCTGTCTCCTGGGGGTACCAGGGTGGCGGCTGTGGTGTATGGGGACGTAGCCCAGATAGTCTTCCATCTGGATACCTACACAACCAGGGTGAGACTCATATGATACATATGCACTTGTTGGAGTAGGGCCTCACAAGGAAAACCTACGTTGATCAATAATTAAGGTAACGTAGCATGTAAAAGCAGTCGGGCAAACTATTGCTCACACACTTAAGAGATCATGTGTAAAACCCCAGATTCTTTCCATAGAGAAATGCATATGGGAATGATCCATACAAGTCGTGCTAAGGGAGATCTATATTTAAAAATATAAAAAAAGTTTCTTGAATCAATTTATAAGGATTACATAAACCGTTTCTTCCAGGAAGATATACTGGACGCAATCCAGAACCTGCCTTACCTTCGATCTGGATCAAACATGGTGTCGGCCCTGGAGCTACTGCCGGATATTTTCCGCCCAGAAAGAGGAGGCCGCACCAATGCACCCGATCTAGCTGTATTGGTGTCATCTGCGACAGCCGACCGTCGCCTAGATGAGTTAGAAACTATGCAGGCAGCTGCCAGGGCCGCTCATCTCCGATATTTTCTCGTCCGGGTTGCCCATGGCCAGCCTTTTAACGTCGCCGCCGCGAACAGGGCGCAGGTTCTGGGCACAGAAATAATAAGGTTGGAGAACTTCCGTGATCTTGCACCAGCGGTAGATGACGTCATGGAGCGCGTGTGCCACGAAAAAGGTGACCATACATGTTACCCCAAGAGATATGATTTGACTGCAAAAACTTCTTTAGCGAACGAGGTTCATATTTTAGTAGGCAACAAATTTATTCATGCTGTAAATTTACTACCTTAGGAAGCTAAGGAAACGGGGAATATATTACCGGTTAGAAATTACCTTAGTTCATTAGTAACTACTGTTAGAAATACTGCGGAATGTGATATTTTAAACAATTTTTATTAGTTGTACATTATAGTTAGAAACTATTTGCCTTTCAATTACAATAATTTCAATCACTTGAATGGTTCTGTGATTTATCTATTTAATACTTCAGTATGTGGAAGTCGTGTGGACCTTGCCCTGGTGGTAGACGGGAGCTCCTTCATGACTCTATCAGACCCCGATAACTGGGCTAGAGTCCTGAACTTCCTCAAAGATTTCGTTTCTAAGTTTGACCTTGGCTCTGGACGTGCCAGGGTGGCGGCCGTAGTATACGGGAATGTGGGACAAGTTATCTTCCATCTGGATACTTACACAACCAGGGTTAGTGGTGGCTCTCAGTAACTGGGCCGAAGAGAAATAATTGAAACTACGTCATTTTCAAAAAAAGGCGTTGAGTCAGATGGAGCCAGATGCAAATACGCCTCCCACGGGTAATTGCACCGTTTAAAAGATTTTTGGACAAACATGGTCTCGAGCCATTACCTATAGCAATATAGCTATGTATATTCATTTGAATGTATTTGTATAAAGTAGGCAAACATCACAAATATAATCTGCCAATATGCATTCAGGTTTCTTTGGCAGATTTATAACTAACGTAACTTAATTCCCAGGGAGAGATACTGGATGGCATTGAGACCCTACCTTACCCGCGTTCTGGATCAAACCTTGTGGGCGGTATGGAGCTACTGGTTACTGAAATATTCCGTCCTGACAGAGGGGATCGTCCCAGTGTGCCCAATGTCGCCCTTGTGGTGACAGCAACGGAGGCAGACCGTCGGCAAAATGAGATGGCGGCCTTGCACGGCGCTTACAGGTTGACAGAGATCCAGCTTCTGATCGTCGGGATAACGGAAGGTCGAGATGTAAACGTAGATCAGGTAGCCGGAGCCACTGCTGTGTGTACTGAAGTGTTCCTAGTGCCGACGTTTCAGGATCTGGGATCTGTGATGCATGATCTGGTGGATCAAACGTGTGGGGAAGAAGGTACGACTGTCCCTTGGTGTCCCGCCAAAGCACATCTACAATGTCTCTGTTACATTGTATAAAGCATAAGTTTTGGTTGCTTTATTTGACTTGAAACTGATGGTATGTCAGGAAATAGGAAATTAGGAATAACCTGCTGTATTTTCACTTTTTGTCTGTCTGTGCGAACATGTCTCACTTTTGACCCGTTCACTTTAATTTTGACTTTAATTTTCCTGGGTCAGCCGCCTCGCTAACCCAGGGGAAAAAGGGATTCAATTTTGAGAACAAAATCGCCCTGGGGTAAGGTTTTAAATGGGGCGGTCCGAAAATTTCGGCCCAGTGATAAGGAAATGTATCTGGCTTCTACAGGTGGTAAACTGTGAGAGATTGACATGTAGTTACTATTAGATACTACATGAAGTCATTATGGAAGCCCCAAACTGCAAGAACAAACTTGACCTTGCATGATAGGTCACAGGTCACTTAGATTTTTGAAGGCATGTCTCATAAAGGAGCCGAGTTATGCCATATGTTACTATTTACTACTAAACACTAATAGGAAGTCATATATGGGGAATCCAAATACACCATTAAAATTTAGCTTTAGTAACCTCAAAAAGGTTGTCATGCAGATTTTGAAAGCATATATTTTGCACAGGATTAGTGTTGGCTCGTATGTTCCTGTTAAAAACTAAACTAGCTGGAAGTCCCGTATGTGGAGTCCGAATGTGGAATCAGATTTGACTTTGAAAGGTCAAGTTAAAGGTCACTGATTATTAAGAACCAGTTCAGACATATGTTTCTACTGATAACTAATGGGAAGCCGTACATGGGAAATCCGACCACACTGCCGGATCGGTCTTTAAAAGTAAAATACAAGTTGGCCATCGTTATTGGCGTTCTCTGATCTTTTATAAAAGGGTACATTTTAGTGCACTTCCAGTATATACAGGTATGCACCTTTAAAATTTTCGGTAATTTTCCGCCGTACCTGCGGTCTTGGCAATATTTAATTTATTACAGAGAACGTCAAGACGGGATAGGTGTATGAGGGGTATGCTGTAGCCCGTTCCAACCTTATCCGATCTCGACTAGTATAATCTCCGGGCAAATTTGAACGAGCGGAAATGTCTCGTCTCCCATACAGCCAAACCACTTGCGTTGCTACCACGAAAATAGTTATTCATAATTATAAACAAGAGCATCATGAGCATGGAGAGAGACACGTGTAGCAGCAGGGAAATAATTTGAACAACACTTATCTTTAATCTTTTATTTAAACCCAATATAACTCACTGTTCCAGAGTGTGAGCGCAGTGTGGACCTGGCGCTGGTAGTGGATGGAAGTTTCAGGGTAACCCAGTCCGACCCGGCTAACTGGAGACGGGTCTTAGCCTTCCTGGTCGGCCTTGTCGGCAAGTTCGACCTGGTATCTGGGCGTACCAGGGTGGCGGCCATTGTGTACGGAGATGTGGGACAGGTCATCTTCTATCTGAACACATACAGTACACGGGTATGTCTTTTGGATTTACATGGCATATACATTGTATTTAAGCTAGCTAACCCAATTATGTTAATTTCTCCTGGTGCCTAGTGTATGCATTGTACAGGTAGTTTAACACACGAGATAAAGAGCAGAAGTAACTACGTATAATACAGTTTACCTTACAAGTCCCGCAGGCCAGACGGTAAAGCACAAATCACTATCTGGAACGCTATATGGTAACATTCGCTATATGGTAGAATGCCTTGATTCTATGTATGTAACTTTAAATGAGCGGTACAGATATGAGCCAAGTTATCCAATTTAGAGACAGTTCGATGTTTAAGCAAAACAACACTATTCAACACGCTTGAACTAAGTGAAAACACTACGAGATGCATTATCACTTGTTAACTCCGTTTTACCCACCATGTGACGTCTCAAGTAGATCAAGAAAATGTAACCGTGTTTATCAGAAAATGTGATCTTCACAAATTCCACAGACTACAAGTAGAGCGAACTAGCCACTCAAATTCTGCACGATCGGTTTATTAACGGAAACTACATACTGAATTATTAGGTTAGTAACCCTTTTTCAAAAGTCAAAAAATGTTATCTAATGTTTTCCCTTTAACCTATATAACCTAACCTGCACTGAGATGTTAATATGTCTCGGTATTCCAAAGTGCAAAAGCGCTCGGGTATTTTATGATATTCAAATTCCTTGATTAGCGTGTAAATTATGTTCAAATGTATGTTTGAAATGGTCTTCATTTACATATATGTATATATACATCGCGGCGAACAACCTTAATCTACTGACTGAGCCGGTCTTCAGTTTAATTTGTCTTATTGCTACATACATACATACCATTGCATTTGTATACACGTGCAATGTAGTCGCATTCACCTAACTCCACCCTTTATCACGAACTGACGATCAGGCCAACAAGCCATGCTCATATATGAAGTAATCTCATACCTGGATGTAAAAAATTAGTTAAGGGTTCTTGCACGAGTTCAAGGATTAATAATTGTGGTATGGCCAAATCACTGGCGCAAGCTCGGGCCTCCCCTCTAGTGATTTCGCCATACCACAAAATTTTAATCCTTGAACTCGTGCAATAACCCTATTATTATATACCTGCTACTTCACTTTTAGAACACTATACGTGATATTAAGTCACATTTTACA
>JAAUYG010128875.1_pt1 | contig 10839 bp, 8 predicted proteins | sample 7278091 | NCBI WGS metagenome assembly JAAUYG01 (sample SAMN14350201, study PRJNA611818) | marine sediment metagenome | isolation source: surface marine sediment (0.6m) | place: French Polynesia: Moorea | collected 2018-08
AAACAGGTGATAATGATTGCAACGTCAATTCAAGTCGCTACAGTCTAAGTACTGCACTGTGTGAGAGCAATTCGCTATCAGGCCAAGTCTGAACAAAATGTCCGACAAGACCAGATACCCAGGGGCACCACGTGGAGGCTGCTCTCATGCACCCCGGGACGACAGACGGACGACGGACAAATTGCGATTTCATGAGCTCTGCTGACATAGTCAAGCAGAGCTAAAAAGTTAAAGATACAGCTCTTAGAATGTACAAACTGCTACATGTATCATAATACATGTGCATGAAACATTTGACATGTTTTAGTTTCAAGGGATTTAATTGGCTAAATACTCCCCTTTTTGTAATACTGCATAGTGATACTTGCAATTTAACACCAATGATTGAGGCAGAAAATATTGCCTTAAGTTGAAGGTGGTCTTACAAGGGGGATACTATATGTGTAGGATATTTATACTGCAAATACAAGTCTTTGTCACTTAATGACCAGTCCTAACATGTAGTGAATTGCCAAAATGGGGTCATATTAAATACATGTAAAGTGGGTTTATAATTAGCATATCAATATTGAAAAGCCAACTGTTACTCCATTAAGGGGAATTATTAATTCTTGGTCTTAAGTAGCAGATACAGGTATTGCCATATACTAAAATAGCCACATTGTTATCGCTTATTGTATTGATGTTTAATATTTTGCATAAAATTATTATGATTTTTTACAACCTTATACCTCATAAGGCCAGAGGATCCCCTCACACCCATACTATCCTGTGGGTGGAGGATGCACCTCAGATCGACATAAACACTGATGAAGATGTCACAAGGTTCATCAATGCCTACCAGAAATGCACCATATCGCTTGGTGATAACTGTCTACAGAGTCTTTGTTGCGTTTTCAAACACATACTCATTCTCCCACCTGCAGGCGACATGGCTAGTGTCGGTTTAGTTTCCCCCAGCCCTATAGTCCAGCAACACTGATCTCCAGGCCCTCCAACATGGACAATCCAGCTGATGTCAACCAGCAGCTGCAGATGCAGAAGGCTGTACTGAGCAAGGTCTGGGAAGTGATGGACAGACCAGACCTTCCGGACAATTCCAATCTGTTGCAGCTGCTTCACCTGGCAGGAGTGCCCTTACAGCTGCATGTGAGTGCCCTAAAGTTGTCCAGGAGTGGGAAGCATGTTGTGCTGAAGAGACAGTATGGCGAAAGGTGGGTCAACAATTACAACCCAGCCATGCTGAAAGCATGTAGAGGAAACATGGATTTGCAGTTCATAACTGATCCATACTCCTGCATTGTCTACATTACAAGCTACATGCTGAAGAGCGAAAGGGCCATGAGTGAGCTGCTGAGGAAGATTGCCAAGGAGACCAATCACGATGAAGTCAGGGAGCAGCTTAGATAGCTGGGATCGGCATTCCTCAATCACAGGGAGATCAGTGCACAGGAAGCTGCTTACAGACTACTCTCTTTGCCACTGAATCAAGCCACTCGCACCATCCCATTCATCAAGACGACGCCAAAAGAAAGGAGGGTTTCCATGATGAAACCACTAAGCGTTATACAGGAAATGGATGGTGAAGATGAAAATGTATTCTGCCATAACATGGTTGAACGATACTCTGCCACGCCCCAGCACCTAGAAAATATCTGCCTTGCTGAGTTTGTGGCTAACTACACTACTGATCGTAAGGACTCCGGGGGTGAAGATCATGAGCCAAGCATCTTGGACGAGGAAGATTTGCCACAGAAGATAACTCTTCAAAGGGACATGGGAACCATGCACAAGCACCGCCGTGAAGCTGTAATTCGATTCTACAAAGACAAGGAGCATGGAGAAGAATTCTACTGAAATCTCCTTATGCTGTACAAGCCATGGCAGAACGAAGACACAGATCTTAGGCATGACCCCATGTCCTTTCAAGAAAGTTACCATCGCGTTCAGGACACAGTGGAAGCAAACAGGAAAAAGTACACCCAAAACGCCAAAGCTGTTGACCAAGCCATGGCAGACCTGGATCGGAATGGGCCACCTGAGCATATTTGGGACCAAATTGCTGATCAGGCTGAGGAAGGGCAGGCAGAGGAAAGAGGAATGGATCAGGAAGATGTGACAGGCAATGTTGATCTCTATCCTGATATGTCAACACAGGAAAGGAGCGAATTACATGCCCGATATGATACAAAGGTCAACAAGAACACCATGGCCCGTGATGACTACACCAGTATGATGAGGTCATTGAACACTAAGCAAACGGCCTTCCTCATGTATCACCGGAAATGGTGCAAGGACATGGTACTGGCTCTAAAAACTGCAAAACCCTTTGAGCCATACCGAATCTTCCTGAGTGGGCCTGGAGGAGTTGGGAAAAGCCATGTCATCAAACTGGTTAACTACGAGACAGCACGGTTGTTTCGCTGTTTGGGTGGAATGTTTGAGCCTGGCGACCTTCCTGTGATCCTGACTGCTTTCACATGTACAGCAGCATTCAACATTGATGGCATGACACTGCATTCAGCCTTTTCCCTCCCTATAGGAAAGAAACAACGCTGTCCATTGCACAATTAAAAGCTGAACACCATACGGTCACGGCTGGGGAAACTGAGACTTCTTATCATCGATGAAGTCTCAATGGTGGGAGCAGACACTCTGTACCACATACATTGCAGGCTGGAAGACATCATGAAGACTTCCCAGAGTGACACATGTTTTGGTGGAGTCAGCATCTTGGCAGTTGGAGATCTGTTTCAGCTTCAACCAGTTCGCCAGGCACACGTGTTCGATCTTCCTTCAGATGCATATGCTAAGCTCTATGGCTCTCTGTGGCAGGAAAATTTCCAGCTCATGGAGCTAACACAGATGATGCATCAGAAGGATGACCTGGCCTTTGCTGAACTGCTTGGGAGAGTAAGGACAGCTTCCTGCACTGATCAAGACATCAAAAGACCGAAAATTAGGGAAATACATCGTGACAATCCCACATACCCGTCAGATTCGCTCCATGTCATTAAGACAAATGCCCAGGTTTGTGTACAGTGGTCCCTGCTAAACTATAGTAACACCTTCCATTTAATAATCATAAGTCTCTCCTTTTGAAGGCTGCTTATCAGTAACACTAGTGTTATATTTTCTGTATAAATGTCACTTTATCATGTTTATTTTAAGACCAAATTCAATTCATTCTATTTGGGATAATATCCTTTAAATTAAAAGAGTGCTCTTAAAAATAAAATATGCAAATTTTAGGGAGCACCATACTGTTAATTTAGATAATAACGATCACAGTTGCAATATCATTGTCCCAGTGCAAACCATTGCTACTAGCTGTATGATACTTTTTTGTCTTAGAAGAACGATTTTATTTCTTACCTTGCATGTTAAATTATACTGTTACGTTGGCTACAGTATACAACCTATTATATATTCATAACTCTTTCCACGGGATTTATTTTAAAAAATTTGCAGTCCTCTTTAAATGGCATGTAACCAAATGAAATCATAGCACACATATCACCAAATGATTTTAAGGTGCAGAATGCACAAGGCAGGCCATAGTGTGTTAATCCTATTGACACACACTATGGCACTATGGCAGGCCATAGTGTGTTAATAGGATTTGGGATTCCATAATTTACTCCAGCACAAAATGTATTTGTATTTTAATCTTTTCCATTGCCTACTACAAAAAAAAATTCTGTCTATCTAGGTCGATGCACACAATGAGGGACACCTCTTGCAGCTGCAGGACCAAGATACAGAAGTCGTCCACCTGGAAGCTCGAGACAGCAAAAAGGACAGACAGCAGCTTAGTAATATCCCTATACCAGGCAAACGGTCAGATGCGGGGGGATTACATTCTGTCCTCAGCTTGGCAATAGGTGCTCGAGTGATGCACACTGTCAACGTGGATGTGTCTCAGGGGCTGTCCAATGCAGCCTGTGGCACTGTGGTGTATATTCACATCCTCAGAGGTGATGTTAAGGCTATTCTGGAAAAGTTCGATTCCAGCAGGGTAGGAAAATCTGCCCAAAGTGAAAGCCAGTACAAGCGGCGCTATCCTGAAGCTGTCCCTATCTACAGGCATGACGTGTCCTTCCAGGTGGGCAAAGGCAGAGGCATTGTGCATCGGAGCAGACTGCAATTCCCTTTGACCCTCGCCTGGGCTTCAACTATCCACAAAGTCCAGGGAACCACACTGGACCAGATTATGGTGTCAATGGAAGGGCGAGGAGCGTTCCAGCCAGGACAAGCCTATGTTGCTCTTAATCATGTGAAAACCCTGCAAGGACTTCACATCTTGGGCTTTGACAAGACAGCAATAAGGGCTACCCCAAGTGTCCAGAAAGAAAAGGAACGTCTCAAAAAACACACCACGGCATTCCCAGCTATTGCCACATCTTTCTTCACAGGCAGGAACATCAAGATAGGACTTCTGAACATTCGATCCTACAAGTGCCACTTGCCAGATCTGAAGGAAGAGAAAAAATTGGACAGCTGCCATATACTCTGCTTTGTGGAGACATTTTCGAGACATGGTGACAATTTATCTCCAGCTGACCTAATCCTCCCAGACTGTGATACCTTCCATCAAGAAAGACCACTCAGTGCAGATCTGGAGAGAGGTGGCATTATGATTCAGCCATGTGCTGTTGCTGCTACTGTGCCTGGATTAGAGTACAAAGCCATAGCTGTCACACACAACCGACGGCCAGTAAATACCATCACCATCTACAGACGACCCCTGCAAAGTCTGTCACAGTTCTCAGCTCTTCTCCAGAAACTGATTACCGATATAGTCATAAAACAACTGACAGTGATACTAGGGGATTTCAATATTAACCTGCTGAAGACGCCGCAACACCCTATTGTGATGTTGTTTCACCAACATGGTTTCCAGCAGTTTGTGACTGAGCCAACCACGGACTCTAGATCCCTACTGGACCATGACTATACAAACATTCCCAGCTCCAATGTCTCTACCATGGTTTCAGATTGTTACTACTCTGACCATGATATTGTTTTTGTGTCTATCAAGCTATGTTTCTATCCCATGTACATGTACCATACATTGTTATACACTCACAATGTTGACAATTCCTGATGCCTATTTTACAGAGACAATGAAACCGGTGTACGGTTTAGGTGATCAGGCTGAGAATCACAACTTTTAGGGCTCTCGCTACGAGAGGGAATTTATGCAGCCTTCATATGCTTTCATGTTCCAGTTGTAGACTGATATCCTGGCAGGTCCTGGCGGGCGTCAACTGAGGTTGGCTCGCCGTGCGTGTCATAGTGAAATGAGGAATATGCCATACCATGTTAATAGGACAATGTTAATTACCCTTGGTGTCAACTGGTGTTGTCTGATCTGTACATTTCTTTGGGAGTTTGGCATATCAGGTTCATGCACAGTCATCGAAAGGTATAATTCTCAGTTGCATTTGGTGGTTTCAACTAAGGTTGGCCACCCATGTCATCGAAAGCTACAATGGTCAATTGCATTTAGTGGTTTCAACTTAGGTTGGCCACCCATGTCATTGAAAGCTACAATGGTCAATTGCATTTGGTGGTTTCAACTGAGGTTGGCCACCCATGTCATTGAAAGCTACAATGGTCAATTGCATTTGGTGGCTTCAACTGAGGTTGGCCACCCATGTCTGTCTAATTCAACAATGCACATGTAACAGGGTTAGGCAACACACCTCTTTTAGCATTTTTAGTCTCTATTTTTTTTCGAATGAATACCAATTCCATCACAAAAGTTACATATATACATACATAACTATATAACTATATTTGGTATGTTAGGTTTGCCATAGTAGGTTTTGGACTGACTTTCCTGTCTGCTGGGAGTGCTGGCTAACTGGCCCAGACTGTAACTCACTCATATTGTCTGTCACTGATTGTCTTAAAAGACCTGCCTGATTCTTGCTACAGTGTAAGCATATAGCACAGGGTGCGGCACATTTGGTGAATTGTGCCTGGCTTTATACATTATAAGCATAGGTAAGTGTTTGGTATGTCAGTGTGCAGCAGATCACAGACCAGGCCAATTACCTGCCTGGGAACACCAGCAGTTTATAACAACTTGTCCTGGATTTGTCATTTTCAGGTAAGTCTTTAAGCTTGATGGCAGTAGCTGCATGAGCTATATACTTTGCAATTTGTTCTATAGCACACAGGCTAGGTAAGTAATTGGTTTTCATCCCATTTGCTCCTCTAATTTGTCAGGCCATGCTCACTGCTTACCATTGGCACTACACATATATAGCAGCCATATTCACCCTGGCATTGCCCAGCAGGTCAATGCCTTCACACATGAGTGTTCTTATATCTATCCTTTCCTACTCACTCACTCATGACTGCATAATACAATTCTCAGTACATATGGTATTGTATCAGAATATGCACACTGTTTATCTTAGACTCGTGCTTACTTTACCGGCCTAGCATTGCCTTGCCGTACTGGTATACACACTAATAGTATAAAGGCATTGGTCCTGAATTTATAAGTATGTCTGGGTTTCATGTAATATTTTAATGTGTAAGTCTTACCTACTGCACTATTCTTTAAATCGCATTACTGTTCTGACTGATATTGCAGTCACAACAGCCAGGTATGGCTTAAATTCTGATCTCTGGTGTAACACTACAAATGCCAGTACAGGTGTTGGTATACAGCATATAGCTGTTATGTAAAGCTGACATAGTTTGTTGTTGCAAATGTTAAATATCAATGTTTGCCTAATATTGTCTTTAAATATTTACAGTCAGTGTGCAGCAGACGACAGACCAGGCCAGTTACCTGCCTGGAAACACCAGCAGTTTGTACGTGACAACTTGTCCTGGATCTTGTCATTTCGGAATAAAGCTTGCTCATCCACTCACAGGATCTTCTAGTGTTTGTGATATCACTCATTGCTCTGTGACACACAGTATTAGAAGGGAAACTGCAATGTTGTATGATGTACAAATAAATCAGTGGGTTTCCAACAACTTCCTTTCATTATTGTCTTCATTACAATGACTTCAAAATGTCCTTGATTGGATAATACAGACTGGTCAAGATTGGTCTTCCTTTCACATTGATTATCGCATATTGATTAATAAACATATGTATAGCTTGGTGAAATACCAAAACTTTCACCCAATGCTAAGAGATAGGAAAATACCCAAGTGGCCACATAATCCCCCTGTGAAATTCAGTCCTGTGTCTCAGGAAATCTCTAGATTATCTCAGGATTCCAGGGTCCTGGGGTCAGGATAAGTCAGGAAAAAACAAGGCAGGATATCCCAAGATATCCTGACTCTCTGGACTCAGGATTACACAGGAAGACTGGATTTCTCAGGACTTTACTAAGAGCCATGTCTGGATAACTCTGGAGAAGATGAGACATATGTCTATGTTGGGAATCATCAGTCAGGAAAAGTCGGGACTTTTGCCTCAAAGCTTTCTGGCATCACCAGTGATTGTTCATTGAGAAAGTCTTGACTGTCCAGAGTACTGGACTTAAAAAAAAAAAAAGTAGATCTCCTCTGAAAATATGAAGTCCAGCATACAGAAAGAACTTTTAATAGTTTTCTCTTTTGTGGCTGTTATAATTTTAGCCGGTTGCTTGGGGTCCTGGTATTGAGTTTAATTTTGGGGCCACAATACCAGTTACTAAAAATATAAAGGATGTACAATGTAGTGAAGTTTGCCCATGATACGGTTATGAAAAAAAAAACTCCCATTGAAAGAAACAGCAGGAACTCCACCTAATCACTGTCCTTCAATCTTGATAATAACAATGTCCTAATCACGGGTCAACCTAGTTTAACCTAGGTTGTCACAACTTTACAGTGCGTTCCTTTTCTATTATAAAGGAATGAATGTCTTCCTTGAGTTTCTGCAAGACCAGTCAGAGCCAATTAAGCAAGCAGTGTTCATTGAATTTATTTGTATGAAATATGCATGTACAATGTACATGTAAATGTATATACCGTAAAAGTTCTAATTGAAGTCACGGGTACTATTAGAAAGGTATTTTTGACATTTATACAAATCATCCAAAGTCTCTGTGCGGACTACAATAGACACATGATAGAGCAGTATTAACATTTTTATACTGGAATGCCCACACGTCGATTTTCCAACTCAGACGACACAAGTTACATGATTTACCAGCTAATTATGTTACATAAAATATTAATTGGATGTTTTATGTGATGTTCTCTGGTGGAGAAACTTACGTCCAGCTAATAATAAATGACTTCCTGACTTCTTATGTTGCTGGTACAAAGTGCCAAAATGTAAATCAAGGTAATTGCAGGGGCCACATATGTTCTTAGGGCACTGACATACATGACATTATAATGCTTAAAGATTAACAGGCCTTCCTTCAATAACTTGCCTACCATGAATTCACGTAGCAGTCAATATTTTCAAAGAGGGGATGCGCACTCAATTAGATACTTTATTGGAATTTAATATATACACGTTCCACTAGACTATGATCTTCTAGGCCTCCTGTGGCTTCACTTAGAAATGCAGCTTCAAATGGAACTTAAATTTACGGTAACCCTATATATACATGCAGTCTCTCAGACTCATCTCTGTGATGATTTATAATTGTCCTGTGTGTACTACACTTCTGGGATCACTACTTGGGAGAGACAAAATATATACATACAGTTGGGGTTGAAATCGTTGCTCTACAATTTGCAATCAACCACGAAGAATTCAGTTTCACATGTTTAAAGGTAAGTGGTAGTGTTGCTTCTTTTCATGACTATATACAGAATACATGTATATTAATAACATATCACACATTGTCACATGTTTTAACAACAAAAACGAGTAACTTCATGGTCAAACTACTGGCAAATGCAACACCTTGTGCATATTTTTATGGGAACAAGAACATATGCTAAAGTAATGTAATTGTCTCCTTTCTCAACATGCCAAAAAGATGTTAAAGCAAGAAGCCCCTAGGCCTTGATAATACACACCAACCTAGCCCCACATCAAATGTATCAAACTGAACCTACACTAATTCATCACAGGTGTTTCTTCATGACAGTTGTCTCTCACAGACAACAACTGTCTCTCACAGACAAGTTTCAATGAGTGATATCAACAGCACTGGCCATAAAGATTTGGCAATCTAGCAACGCATGTGGTGTCTTTGTTGCCCTTTAAGTACAATACTTTTTCTTCTAAGTGATTGAATGTTATTATAAATAGTGTACTTAGTTTTAGGTCAAGTGAAGTCTGTTGGTGAAACAGAGTCCAAAAAGAGGAAAGCTAGGCGACCGAAGACCATGGATAACAACAGTTCACCACATAGAGGAGTGGAAGGTAGTGCTTGTGCTGCTTAAGAGTATTGCTGGAGTGAATGCCAATACGATGAATATAATAGGACAAATAGTACCGGTATTAAGTAATATAACTTTTTAAAAATATTTTGTTCCAACTTGTAATTTACAACATTAAATTACAACCTAAGTTCACCAAATTTATGGCACTTCAAAATTTTAACATGTTATTTATGGGAAAATACTAAAACGTGGAACATCTTGAAAATGGCTCGTTGTAGAGTGAAACAGATGAAAACTTACAATTGTGTGCAGTGAGAAGTTGGAATCTAATACCCAGATGTTGACTTCAAAATTGCTACTGCTGGGTATGTCTAAGATAACCTATTCTATCTAAAACTTTTTAGAACATTCTTGCATACCAGGTCTTCACTTCAAGCAGAGCATCAAGGCCCCTGCCTCGAAATATCAACTGTTGCATCTAAAATCATTTTCATGCTTCCTTCAGGTGGGGAAGGTCTTGCTGTGAAGAAGGCAGCCATGTCCAATATCCCAGCCCTTAGGTACCAGCAGAGCCTGCAACTGAACCAGAGTATAGGGAGCGAGCAGAGCATGCAGCCCAACAAGAGTATGGGGAACCAGCAGAGCCTGCAGCCCAACCAGAGTATGGGGAGCGAGCAGAGTCTGCAGGCCAACCAGAGTATGGGGAACGAGCAGAGCCTGCAACCCAACCAGAGTATGGAGAGCCAGCACAGCCTGCAAGCCAACCAGAGTATGGGGAGCCAGTAGAGCCTGCTGCCCAGCCAGAGTATGGGGAGCGAGCAGTGTATGCAGCCCAACCAGAGTATGGGGAGCCAGCAGCTCAACAAGAGTATGGGGAGCCAGCAGCTCAACCAGAGTATGGGGAGTGAGCAGCTCAACCAGAGTATGGGGAGCGAGCAGAGCCTGCAACCCAACCAGAGTATGGGGAGCGAGCAGTGCATGCAACCCAACCAGAGTATGGAGAGCCGGCAGCTCAACCAGAGTATGGAGAGCCAGCAGCTCAACCAGAGTATGGGGAGTGAGCAGCTCAACCAGAGTATGGGGAGCCAGCAAAGCCTACAGCCCAACCAGAGTATGGGGAGCGAGCAGAGCCTGCAACCCAACCAGAGGATGGGGAGCCAGCAGAGCATGCAACCCAACCAGAGTATGGGGAGCCAGCAGAACATGCAACCCAACCAGAGTATGGGGAGGCAGCAGAGCATGCAGTTTTATGAAGGATATGAAGGCTACCCAATCTATGACACTCACCCGCAGGGGCCGAACCTGACCTGGGGTTCCAGCAGTGCCCATGGTGTCCGCAGGCCTCAGCCCCAATATGCTCAGGCACAAGTATCACCACACTGGGCTGGCGGGGATACCATGAATAATGGTAGCATTGCCAACAATGCTACCATTATTCATGGTATCCCCGCCAGCCCAGTGTGGTGATACTTGTGCCTGAGCATATTGGGGCTGAGGCCTGCCGACACCATGGGCACTGCTGGAACCCCAGGT
>JAAUYG010172345.1_pt1 | contig 10838 bp, 11 predicted proteins | sample 7278091 | NCBI WGS metagenome assembly JAAUYG01 (sample SAMN14350201, study PRJNA611818) | marine sediment metagenome | isolation source: surface marine sediment (0.6m) | place: French Polynesia: Moorea | collected 2018-08
GTGATAACCCTTAAGTACTATACATATACACTACATACTGTATGGTTTCGATTCCAGAACTAGAGAACACTAACGGAACATGTTCCCGGTATCCGGGTATCTGTCACTGGCCAGACTATCGTATACCCCAGTCTATTGGTATTTCTCTTCTCTGTGACAATTTTATTATCTGAAATAAAACAACTTATATGTAACGTTAGCGAAGAAATGTATATTTGGCTAGAGAAGTTATATATTTAAAGGGCACTTATCCTTTCTTGTTTTCCTTCTTTTGAAAGACCATGGTCTATTATGGCTTTAAACAGTGGCTATTGAAGTATCCCCTAGATTTGGCAGCATTTGTCGCAGTAGTAGCAACAAACGTAGCAGTAGCAACAGCTTCCGCAGTATTAGTATAGTAGTGGTAGTGGTAGTAGTAGTAGTAGTAGTAGTAGTAGTAGTAGTAGTAGTAGTAGTCCTATTTAAAATTTTAACCGCAGCTTGATGTTGTATGATGTTCCCACACACAGACAATTAATTGAATGTGAAATTTCATATGTAGTTCTTCATTAGTACTTGAAGAACATACACATACCCAATAGGCATTAGCCTGCGTGTAAGATGTCAAATATGCACTAGCGAGTACTTATAGTATATATTTTGCCTCTGCCTTGGCTAGGTTCGTTTGACAGTCTTAGTACTACTGTGGCCGCAGATGTATGTGGACTGCCTAGGCTAGCGTCATTCCTTGCTATGGCGACATTTGCCATAGGTGTCAGTGCATTTATAACAGCGCCGCTTTTTGGTAAGTGTCCAGCGATCTTGTTATTGTTATTATTGTTATTATTATTATTGTTATTATTATTATTATTATTATTATTATTATTATTATTATTATTATTATTATTATTATTATTATTCATTTACACATACCATTTTCTCACACAATTCAAAGGCGCTGTGTACATGTCCACAACCTACGAACGTTTGGTGTCACCATAATTATAGATATAGTCAAGCCTACTCTAAAGACCACATGTATATAAAGACCACATGTTAGAGATCTCCATTGGTATACTGTTCGTGTTATTGAACCTACATATAAAGACCATCTGGGTATAAGGACTACATTTTGGTGGTCCCTGGGGTGGTCTTTGTATATGCAAGTTTCACTGTACTTAAATTTGCAGTACGATGCAGAGGAGGACGGAGTGTGGTCCAGATACATTCTCGAATGCGCGGTCACCATATCTGCGGGGACAGGTCCGAGGGACAGGTATGGTGACGGCGCATTGGAGAACGTTACAGAGAGCAGCGAGATAAATCTTTCGTTATTTCGTAACAAACAAGGATTTCAAAGCCAAACTAGTATACATTGTTCACTTCAGATATACTTAGTATACTTCAAAGTGGTTCGCCACATTCGGAACCTTTCGTATGACACTACATGTGTTTTTTGGAGTGAAAAAAAAAACAAGCACACTATCCAAAATGTCATATATTAAAATATGAGTGGAATAATGTCTTGCGCACAAGGCCTGCTTTTCTCATCAGAAAACAGGCCGAGGGGTGGAAGGTTTTATTTACCATACATACCGTGGAAGAAAGCTGCATAAATTACAGCTGAACAGCCCTACATGAAAACGTGTAGACTCTGACACAGGGCTAATTTGTAAATATTCTTCCTAGGCGTGTCCAGAATTATTGTGAGTTCATGTGATTAGATTTGAAACTAAAATTGATTTGATTTTTGTGCCATAAATTCAAAGAGAAGATCAAGAAAATAATAATAAATGAAAATTGAAAACGTTCTCATTCTATGTACATCCTCTGTAGATACTTTCCCATGGTTTCTCACAAATTTTGCTGACTGTATTTGTTTTCAGATTTCGACGGTATTCAGAACATTATTCCATGTACTCCGGTGTTATTATTTCATAATAAAAGTTATTATTTCATGAAAGTTAGCTAGACTTCCACATCATGACATTCGATGCCATTATAGTGATCCTGGGTGACCGACACTGAAGTGTTATCGTCTTGCTGTTCTCCCTTTCAGGACTCATGTTTGACAAGTTCGGGGATTACGTGCTGGCATTTCTCTTGTTATGCGGTTTGCATGTCCTGGGCACTGCCATTCCGGGATGGCTGCTTATTTGGCGAAAGCGAAAACGGAAGCTTAAGAAAAAGGCCGACATCACAACAAAGCTGGATGAAAATGTACCACCAACGGATCAAAATACACCAGAAATTGACCAAGGTCTTTCTGTGATGAGCCAAAATGCAACAAAAAGTGATCAAGATCTGGCTAAACTGAGTCAAGATATAGCCAAACCCAGCCATGATCTAGCTAAAATAGATCCAGATTATAGCACTAATTATCTTCTGGAACTGGAAGATGACGATGACGCTGATTTATCTCGAAAGGAAGTACAAAAAGTCTGAATTTCATTGCATTGGTGTGGGAGCTACTCAGCTCAGCAAAGTTCACAGTTCAAAGTGCACATACATGCATAATGCATCCTTTCGTTGCCTGGTGCCCTGGCATTTATATTCTGAAGCCTCGTCCTCGTCAGTATTATATAGGTTTATAGTGTATTAACTAATGTTCCCAACAAACACAAGTTCGAAATAATAATAATATGCAGTTCTTATCTAGCGCTTTATTCTCGAACGAGCTCAGAGCGCTTTACATATCATTACCCCCGGCATACCTGTATACACCAACACCTTCTCAACTCATCAACGGAACATACCACCCGGATACACGCTACAAGGCGACACGGGTGATCAATGTACAATAGGTTTCTCTGCGTATTTTCAGGTTCTCGTTTTACGGCTGAGTGAACCGGGGCACATTTGCCTCACACGAGTTAGTCCCAGTTTGTGTCGTTCTTTGGGGCCCCCGGGGGGTCGCAGGCCTATCAAAAGTGTCCCCGAGGCCCCAAAGAACGACACAAACTGGAACTACACACGAGTCTGCTATTAACCGGTGGTAACGGGCAACACGCATTGAATAGTCGAACGTTACGTCATAGCGCAAAATTCTGCCGTGATGACTGGTCCAACCTTTCCGCTCAATGCGACATTGGCTTTTTGCGATTTTGGCGCTCAGTGGAGCAATGGGCTAAGTACAAGTACTACAGTATACAACACTGCTTGTGTGCACGTCTTTAAAGCAGAAAAGCCAGCCAACGAAGGCCACAGTGTCATTTGGCGTCAGATCATCCGAGTAGTAGGTCAAAGAAATCCAAGGCAGACACAATTATATTTTCTATGTTTGTGTTGTTGTTTGTGTTGTTGTTTGGCACGCGCGAGTGTACGTGTGTGTAAATTAATCAACTTCTAGCCCAAAGACAATATACTATATGCAATGTAATACCTGTATTTCCTGAACATAAGACAACCTTCTTATAAGACCATAGTCTTATGTACGGGGAAAATCCCCATGTATAACCCCATGGTCTTCTATTCTACAATTTTTCTTAAACTAGCCCTCACCAACGCCCAATTATAAAACCAAGCGAAAAAAGCAATATAGTGCTGGTATTATTATATAATAAGATTAAAGTAAATCACATGAAGTGTTTGTCTTTTGTATATGATATTTCAACAATACGCATCACCAGTATTATGAGGTATGCATCCAGGGGCCTTAATGATCTACTTGAATGCTTATCATTAAGTAATTAGCAACAATTATCTACCATTGCAGGTAGAAAGAAACCCTTGCATTACGTACAGGGATAATTTCAACATGGACGGACGGACGACGAACAAATTTCGATTTCACGACCTCTGCTGATATTGTCATGCAGATCTAAAAATGAAACGGAGAATTTAATGTTCGATGTATACGCATGCGGAGTAGAGAATATATGATTTTAGGAACAGAAAGGATACACAGTTTGCATACGCATGTGCCAATATGCTCTTTTCCATTTAGTGGTTTCGTACAATACGCTTATGCAAACCTAGTGTATGCATCTTGCATTGATATTGAGGAAACTAATGTTTCGTGAAGCTTAAATATTAACTAAGTAAATATCGGTAGAAAACAGGCAAGCAAACAGGCAGACAGTTGCCCAAATATCAATCAATTCTGTCCCAAACAGTTTTATCTTTTAATGTATTATCCCGGGTGTATTATATCACCTGAGATTCCAGCCTATACTCATGTCTATTTTTTTTTCAATTTTCGTTATAGTTGTATATTTGACCTCATAATTTAATTAGAGGGAGCACGAGACTTTATGCTAATGGGATTAGAATGCTGCAGAAGTGCAAAGTGCAAAATTAGTTGTGGCAATGCAAGAATATGAAACATGTGACTACATGCATGACATGTATATACCCAATGGTGTTGATTGCACCTGGATGGAATTTTTAATCTCATGGGCAGACTCAACATTATTTTTCCGCAGGAAAGGATAAAATTATTTCAGATGATATCCACATCTGCTCTAATTGTATATAGCCGTACGTTGCGGAGACAAGATCCCAGGTTAGAGAAGAACGGATGTCACTGCCGATTTTCCGGACTATGTTGTCTTAAAAGCATCCACGCAAGATATTTTAATCAGTGATGCTAAAATTACGTTTTAGTGTGTGACTTGTCTGTCATTTATTTTTGGGACTCTCTGATTCAATCGACCACTGCCTGAGTGTGTGATAAACTATTGAAGATGTATTTATTTCGTACTGTGGCTTGTTTCTGGGTTGTAACCCATGCAATGAGCATGTTGGCATCGCCTGCTTTGGGAACTGCACATTTAAAAAATACGGCAAAGACACCATCCCTACGTTGTCACCCGGGAAAGATTGGTTCGTCTATGTTCAAGAACACGTAGCAGACGTTATTGCCAGCGCATTGCAAGGGCAACGTTTCGTTCAGTCAACAAGATTGAAGGACACACTGGCGGATATCAATTACTTGTCAGTTTGGAAAAATCCATGTCCGAGTATTCATATTGATTTAGAATGGAAGGTTTACTTTGATTCTGTAACCAGGGAGGGTATTTCATCAACAAAAGGATTTCAGACAATGCCCACCATATGTGGCTCTGTTGTTAAAACATACGGTATTAATTCCCCAAATCGTAACATATTTAATGAGGATGCATTAGTGTAGGGAATAGATGTGGATGCCCGTTTTATCATTAATGTCACAGTTTTATCACTACAGACTAAATACCGTCCATCCTGCTTTTCGCTGTACCTTTCGGTGCAGGAACGTGGCCATGATGATGGTGTAGACATGCTTCGAGTCCTAGGGGTGTTCTGCCAAGGAAATCTACGCAGGGGTTTTTATTCTACAAAACATTCTGTGAGAATATTTGTCGAATAAGTGCATTTTATCGTATGTTTTACAGAGATCAGTACTTCAACCGACCAATAGGGAATGTGACATTCAGCTTTCAAATTTTCGACAATGACCTCACTTCCGCTCCAGTCAGTGCGTTTGGATATATATTGATGCCAGATATAATTAATTACATAACAAGTCATAGACGATTTTGGTCTTCTGACACTGCCGGACCAGAGCTTCACAGATTATCATCTCCCCATTATTTTTTTCCAATGGCAGCAACATGCGAGGGGACATGTATATGGTGTCCTACGGCCTCAATCCCATGCAAGTATATGAGATTAAAAACGAAGTTGTTTACAGCTTCTTTTTTCATGGATACCTTGGGGATACATTAGCAATTAAGGAAGGGCGGTTGGCGTGCAGAAATAGCACAAATGGTGACGTTACTCTTGTCATATATGAAGGTCCCTTAGTGGAACTCGCCATGATAGAGATGTTACTGCCACGCCTGCAGAAACGGCAATGTGGCCAATCGTGGAATGCTACAAATGTCACAGTGGAAGTGATGGGACGCATTGGTGACCTAACTGCCGTTTTATACGTCGATAAAAGACATCAATACTTTCTTACACTAGGTTTTGCCGTACGAGATATCTGTGAGGTGTCCAGTGTAACACTTTGCAAAGTCTTTAACTTGGGGGATAAACCTTCTAGTATACGTTTTGATGAGAGTGGGACATTCTTCTACAAGCTGAGCATCGATGCAAGCCAGAATGGTTTTGTCAGAATTATATTTTCGGAGTTGACATTGGTGGGCTATGAAGATAATCCTGTCTCTTGCACTAATGGTGGCATTTTTATCACTCATCGTTTGACTGACGGAACTACAGGACGGATGCCACCAGTTGGAAGGATCTGCTCTCAACGCGGTTTCAAGCAGTTTGAACGTCTGTACGGAATACGTGGTTTAACACTGTCAAGGCGAGTTCTTATCCATGTCAAGCAATATGGGTTTCTAACGCAGATACATGGCAAGTTGACCTTCTCTGTGGACCACTGTTTCGGGTGGGTTAATCTTCTATCGGCATCATTAAATGATACAGGGCGGTATATAAAAAAGATAATTTTAAATTAAAAGTAATCAAGGAAAACGCGCGTTACAATGGAATTAATTTCTACTATCGTCTATATGCAGCACAGAGTTTTTTAGGCATCAAACGCTATTCGGGCCATCGCTGTCTTAAACTGCAGTATGTTCTCTTTGACCAAATGGCAACAGCAGACAGTGGAATAATTGAGCCCGAATGGACAGCGAAATCAATGGTTGGTATTAGCCACGAGGAGAATATAATACCCTCACATATATCATTGGCGTTGTGGGATATTAATGAAGAACTGAAGGACTTTCATACTTGCCTAGCTGAAAGTGTGCAATTTTTATCTGATAGCCGGAATGATGAACCCTATGTATACATTAGAAACTCCAGGGACGAGCCATATACTACAACATCATTTACCTCTAAAATAGGGTTGGATATGGCCTGTTTGTTCTTCGCTGGTGCATTCCACATACAGGTAGAAGATTCCAGTGATTCACCAAAATGCCTTAGGGAAGTCGGTGGTTATCTTTATAAGAATGTGATAATACCGAATGGTATCTGCGGCGATCTTAATATTTATGTTACCTATATACATGAAGGGCCTGTGTTTTTAAGCTTTCAAAGCCCGTCTAATCACAACAAGTGTTGTTATTTAGAATTTTCTGTGACCACAAAGGGCAAATGCCTTTTGTACCCAGAAATGGAACGAATTTTGGATCACTCTGGCGATTTGCTGGCAATTTATGAACGGTACACTGTGTCTGGGAAAAAAGGCTTTACAGCATTTAAATGGCAGGGAGCTTGTATGAATAACTTTCCCTTTACCTTGGACAAGCAAGATAGGTTTGCAGAAGTATGTATGACCATAATACTCTATCTTAATACTGTATGCAACTTTAAACTAGTATATCAGCAATCATTGTATAGCGACAGAATTAAGTCGGCTTCGGAAGAAAACAACATTCGTCCTGAGGTACAGACCTGCAGCAAGCATACTTGCTATGTGTTTCTCCGCAGTGAAAAAAGTATATCGTGGACTGAAGCCCATTTTAAGTGTGAGAAAAGGAACGGTAGCTTGGTTAGTATTAACAGTGACAGTGAATGGAAAATGCTGAGTTCCCCTTCTTTCCTTCCTGACCTTACAGCACTGTTTTACATTGGATATCGCACAGAGGTAACTAATCAGGGCTTAAGTTATCGAAAATACTTAAGTCTACAGTTTGGACTTAAGTCAGTGTTTCTTAGCCAATCACATTGCTCAGATTGATGGCTTAAGTCAAAACTTAAACATAAGTATTTTCGATAACTGCAGCGATGTCTATTCAATGTTTCTGGGATTTGTTTACATGTAATTTTATTCATCCAGTGATATCGCTGTCTTTGCTACCGCAGTGCCTCGAGATCACGGTTCCAATTTGGACCTGCACGAACTGAAGTCTAGTGTATTGTTTTTTTCATATACTATGGACAAGAACTATATGTCGAAGAATGAGGAAGGTGATTAATTTTATGTAGCTTGGTCGGACTTGATATAGATCAGAGAGCTAGAAACGAAAAAGTTGACTGGAAACAACACGTTTTGGGTATCCTCAAATAGTTCAGACGCACAAGGCAACGAACGAAAGCTATACACCAAACATACTCCCAAATCTGAATTGCAACCCATATGCTTTGTCCTCGCGAGGAGAGTAGGACATCTAATATTCACCAACAATCCACGTTTAAAGTGTTTGGACCTATAAACCCATACAAACCGATCAAGTGTCCAGTTACCCTAACCATCCAAAAATTCGGATTTGATAGAATTCTCACCGTGCTTGTACTGAGTGTACTTTAAGCCAAAGTAATGATGTTTCAGTACCCTTCTGTTAAAGCTATTCTAACCAATCTTGATAAACGTGTTCGTTGGTATAAGAATAATTCCTTCAGTTTTCATGCACGGGGAAACTTGTCTACAAGGTTTTCAGAGAAATTAAGATATAACCGTTTAAATAACCTAGATGTATTTCTTTCATTTTTGCCTCAGGGTGACCAGGAAGCAGAGCAATGGGCAGATGTTTCACCTTATGCTTTTCAAATGTGGCAACAACCACTAGGTGATTCAAATTGGCTAGTTATGAGCCTTATGACTCGAATTAACAAAACGTCGGTATGGAAAGAAGGCATCAGGCGCTCTCTATTGAACGTGCTCCCCATTCAGCCATCTCCCAATTATGCCTGTGCAGCTGCAGTTAGTGACGCTGGAGGTACCATAAAGTGGGTAAAGTTTCCTTGTGATCATTCTGTCAAGGGGGCTGGATACATTTGTGAAATCAAAGCAAATACCACTGATGAAAGCAAATACATGAAAAGGAACAAAGGAAAACGGATAACAGCGGACATTCAGCAATGTCCGCCGAGAACGATTACTTTGATGCAAACATGCGTTGGGATATACACCTCAATTGTAACCCCCAATAACATATCTGCCACGTGTGTGACACGAGGAGACCAGCTATATAAGATACCGAAGTTCTATGATGCATCAAACCCCTTTACTTGGACTAGTAATGAGCATCATGTGTCCAGCGTGATGCAGGCTATGAACCACAGATTGCCAAGATTCCCCGATTATGCTACGATGGTCAAGGACCAAATAATCACAGCTAGAGACGATGACACAATCCCTGTTGCTCTTCAGTTTTCTCACACTGCCCTATCCCAAGTAGCGATAGTTGGTATGGATATCAGTTTGAAAAGTGGTAGTACGCATGTCGCCTGTGAGTTCCCGTTACTACTCGCCAATGGCGCCTGCCTAACCGGTCAGTTTGCTTGTTTGGATGGAACATGCATTCTCAAACACTATGTGTGTGACGGTGTGAATGATTGCCCAGACATATCAGATGAGACTGACTGTGATAATGCGTGCAGCTTTTCTGATACTTCGCGTGGAGAGAATGAAAATTGTTTTGTTACCTGCTTTCCAGATAATTGCATTTGCAATGGTCTGTACTACCAGTGCCGTTTAGGGGGCTGTGTTCCTTGGTGTCGGGTCTGTGATGGGATTGGAGACTGCTCCAGTGAAGAGGATGAGCAACTGTGTGAATTCTTCTTTATGGACGACACTAATAAACAAACCGTTGTACAAAAAGGAGATGGTCTACTGATTGGGGGTGGAGAAGACGTAAAAGAACAAACCATTAAGTGCCACGAGAACAAAACGATCTCGGTTACTCTGGTCAATGATCTGGTTCCTGACTGTCCTAAGTATTTCGATGAGCAGAGGTTCTACGATTTTTTAACAAATGGCACAAAAAATACATATTCTACAAAAATGTCCTTATGCAACAACTCCGACGAAACATGTGTTAAAAACTACCCAGATGTTTGCTATCCACGTCACTTACATTGCGTTTATGAATCACGTAGCTCTATTGCAGTGGGCTGTAGAAACGCTGGTCACTTGCTTAACTGTCAGCATCACGTCTGCCCATCTCAGTTTAAGTGCACAGATGCTTATTGCATTCCAGTGCATAACCTATGTGATGGCAAGCAAGATTGTCCAGATGGGGAGGATGAAGTGCAATGCCATGGCATTTCGTGTCCTGGTCTATTGTTATGTCGGCATGACAAAATTTGCGTCCACGTATATGATATTAGGCAGGGGCATGCTTTTTGTCCAAAGTCTGAGGATGACCAAGCTTTAAGACATGCACAATGTCCAAGTCATTGTTCGTGTGTGGGGCATGCCATGCTGTGCAAAAGTAGCAAATTGAACTCTATACCAAAGCTATCCATATATTTAAGAGTGCTCTTTATGAAAGATATTCCTTTAAATATGGGGCACATCAAGTTCCACGAGGGCTCGTTTGTTTTCTTGTTGCAGTTAACAATAACAAATGCTTCTCTTGAAAGTTTTGCGCCAATGCACATAGCTCGTTTAACATTCTTGCAGAACCTGAATTTGAGCTATAACAATATCCTGAGTTTAAAACCTGGGACATTTTCTACGTTAAAAAATCTGCTTTCAATAGACATGAGTTATAACTTATTGAGCACCTTATACCCTGATATGTTCGAGGGACCTCAAATGGTAAAGGACTTGAGGTTAGATAACAATAACATACGGTTGATTTCGGCCTGTGCCTTTAGGTCGATGTCACGATTGCAAGTACTAAAATTGTCTCATAATAGAATTGCCCATCTCGGAGACAATATTCTGTGCAGTTCAAATTTTGAAAGTTGTCGATATTAGCTACAACAATTTTTCCAAGATAAATGAAGATATTTTGATTGAAAGCTATCAGCATCTGAAAGTGTTAAATACAGAACCAAAACGAATCTGTTGCGATATACCTGACAAGAGGTCCAAGGACCTTGGCGCTCTGCTTGACACCTGCAGTTAGTATGACAAATGGCAATTTTCTGCAGACTTATACTAAAAACTCATGAGATATAGGCCTTCAAAA
>JAAUYG010215617.1_pt1 | contig 10838 bp, 13 predicted proteins | sample 7278091 | NCBI WGS metagenome assembly JAAUYG01 (sample SAMN14350201, study PRJNA611818) | marine sediment metagenome | isolation source: surface marine sediment (0.6m) | place: French Polynesia: Moorea | collected 2018-08
CTTTGTTGTTTCGCTTTGCTTGAGATCGGTTGCGTTTCGTCCGCTCGCAGTTCGTAAATCTGAAAATACAAGCGGCAAAATTCTTCATTTACGACAGGCAACAGCATTTTTTTTTCTTTTTTCAAGCATGGATTTTCTTTTTTCTTCTGTTTTCAGAGTTGTCTGTATTTTGTTTTGTTTGGATTTGGTTTTTTTTTTGCAGATTTCTGCTCTCTTGCCAATTGTTGTTCACACAAAGCATTGCCCCTTGCCACCCACCCCTCCTAGCCTAGCACAGGACATGGGTTGAATGAGGTCTCTGTACAATGAGAGGAGGGGTGGAGGTTCAAAACACAAAACCCTTGGATCATTCGGGGTCAATCCACAAAGGCCAAGGGCCCCCAGCGGTTTTGAGCGGAGTGTCCGCGGTCAATCAACTGCCCTGTTCCACTGAAATTGGGGTCGTCATCCGGCGCCTCTGTGTTGCTGCTCCGACCAAACATACGAACCTGAATGTAGGACTCAGATAACGTTATCATCTGGGGTAAGATGTCAGCAACGTGTAAATCTTGCAGCTCATACCATTTGCCGCTCCCCTGCAATCATAAAATCACAAGCAAAATAACCACTTGCATAAACACTGGCATCCCCAGTGACAATCTGGTCACAACACGGAGAAAATAAATGACGCTGGAATTACAACGCAGCTCCTGAGAAACTCGCAAAAAAAGATATTCTTTGTTTTTGTTCGCGCTCACGATGACTGACGTCAAAGTTGCTTTGGAGCAGACCATCGTTCAGGCTCGATGAGACTTTTGGTTTACTCTAACCGCACCCCCCACTCTGACGTCTCGCTCCCTTCGGACTTGTCACTCCCTCAACAGATGTGTCACCCCCCCCCCTGCACAGTGCGGAGGGGGGGGTGCACGGTGGCAGAGAACTTCTTGGTTTTAGTGGCCACATCTGTTTGTTGTGGAGTTTTGTCACTTTTTTTACCCCCACGTGTGATATCAACACGAACTGCTCACCTTGTGAAGAATATGGATCTTGTAGTTCCCCTTGTTGGATCCAGGTTCTCCTGCGTGCACGATATTTGCCATCAGATCGTACGTGGTGGATTTGTGCTTCGCTTTGTTTTCTGGCGACATCAACTCACCAAAGTCGATACCCCTGAAGAAAAAGAAAAGACTTGTTGCCTGTTGTGGTTCTTGTGCGGCAGGTTCACACAAAGACGCGCTGAATTGTGTTCACACCGATGCTGCCTTCAGGAAGAATTCAGGATTTGACTCAATGAAAACTGAACAACAATAACAGAGATGCAAGTTTTCGCAACGAGGTCCATTGGTCTTGAAGCAACCAGAGAAATTTTTTGAAAAGCTAGGACTGCCATCCGGGTTAGGTAGGGTCAGAGCAGCAATATCCGTGTCAACTGCACAGCTCGCACAACTGGCTCTGACGTTGCTGGAGTGCACCTTGCTCTCCACGTTTTACCTTTTTCCACAAAAAGTGCACGCAAGAAAAAGAAAGATTCTCACTTGACAGGAAAGTTCACGATGGTTGGATTCTTCTCCATGATGAAGGTATTCTTTGTGAATCTCTAAAACATGTTTCAAAGCTATGTACTTCCTGTAGCTTCTGTTTTCCACAAAAGTTACTTCTTTCAAAATGTGAAAAAGAAAACCAATGTGATAGAACCTTGAAGTAGAGGATGATGTACGGAGGCAGTCTGGTGAGCTCAAACTTCTTCATGGTGGAATCTTTGTACGTCTTGTACTCTTTCTCCTGAATTCCGTTGAACTTGTTGAGAATTTGGAAGATTGGCACTTGTGGAATGATATTTTCCTGCATGCCGTCCGGAAAGAGTGGTGGCGGTGGCAAGTCACACATCAAGTAGTTGAAGGGCTTTTCTTCCACTTTCTCTGTGAAGAAAGAAGAGATGAAGAAGATTGCTTGAGGGAGAATGTGAAGTATCTGCTGCACGCGTGTTGCCTGGTTTGCATGAAGCCCTTGACATACAAACGCAAAATTTTTACGTTTGCGTTGACACGCAAATCCAGTGTGTTCTGCGTGAGACCTAATTCAACTGTTGTTCACCCACATTGTATCCAAGAAACACGTCACACGTTGCATTTCGCGTTTTGCATCGCAAAATGTCTTCTGTCAACTCACCTAAATATTCTTCTGTCTTCAAGAGCTTCTCCTTCTCCTCTTCTTTCTGTCAATGAGACAGACTTGATGTATTGTCACGATTCATACGCTTGAAAAAGTGAACAAACAACACAGCACTCAAAATAACAGGGCACAACATGCATCAGAAAGAATTACCATGTCGACATGAGGCATTTTCCTGGATGTCACTTTCATCTTTCCTCGGAACGTTTTGCTGATGATCGAACTGTTTGTTTTCTTCGTTCCGTTCAGCGCTGAGTGCAAAGCATTGATGAACCAAGACATGAAGTCCACACTGTCGCCTGAAAATGAAAGAAAAAATATTTTCAGCGACTTGTGATGAGAGGGGGTAATTTACGCAGAGTTGTTATCATCCGCTGGCGCAGATTACCTTGTTCAGTGATTTGGAACTGCTTCCTGGAGCACAGCACCACAGCCTGCAGCATCTCGTGGGGAGATACGTGAGCCTTGAAGTTGCGCGGGTTCCACAGTTTGCGCAACAATTCTCCAAATCTCTGCACCAGCAGGATCATCAGGTCTCCTGGCGGCCGCTTCAAGTGCACGTAATTCTCCTTCCGCAGAAAGTAATTTCTCAGCGGAGTTACGTGTGAGAAAGCCTGCAGAATTCATAGAAAGGAAAGTTCACTCCATGGTGTTGCGAGAATGTGACCGCAACAAAAACGAACAGACTTCGTTCTCGCTGTTCTTGCGGCACTCTTCACGCAAACAAACCACTAAGAAAGCCAATAAAATGATTCCCTTTTTACCTGAAGAATGACATTGCAATAATCATTCGCCTTGATGTTGTTGAGTCCCACAATTCCTGCAAGAACAAGTGAACTTATCAGAGTTGTGGCCACACTGGGCACGTGATCACCATGTGTCATTTCCACAGTGCAATTGGGAGGGTTGGGGTCCCAGCAGAGAGGGTAGTGTGCACTGGTGCGTGCGGGGGGATCCTGGTACACCTGGGGATCACTTACAACAACGGCGACGCCAGCGTCACTCCCTTTGCCTGCTTACTTGTGTGGCCTAAAATGGACTACGGCTTCTCGAAAGTGAACGATTCAGCGTGTTGAAATGTGTTGGGGAAGCTCACCTGGAAGGTACTTCGTTCCATCGTAGGCTCTAGACATCTTCGCGTGGGTGTCATGTTGAGCAATCAGGCCAACTGTAAAAGTTGGATTTAACACGTACTGCAAAAGAAGCGGAACAAAAGCTTTCGGTTTACAGTCAATCCACAAAGGGGCGCTTCGAAATAATTCTGCCGTGTTTTCTCTTTTTTTTCAACAAGAGGATAAACACTGACCACAATGTCTTCCAGTGATTGATCAATGATTTCGTAGTTGTCTGGCAGGCAGTAGAACTTGTGAGTTTCCAGGTTGAGAAAGACGTGATGCCCATCCTGAACACTGTGGGTGTACGCGTGGGATTTAAATCCACGTCCTGTCATGGAAGCAAACAGACAGTTCATGAAGAGCAAATATCACAAAACAGTGAGACAAACAAAAAAGAACACACAAAGAGAGATATTTGTCCAAAAAAAAAGGCGCTTATCAGCGTCGAGGCCGCTATGCATCACGTGATCAAGTATCATTGCAGTCATTTGATCAACACATAAGTGCTATCTGATTGACAGGCAATGGGCAAGTGCCGCACGGCCTAAAATTTGAACATTGAACAAGGACACGCTGACTCAGCGTAAAGGCTACGAGTCCCATTCACGTGATAGGCCGTCTCATGGCGAGGGCTATTCAATGCAAATCTATCTGTTGACATGTTTGTTGCCACTTTGATGGCAAGTGACACTTGCACACTGAACACACCTTTCATCCAGGGGGGGTGGGCTTACCACAAGGGTGGCTTCCATAAAAGGGAGAGGGGTCCTCCACAAAGACGGACACGGACACGACTTCATCACAACCCGTTGCCACTGTGCGGCCTTGAAAAACAACCATCAGCATTGTGCTTTTCTTCACTCACAGATATCCAGACGCAGATACGACTTGCGTTTGACGTCGGCAATGCACATTCTTACATTCTGCACTGCATTTGTTCACACTCTACCTTGGAAGTACTTTCCGCAGACCATGCAGGCGTAGACGTTCAGATGAGACAAGGACACTGAACACAGTTTTTCGAAGTCAAAATCCAGCACAGAACTGAAAGAGAAGAAGGGATTCAATTGACAAACTCACATTGGTGAAAGTGAATTCAATTGCAGAAAACTCAAATAGACTGTTGACAATAAACTGGTGGACGACGAGATGCAAAGTTACCGATTGATTGTGTCCAGGTACGGGCAATTTCGACTTCTCTTGTCCTCTCCATGAATCCTCTTCTTTGGTTCTGAAATACAACAGTGAAAAAAGTTGCTTGCTTCCGACAGATGAAAATGCCCTTTGTCCCTCTTTCTGCCATGATGATTTTTTGGCCACAACTATGGAATGGAGCACTGCAAATCAAATGTGAAAGGGCTGCATAACTTTTTCACACTCAGGCCGCATGCAGAGACCGCGCTTTGACCAGATGTGCAGAGATGATTTGGGTCTCTGATGTGACGCAACGTTAGGATAAGATGCATCAGTGCCTTGGGGTTTGGCACAGTTTGGGCTCGACTGCGATGACAGAAGTTGTGATTTCTTTTCTCTCACCTGCCGACATTGCAATGGGCAAGCTGTGTAGCTTTGAGGGCAATTGCGCATCGCGATTTTGCTTTCATTCCGTAAAGATAAAGGCAGATTTGCAAAAAGTTACCTTTGGCCACTCTACAGGTGACTTTAAAAGTGACAAAACTCACCGGGGTCTGCATTGCGGTGGTGCTAGTTTTGAGCGATAATATGGTGTCCAGGCACTAAAACTTATCGGGAGGACAAATGTTCCCACTTCACTTCTTTGCTATTAGGCCCTGAAATTCCCACCTTATGCACCAGAAAAGAAAACCATGTCTGATCACTTACGAACAACATACTCTTCGTTGTCGTCCGACAAATCGTCGGGCAAGCTACGTTTCACCGCTTGGTCCGCCATGGTTGATTTTTGGGCGAAACGTCACCAACTTCTGCGGTCTACGTCATCAAATTGTGAGGGAATTCCCTCAGCCAAGCTTGTTTGTTTTGACAAAAATTTAATGTTTTGTCAACATTTGGGAAGTGAAAAGCCACTGTTCTACATAAAACATGGCGGGGAAGGCCAGGCTGGACATGGGCCATGGTTTCATGAAGAGCATCATCAGAAACCAAGTGGACAGGTAGATTTATTCAGTGGACTACTGTCCCACATTCAGACTGATCAAGACTTTTCAGGCCGCGCTGATTCAGCTGGCAGAGTGGCCTTAACTAGGGTGTACCAGCATTCTTGGGCAGGGGGCTGGTGCTGTCCGCAACGACGATGACAACAACAAAGACGACGAACGTCATCGTTGCATCGTCACTACTGTCGTGGACACCCCCCCCCCCCCATGTGTTCCCCACTGTGTGCAGATCTAAAGTTTCGTAAGATAGTCATGTATGCAATGCGTCCTCGACGCTGGTAAGCGCCCTTGTTTTTGGTCGTTGTATGGGTTTGGAGCCGAAGTCAGTTGAGCCTCAACAACTTTTTTCTTCCAGCAGCAATCCTCACCCCTTTACAGCTCGTGTCATCTCACTCCCTGTGCGCCCCCTGACACTCACACACACAATTGCACACGTGTTGACATGAGTGTGCGATCTGTCCCTCAACATCTTCCGTCAAAGAATAGCGAATGACATGCCATGTGTTGCCGGCAAAAAACATCAGTTCTGCATCTTTTTTGATATGAATTTTTTCCCCTCATTCGCTTTTCAGAGATAATTACGACAAAGAAGTGAAAGCTCAGCAAGTTGCTCAAAAGTCGAAGCCGAACAGCTCAAAGTCAAAGAAACCAGATTTACAGACGTACGTTCCTGCTCCCAAGAGACAAACAGGTGATGATTGATCATTCCGAACAAAAGCACATTCCTAACAAAAGGCGAAACGCCATCCAGTGTGCTAAGATTGGAGAACCCAGGGTAATTCAGGGTCTTGTTTTTGCAGGCATTGAAAGGACAATTGTGTTCAGATTCCAGTTCGAAGGTCAGGATCATCAGCTTCACGAGATTGATATCAGAAAGGTACGTGCGTCTTAAGTTTGCATCGAGAGCTGGAATTGTCAGTTTGCAACCGAAATACCGGTGTAGCTTTGTGGTGGATGAGTTTTACACGCGCGTCGTTTGGTGTGAAAATGCCTTTGGACGCCCATTCCCGCTTTTCAGGGAGACGACCCTTGTGAAATTGCCAACAGACTTGGACGCGAAGCGAGCTTGAAACCGACCATGGTCATGGCACTGATTGATTTCCTGAGTGAAGAACTCCGCAAGAGGGATAAGCGCTCGTGACCCACGGTCCTGGATGTTGAGGAAAGAGAAGAATTGCTCAGTTTGACGTGCAATCAGTGCCGGAGTCTGGAGCTCGCTGTTGTGCGGGGACCATTGGAGGCGCAATTTGATCGCAACCAGACTGGTTTTAGTTTTTGTAACAAACAAATTTATTCAGAATAATTTATGTCACAGACGAGGAGTTTGCACACGAAACTTCTAAAATCTAGATTTACTCACCCTGCACCACTGGCTGGTGTGATGACTCTTTTCAAATCAGCAGACATCACAAATGTTTCTGAATGAGGTCATGACCTTTTGCGCAGGAATGGGCGGGAAAACTGTGCAAAATGTAGCCCGTTGTCAAACATTCAGAAAAGCTTCCATTACTCCTACAACCTTGGTTATGTGGTATTCCGATTGATTTCCATGAATGTCAATTGCAATGACCTGTCACATATTCCTTTCAACTTGTTCTGCACTACAAGAAAAATAGCCTGTCAGTCAGGTGGGGGTCGGGGTCTTTTCGGATGTTCTGCCCCACCAGGTAAGCTAGCTTGTGGGCGTACTGGCAAGGAGCCGGCACTCTGATGGTCCCAGGCCAGTTGTAGTACAGGTACGTCATCTTGTAAGTAAGCCGCTGCAGCTTGTCCATGTTCCAACCAGAGTTGTCAAACACCACCACGTAATGCGTTGGGTTCACTGTCCCTTGGTTCACGTGTTGGCTCACCAAGAAGAAATCCAGCCTGGAAAACAATTCATTTGTCCCCACAAACGAAGTGAACAACAACATCCACTAACCAAAGCTGATACAGATCGAGGGTTTTATTGAATCTGGTGGGCTCAGCGCTTACCAGTCTCGCCTTGTGATGGTGTGATCCACAACTGTGCCTGGTGGTGGATTCGCGAATTCCTGGTTTCGCCCTTTGTACTGCAATGCAAAACAAGTACACGCTGATTCAACATGCAGGCCGCGCTTGCTTCCCATCGCGCATGTTTGGGTCCGAGATTTGGCGGTTCCGGGTGGTGGGTGATTTGACAACCGTGCACAAAAAATGTTCAGAGGTTCCATGAAAAATGCAAATGGTCCCATCACAAATCACACAAGTGAATTGGACAAAAGAAAGGCACTTCACAGCGTGGAAGCCGTGGGACCATCCAGCTCTTGGGCGATAGGCCGAGCGCCCCTGCCGTCACGTGATCACTGTCACGGCAACGTAATGCGAGCGCGACGAAGCTCGGCCTAAAAAGACAAATATTAGCGAACCTGGAGCCTGAAGATCTTCGTGTTGATTCGTTTCTGCACAATGATGACAGCGAAATGCGGCTGGTAACTTTCACCAAACGAGTGAAAACACTCGACCAGTTGTTTCACTTCATAATTGGCCACATTGGGCAGATCTCCGTCACCTACACCGTCTCTGAACACGACGATCCTCTCCGGAAGAGAGCCATTCTGCTGCAAAACACAAACAACAAAACGTGTAAACTGATGCCCGTTGAGGTTTAGTTTGGTTCGGCAGAGCAGCCTGAAGACCAGTCATGTTGTGGACGTCATCGTAGACGGTGTAACCTACCATAAGACCCCTGTCAAGCACAAAACTGCCAAATTCTAAGCTACTACACCGAGTTACATGACTTGCAAATGGCCTTGACGCTGAAAAGCGCCCTTGTTCTTGGATGAAGCAAGTCACGGGAACGGCGCCCCTTGCAAAAAATATCTGGAGGGGTCGGAATTTTGTGCCTTGATGGCAAGAAACCGTTTTGACGCCAACCTCAATTGTGTTCACTTTGCGAAACTTTGGTCTTGCATCCAGCAAAAGGAGTTGCGGAGGGGAGACCGAAGGCGAGAACAAATCGGAATCGCGACAGTACAAATACATACCTGGTAATACTTCCTCAGGGCGCCCGTGAAGCAGACCTTGAGTGAGTCTATCAACTCCTTTCTCGGTTCCTGGAAGGCGACCCTGGAGTACCAGCTGGTACAACTGTTGTTGATTGAAGCCACGAAAGCTCCTATGGACTTGCCCCGCCCAGTCTTGCCGTCATGGTACACGTCAATGCCCACACACATGAGCAATTTCTGAAAGAACCAGACCAAAATGCAAATACAGTGCTTGTCAACAAGGTGCTGCTTGTCAATCACTGAAACTGCCGGAAGTCTCTCCCCTTGGAAGTTTTCTGGGTGAGGAGTGAATTCAAAAGGGGGCGACGAATGGGTCCAAGGTGTGTGGGGGGGGAGGAACGGGGAGTTCGAAAATTAATCCCGAAAGTGGAGAGGAGGCAAAGCTCAGCAACAGGGGGTGCTTGCCAGACAAGACACTGGTGAGGTGATCAACAAAGACTGTGATGACAGCAATGCCAATGCGACTGTTTCCACTCTCAACAAAGTACTGCCTGCAAATGAAGGTTCAAGCTTCTCCCCAGGTGTTATGACAAGCAGGCAATCTATGTTGTGGCAAAAGAATTTACTGTCCAGAAGAACTGCTCTAAAATGACTTACCCCTGGGATTTTCACAGCCCACAGCTCTCCGCCCAGCTTGCAGTTCATCTGCAGGGCGATTTTGCAGACGATGCTCCGCAGCTTATCAGGCCTGCTGAGTGTTCTGGAGTTGATCACCTGGAAGGAGAACACACCCCACAGATCCATCACCACTTTGGGTTCCTGTTGTTTCAGGGAAATACAATAGAGTTTCACAGTGTAGCTTCAGTGTGATTTGTTGCTGCTTTCTGAAGTTGTTCAGATATTCAGTACCTGGCTTGCAACTGGACTCTCGACACAACATAACTTCTTGATAGCGTTGTACCTATCGTCCCGACTGCTTGGCATTATTGTCACCACAATTTGCGTCTGCAAAAGAAATTCCACAAAATTTGACATCGAAGCTACAACAAGCCTTTTTTTCCACTCCAAACGCCACCCACTGACCAACAGAACCCAATAACACACAAAAGGCTTCCAGAGCAGAAGAGGCTGAAGACACTCAAATGCCCACTCTCAGGCTTGAAACAATTTCTCACGAAAATCTTCGTTTTGACAACTTTTGTATTTCCTGAGTGCGGGTTGGTGGATTCTGCACCAACGACATTTCCAGATGCCAGACGACGCACAATGACCTCACCTCTCGAGTGAGGTTATCTCGTATGGCCCTCAGGTACGTTTCCGATCTGTCGTTAGGAAGTGTTTTCACATTCGGATAGCCCACTCTGATGTCCATGTGATGACACACTTTCTCCAGTTCCTTGGCGAACTGCTGAGCGCGAGGAACATCCTTATCTGTGCACACTAGCAACCAGTTGTTCAAATCAACCTGCAGGCAAAACATCAGAGAACAATACACTTTTTGGTCCCACATTTCTGTCAAGTTGCTCCGGCCAAAAGGTCCAAACAACATGAAGAAGAGAAACACTGAATTTTTTGACTGTGTTGGAAGCACTGGCTCCACTTACCGCTTTTATCACTGGTTGACTTGTGGCAAATTTGCCAAAATCTGCCCGATCTCCAGCCGACTGACTCTGTCCCTGGCCCATGAACACCGTTTCCGGAGGTAACGCTCTGCCTTCAAACTGTGGAAAAAAAAAAAAAAATAATAATTAAAATAAATTGCGAGCTCACGCACACACAACAAACGACATGCGTAGGAGTGAGTCTGCGGTAAAAGAGCATTCACTTCATCATTTATCGTGACTGGTAAAAGAGTGCAGGTGTTGTGCGGGTCCAGAAGACTGCGCTTACATGAGGGCACCTCACCAACAGGTCTTAGAAAAAATGTCCCGCACATCTTGATCAGGCAACAAAAGACCAGGAGGGGAGGGAATTCTGACAACAGGTGTTTGCACAATTTTGAGAGAACTAGGATGGCGAGGCTTCAGTTTGAGCTGAAGCACAAATAAGCTTCGTTAGCGTAAAAAGTCGAGCGCCCACCCCAATCGTATCACGTGACAACACGATACCCGTCACGTGATCATCATATCAAGTCAGAGTCAGGGGGGTCGGGGGTCCTGCACGACAACAATGACAACGACACGTACCATAATCACTCGTGTATAGGTAACACTTTTTTTGTACCAAAATGGAATGCAGTGTCAAAAGTTGGGGTGTTACTTATACATGAAACAATCATATTTTTTGCTTCAAGATTCCTCAATTTCATAGTATTCTTGATTAGAAAGGGATTTTACTCAGTATTCTCATCTCATAAAGAAACTACCAGGCATTATCACAGAACAAAGTGACTCAACAAGTATTTTAACCATAAATTTGTTCTCCATAAGGCATTTCTCACCTTGGCAAAACACTCTTTAATGACAACTTCA
>JAAUYG010274224.1_pt1 | contig 10838 bp, 12 predicted proteins | sample 7278091 | NCBI WGS metagenome assembly JAAUYG01 (sample SAMN14350201, study PRJNA611818) | marine sediment metagenome | isolation source: surface marine sediment (0.6m) | place: French Polynesia: Moorea | collected 2018-08
AAGTTATACGGTGTGAGTTTCATCCAGAAAGCAATGAAAGACTCTCATGACAAGACGCACCCTAACATTTGCAGTTTTCGGGTGCAAAAAAGTGCGTCGAGTGTGCGGGAAATTGCGGCAGGATTTGAAAACCTGAAACCGGTTTCCTTTCTGATAGCAGATTCAAGGTCACAAAAAGAACAAGAAGTGGACGAAGCACGAGCTGAGCGCGAGTATCGTGGACGCGCTGGCGGACCGGAAGGCGCAGGGTTTCCACGTGGTCGAGAACCCGGCCGACTCGGACGCGCCTGCGCGCCAGATCTGCTTCCGGGTCGAGGGCGTGTGCACCGGGGAGGCTGCCGTCCAGGCCCGGGTCGCCACCCAGGACATCGTCACCTCCGTCTAGGACAATTCTCAGGGGCCGGAAGCGGGACAAGTGGCAAACGTTGAACAAGCATTTGAAAATGGACATCGAGTTTCAAAGTAGGGCCAGGCTGGGGCGAAATGCGTTTTACGATTTCTTTCAGCCAGTGTTTCAGAAAAAAATGTGGCAATTTCTTTTTTTGGTGCAAATGGGCACCTGTGTTGAAAGATACATTTCATACCCGTGTGGCTCAGCCTTTTGTTAAAAAAAAAAAAAAAAAAGACGTTTCAAGTTCTGTAATTGCCTGTTGGCACTCTTTTTGTCGAATTTTGCAAGTTCCTGGCACTGTATGACGGGAGAAACTCAATGTCTGTTTTCAATGGTCATGCAAACACCGTTGCCGGGACAAGCAAAAATCAGCGTTTCGTGAGTGGAGCCATCCGTTGACAATGGAAGGACGAGAAAAAATTCCAAAGTCGAGGCAGCTGCAACCGTTGGTGTGGGTGACATTACAGAGAATCAAGTCCTGTTTCTTTGACAATGCCAAAATGAGATTTGATACAACGCTTCCCATGGTTCTGCATAATGGTGAGGATTTCTGTGAAAACTGCAGACAAGAAACTGCAAAGGACTTTATTAGTAATTTTTTTTGCACATGTCAGATTTGTTAAATTCAGGCAAAGTTTGGTATTTTGTTTTGTTGTGTATTCGCCAGAAATAATGTGATGTTTCGTCATTCCAAAAAAAAGTATGAACTTTTATTTTGTACTGGTGTGTGGGAGTTGAACTTGCTGAACCTTGCTTTTTCGGCGTCCGATGCTTGAATTTCTGCAGAGCGAATCCAGCTGATTACCGTGTTGCTTTGTAAAACTTCGTTTCGTCTGGGCCCGATTGCATTCCGTTGATTTCCTGTTAACCGTACATGGCGGCTGCTCAATTTGAAGACTTACGCTTGGTCAAAGATCTCCTTTCTTGACCAATTTTGTCACGCTTTTGTGAAATAATGTGGCGACATGCTCGTTGGTCAATCTGTGGTGACACATTCATCGCGCGCGTGCAAACGTGCATGCGAAAGCACCATGTTCCAAAACTTGTGCAATGTTTTCGATACCGATCAAGCTTAAAGCTGGTTCTAAATGTTTCCTTCGTGGTTCAAATCTGTTTCTTTCCTCACCGTTAATTTAATTGTCAAGCGGAAAAAAATTCCCCATTGGTCACATCCAACTTTAGGCTACGCGGCTTTGGTGGAGCGGCGTAAACGAGTCACGCCACCGCCGTCGTGGACTCCAGCCCTTTTTTCCGGAGCATGGATGGCAGCGCGAGTTCCACGTTGACAAGCGCCCTTGTTTGGTGTTTGTCATCTTGGCACTGTTATTCCAGGAAACACTGGCGGACAAAAGCAATTCACCAACGTGCCGGTTGTCTCCATGGGATCCAAAAGATTTCGCGCTTGTGCGCTGGAAGTTTATCCCCAGATAATTGGCGTTTTGTGGAAAAAGATTTTCGAGGAAAAGAGCTCTTCTCTTGAAACTTGTCACAAACATTCCAACGACAAGTTGTCATAAATACCAAGTGTATTTGTGTAAAATCCAGTCCATAAATCCATGGGGTAAGCGAATATCTTCGCCGTGAACGGAGCGTAAAATATGACGTGAAACTTCGCAACGTTTAAAACGGAGTTCTCAGTCTGCTAAATAGAATAAATCGTTACAAAATGTACACATCTATTTACACTTCAAATTTTGCAACATTTACTGTTCAATTCATTGTATGCAATACAAGCGTTCAGTTTTTTGACAGAAACGCCATGCCAGAAGAAAAGCGTTCCTTGCTTCAAGTGATTTCTCTCAATAAATTTATCAACAAGAACGAACTTTTGTGTGTTGATGGCACTGTTTGGCACGGCGACGCAATCTCCACAACGACACCCAGGTTTATTCTCAACCTGCATCCATGCGCGGACATTCAACTCTCAGAGCCCACAAGTTCCACATTCCCATTTTTGCCAAAGTGGCATTTGTAAGGGAATCGGCTATTCTGTGCACAAACGACGTTCGTCGGAAATGCATATGTTGGTGACATTGGCGAAGTCCACTGTTGTGTCTCCTTGTACGTTGCAGTCAAAACGCACAGGCATTGGAAGCCTCTGCTTTCTGTAGACGTCCCATGAAAACGTGCGGTCAGGAGTCAAATTTGGAAGACGGTCTCGGCAGGACGGCAAGATAAAAGGCAAATCGTGTCTCCATGAATTTGCACCTCTAACTGCACTTGCCAAATCCCATTTTTGGTGACACCTTTTGTGGTGAAGTCCCTGATATTGTCGCACGCAATCGTGTGGTCAGGTGTGGTTTGGAAGACGGTTTCAGGGTGGGAAGACGACAGTACCGGGCGCCATGTGCTGCTATCTGTCGAGTCGGCTTCGCTTCACGGCCGCCTCCATCCCAGACGGCAGGCGTTTCCGCTTTGGCACAAGTGACGAAGACGTAGCAGATCTACTCTGGCTGCAAATACCAGAACAAGCACCTGGTCAGCGCTGAACTCATGCGCATCACGTGACACATACCAAGGGGCGTTCGGGGCAGGGAATGGGTCCAGAGTCAGGGGAAGGGTCCAGGGCTGGAGAAGTGGGGTTTCTGGAGTCAGACGGAGGAGGGTGGGGGTGTGTACTGACACAAGTACACGGAACTGTTCCTGATTGCCACACGGTCCTCACACGTTCGTTGATGCGTAGGCGTGAGCGAAAACAAAGCCACACGTGTTCGTTGATATTCATATTTTTTGCGCTGGTTCAATCGGTTGTTTGCACACCTCAACATCATCTAAACTGCCAACGACAGACATCTTGTTCTCGTCAAATGGGAACATAGGCTCTTGTCACCATGCACTTTTGTTGAGCAGAAAGTGTCGGGTGCCAAAAGTTGTCCTGTCTATTGCGAAAAGCTACGTGGCACCAACAATATTTCAATTTAGACGGTGATAGATTCTGTCCGTCCATCATGCATGAAAGATAGAGTGAGAGTGGGAGGGAGGTTGTTCGAAGCCCTGAATACATTGTCTTGAATTCAGGCAGATCAACCTGGTTTTTTGCACACAAAACAGCATTGAGTGAGCTAAAACACACGAAAGGAAATTTCTCCTCTGTCGCTGAACAGAACAGAAATGTCCGAACAAAAACGTGCGTGCGTGCCCTGCGGGCTTGGATCTACAGGTCTAAATGTGGCTCCTCGTTAGAGATAAGACACCCTTGCAGTCTAATAAGAACGCTGACACAGTGTGAAGGAGGTGCGGTAAAGGGCCAAACCAGGTAGAAAACTTTTTCAACCCATCACATCACAGGAGACGTGGTGTCTTCCACAAAGACAGCGACACGTGCACGACACCACAAGGCCGCCCGTTTCTACCGCACGGCCCAAAAACCGCAACCGCCACCGAACAAGCCACCTGCTACAGTTACCTGTGTCTACCTCTTGGTGGCGCCACTGGTTGAACACACTTCCGGTATGAGGTAGTCCTCCACCAGGGGCGTGGGGTGGTCCGTCAGATACCCGGCGATGAATTCTGGTTTCAGACAACTCACACCGGCCGCGACAAACTGCTCCAGATCCACCTGAAACAATGTGTTATTCTTCTTACATATTGATGCAAATCTGAGAAACACACTGGTCTTTCCGCGGGGGGGGGGCGGGCACAGTGCGGCTATTCTCATCCTTCGTTGTGGCCAGAACAAGTTGACACTGAATCAATGTACAGACTACGCGGTTCCCACGTGCGCACATGAACATGTGAGCAGTGAGTCAGGGTGTGTGTGTGGGGGGGGGGGTTCTCGTGTAGGCAGTGCAGTGGCAGGCGTTTTCCAGGAAGAACCGCAGTTGCGGAGAGTTCTTCTACAACATGACGCCGCTCCCTGTCAGCTGCACGGCACGGACAACTCGCAAATCTTGGGAACTTTTCTTCTGGGGGGGGGGGCGGTTGATGAGGGGGAAATTACGCAAACTGACACATAACATTGTCACTGGGTGAGGGAACACCTGCAAATAGTGCTGACAAAAATGCGAACCGTGCTTACTTTGACGTGACTCTTGGCCATGTCAATGAACGCGTGGGTGAGATCCTGTAGGTTGGTGAATGGAGGTCTGAAAACACAAAACATTTCTGTTCGGTCACCTGCCTTACCAACACAAGAGCCGTTTCTCAAATGGCTTTGCTGTGTGAAAACCACTGAACCTTCGTCTTCAGAGAATTTCAGCAACAGGAAAATTGTTTCGAATTTTTTTTTTTTTTTGTTTACACTGCACGCAAGCAACATCAAAGGACTTGTGGCCAAATTTGCGTGTCCGCATCCAGTGGATTGGACCTGAAGTAAATTCAGTTTCAAGTGTTAACAGCCGGTTTACTTGGTGGCGGCGACGGTGGCTCCCCCTGCCTCCAGCAGTCGGCGGAAGCCGTCCTCCCTCTTCTTCTCCGTCAGCACAATCACGTTCCAGCCGTCAAACGCGCCCATACAGCTCGGCTTCACCTGAAACACAGACAAGTTATCCTTGTCACTTTTTTACCCTTTGAGCATTTAAAGTGGGGATGAGCGTAAAAAAAGGGAATTTTTGTTGTCTTGCTGTGTAAAAAGGAACTTGCTTTTTTCCGCTGGGAAGATGGGGTGCGCATTGTCTGTGAGTGTTACACGTGGGTGACATCGGTTGTTTGTCGTGCAAAAGAACACAGGCGCGGATACAGGATTTCAGTCAGGAGCCAGACCCGTAGACCTCAACCCCACTCCCCATTTCCTTGCGGTCACGAGTGCCCTCATCCCGAGTTCAAAAGCGAGACAGTAGTTCGATGTACGAGAGGAAAGGTCTCTCTCGTTATGCACTACCATGAAGAAAAGCTGCGAAGTTTGTCACTTCAACCGTTGAAAACGCACCTTTCGCTTATGGTAGAGCTTGAGCCTCCAGGAGTGCGCGGCCTTCGCGAGACGGGTCACGGATCCCTCACTCTTCTCCAGCAGAGCAGCCATCGCGTCTCCGCTGCCCCACTCGTGGTTCTCCTCCTGTTCATTGGTGCAAGTCAAGGAGATATCTCAGTATTAGACACAGTCAGCAGACGCCCTAATTTTTTCGTGGAATCTGCGATTGCGTGGCACAAAACAACTGTTTTCTGCTCTTGTGCTCACTTGGATTCCACGTCCAAGGTTTGCGGCTGTACGACTGACACAACTGTCACAGCGTCAGGAACACCCCTTTTTCAACTAAACGAAGATGGTAACTGCAGAAAATTTGCAGGCAGTAGCGCGGCTTATGAATGGTGGAGACCATGATGACACACACATGGCCATGGCTGCCAGACTCGTGCGGCCTAAAAATTACTGCTGAGAGATTTTTTTCTCGCAAGAGTAAAATGGGCTGAAGAACTGCTGAATGACCCCACCTCGACGAAGCGCCCAGCCTTCCGACACGCCTCCAGGTACGACTTGTGCAGGATCCACTTGCCGGTCGCAACACACGCCAAGTACTTCTCGTTCCGCGTCGGGTTGTCTAGAAAAATAGCAGACAAAGTTTCAGCTTCGCACGGCTAAAAGTGGAGCGTTGTCACTGTAGACAGACCGTCCCCAACCCCACACAACCGCGCGGCCTTTGCGCGGACTTACTTATTCACGCAGAAATCAACACAATTGTGAGCAAATCACAGTAATGCATTGGGGCCAATTTCCCCAAAAGGTTTTGATTTGCGAGAGCTCGCAAACACCCTTCACAAATTTGCGAAGCATCTATTATGCTTGCAAGCGTTCGCAAATTCACTTTTGCAAACGGCAACCCCTTCGCAAATTATTTGGGAAATTGGCTCTTGGTTGTCATCATCACGCCTGGAGTGCGTTTGCCTATCACGTAATGTTCGACGAAAAGTATCCAGTTATTCTGAAGAGTGCAACGCTAGAAGGAAGTAACTTTTTGTGAGGCGTTACTCACTGACGACGAGGTGGGTGCAGGTGGCGTCGTAATGCGGCGCGTCGGACATGATGCCCCCGAGCTGCTCCACCAGCGCGCCGTAGTCGTCTCTCTCCTGCAAACAGAACACCCGTGTAAGATGGCATTCTTCATAAGTGGCACCTGGTGTGTGCCTTTACCATACCTGAGATGGCACCCCCGGTGTCTCATCTGTACCTGAGATGGCACCCCGCGCGAATTTATTTGGGGACCAAGTATTCTGAACAGGCTTCTTGTCAAAGGAGAGGTACCGAAAAGCAAAAGCACAAAGCCCTTTTTGCGGCTTGTTTTTAGTGTGTCACCAACTGCCCTCTTGCGTGGCAAACCCAACATCAAGTGTCAAGAGACAGTTGGGGCATCAAACGTAAGTCCCACGCAAATCATTCTACGTCAGCTCCAATGTACCGCAACACCGCTCAAAATGCTAATTCCAACGTTGGAGTGAAAAATCAGCGGTGAAATCGCCCGGCACAGAAGCTCTCGTCCTCCCCCTCCACGTGCAACGAAGCACTGTCGCGCGACACGACGCGTGGTGGTTTGCCGGTACCTGTTGCGGCAGCCCAGAGAGCTGGAACCGGGGTCGGAGCGTCGGCTTCTTGCCGGCACTGGTCCCGTTCACGGAGATCATCACGGGTCTCAGCAGCTCTTTACACTGCACCGTCTTCACCACCGCCAGCGCTGCAATCAACCAGGGGCAGCAATCACTGCAACGCGGCAAAGCACTCAGCAACAAGGCCGCTTCTTAGAGGCGACGCCGCGCGGCCATCCATGCTTCAGCAACGAGATCAGTTCAGTTTTTGGAGTTTTGTCTAGGGGGGGGGTCCCGTCTGCAACAATGACAACAATGACGACGGCAGGGTGACTCACATAGGCCGCTCCGCTTTCAGCCGCGCGGCCAAAGAGAATCGCATGATCAATGAGCAAGGCATCAAACGCGGGGGACACTTACACAGTGACGGGTGCTCCGGAGTTGGCACAGCTTTGTATTCTTCTTCACTCGTCTGTCTTTTCTGCAACAGGAGCAAATTTTTTTCTCTGACACCGGGGACAATGTCTTTTCGAAATCTGTGGATCTAATCGTAGCCCTTGCATCTTTTGTAAGTTGGCCCAAGAACAACCCTGAAGAAATGGAAGTGACTCACTGTTTGCAGCATTTGTAGCTTGGGCGAAATGCCGTTGCTTTTGGACTGTCCGGTGGCTGAGTGGTCCTTGGGACTCACCGACTCACTGTGCTTGGCCAGTTCTCTCTCCAAACTTGCCTGGTGGGCCCTGGGAACGTCAAAAGAACTTCTGTGACACATCAAATCCCGGCAACGAAGAAATGAGCAAGAAAGCTGACACGGAAACGTTCTTGAGTGCACAACAAAAACGAAGGGTAAAAATCTCAGTGCACTTTTCTGCGCGTGCGCGATGTCCCATTGTACCAATGTATGCGCCCAGTCAGAACTCTGAACTGCAGAGAGCGTCCAGAGACTGGACCGAATACTTCGGCAACAAACACGCAAAACAGCGTCGAAGCCGAGCGACCATGTGTGCGTGTGTATGTGTGTGTGTGTGTGTGTGAAGGGGGCTTCCCGTCTATGACGATGACACCGACGGACGATAGTAATGTGACCCCCCAAAAATCCCTCTGCTATCTGGGAGCAGCGCGCCCTAAAAACTGAAAGCACAATGCTGTTGGCCCCGCACAATGAAATCTGTGGTCTTTACGCGGAACGCACCTGGCCATGGGGTCGTCCCAGCCCAGCTCCACAGTCTGTGACGGCTCTGGGTGCGGCGGCTCTGCAATCACAAACAACAATAATCTTCCTTTTCTCTCACTGCGCTCTGCTTCCATTTCCAAAAATTTCACACTTGTAATTTTCCACTGTAGCGTTGAACCTTATTAAGATGACGTGTTATCGCAAAACACGCGACTGAGGACTGCGTGATCAGCCAGTGTGTGTGCTTTTTTTTTTTTTCATTCTTTTCAAGAGAGCTTACTTGAAGACGAATAACGTGTACTTTTACCAAGGAACTTGAGTGATTGGCCTTTCTTTATTAGAGAGCGAACTGTGCCTACTAAAACTGCTAATTTTTAAACGCCAGTAATTTTGCAGAATAACTGAGTTATCTAAAACTGAACTGTCTTTCACCAGGAATGGAAACCTGGCGAGAAAACAGTGAGGACGTACTTTCCTGGACAGAGGATCGCCCGGACAACCTTTTGCTGTTGTTGCTGCCGCTCACTTCTGACGGCAACTCTTCTTCTTCTGCCACTGTCGATGCTTCAAATACGAAAGTAACAGGGTGACTTTCGAGAATAGCTTTTCTCTGATGAGAATATGAGGGGACATAAGAAAGCGATCGTGTGGCACGTCTGTACAACAAGCAGAATGAAGACTTGTTAGATGCAAAGGAGAAATAAATCACAAAAGTGTCTGATGCACACAAGAATTTGTGCCAGATGCACACACGTACACAAAGGGTTATATCACAAAGGAAGGAACATGGGCAACACGTGCGCACATCAGCGTCATGGCAGCCCTGGTCACATAATCACCTCGGGTCATCTGATTGACAGGGAAGGGTGCAATGGTTTGACAACACGGCTGCAGGTGGGGTGGGGGAAGGGGGAAGGGCAATAATGGCGAAGACCAAGATGACAAGGTATGAATGCGACTCCATTGGGCCGCTTTGCTTGCTGAAGCAGCGCGGCCAAAAACACGCACAGCATTTGATGAGACACGGTGCGTCAAGCAAATGGACAACAAAGAACAATAAATCACAACAAAGCAGGCAAAAAGTTCTGCACAATTACCAGCTTCCACCACATCCACATCCTCGTTTTCTGAAGCAAAGAAAAAGCCAAATGCTTTCATTGCTGAGCAGACGCAAGAAAACGACAAACTCTTCATCATGTTTTCCCTTCCAACATCTGTTCGATTTTCAACGAGAAATGGATGCTTTAGGTGCCAGGCAGAATCACCCTTTGTTGGCTGGGTTGGTGTCAGCCCTGATAAACATCCAACTGATTCCAGTTTCTGGTTTTGGAAAAATGAAACAAAAAATTCTTTGAAAAGTGACAAAGACTGAATGTATCCTCGACTTCTCATTGTAAGGAAGGCATGTTACCTTCCGGCGGCGCCTCTCGAAAAGACGAAGACGACCGACTCCTCTTCAGCTCCGGCTCGTCAAGGGAGTCAGCCGCTGAAACGAACATGTTTCACGTTCATTCATTTTCTGCCTGTCTGCAGCCTGTACTTTCTTGAATAAAGCTACACAACCTGAACAAGATTTCTGGTGTTACCTGCCCACACCCACCAATCGACCCATTTTGCCATCAACCCCCGGAGCGGTGAGAAATTTGAACCGAATGCATTTACGGTGTTTGTTCACAAGGCAGTTTGAATTTCATGGATTTTGAAAACCGGGATCTGCCTGCTAGATGCCTTGAGCTGTTTCCTTTCTCCATTGAAACTTCTGTCAAAGCCTGTGCGGAAATTTGGGTTTCAGACATTTTCTGCTTTACAACAAAGATCTCACGGGATCCGTTTCTGGCAAGTTGCACAAACGTCACTCACAATCAGTTCTCGGGAGTTTCGTCTTTCGTCCTTTGCTGTAAGATCTGCAGCAAAAAGAAAGAAAGAATGTAAGTTTTTGAGAACAAAAGGCGGCAGAAACGTTGCCAAATTGCAGAGGACTTTTCAATATTTTAAAAGTATCAAGGGCCTTTGGGCACATTTTTCCACAGACCTTCCTTCAAAACAGATCACAGGATGACAGTGAAAAGTTTTGTGGCAGGGTTTGTTCTTCCCATCCCTCAAGAATACACTCGAATGGCACCCTTCCAAACACAAAACAGGACAATTCACATCAAGCCCAGATGGCCAGGACCCGCAGCGGGATGCGGACTGATGACTGTGTGACTGCCTGGCTACATTTGCGTTGCGCGGACTAACACACACACACTCACCTCGTGGCTTTGAGCAGCACCTGTAAATGGTCCACGCACGACTGAGTCTCCGGCTGAAAAGAGCAAAACAGCGAAACTGTCGTCAATCGCTTTCGTTTCTATTTTCACTCGCGTCTTGAAACCGTATTGCGGAAAAAAACCCATTTCAATTGCAGTTTTTTTTCCTCAAAGGTCTCCAGCATTGGTTGTTCAGCTGTTATTTACCTCCTGTTTTGGTTTCTTGCTGGTTGGATTACTTTCCCGGTCACCGGCTTTTTCCTCTTCTTTGTCATCATCTTCAGAATTCGAGCTCTTTCTCTTCCGCGTGTGTCTGCTTTTCTTCTCGCCCTCTGTAAACCAGAGAATGCTCGAACATCTCAAGAATGAGAACACTTTTTTTTTAAGGTGAAGTCTGCTCTAGCTCCAACGTCGGCTGTTCCGAAGTGTTCGGAAGTTTGTACCATGTTTGTTATGGTGTCTGATCTGCGCCTTCCAACACAACATGTGGTGCTGATCGGACCAAGGCACTTTGACTCAAGACTCGACAATGCAAGTAAAGTGTTCTCTGTTCAGGCTGAAGGCCGCG
>JAAUYG010289879.1_pt1 | contig 10838 bp, 15 predicted proteins | sample 7278091 | NCBI WGS metagenome assembly JAAUYG01 (sample SAMN14350201, study PRJNA611818) | marine sediment metagenome | isolation source: surface marine sediment (0.6m) | place: French Polynesia: Moorea | collected 2018-08
ACAACAATCCATTGCACTGGAGTCAAAAATCGAGAGATGGACTTTTGTACGTTTCTCCTTCATCGCCTTTTGTTTCAGGTACAAGTGGTACATTCCGCTGACGTATCAGACGTCCAGAGGAACCGAGGGCACAGTCTGGATGAATGCCTCGGACGGTAACAAACCTGTTCCTTTCACAAAGATGAACCTCAGCTGATTCCTACGAATTGTGAAGCGGCTTTAAATTGTGGAGATCTTTTTGCATTTTGTTATTTGCCGCCAACCTTAAAGCCAATCTGCCAGGTGACACCACCTGCTTTGGGCATTTGTGTTTCTCTGGTTTTGGTACATACATATAAGGGTGCCAGAAGGAACTTTTTGTTTCATGAATTTTGGTGCACGGGTGCAAGATATTTTTGCAGTTCACCCACCAGTTCTGTTCAATATAAGGTCCAGCAGTAGATCTCCCTGCAGCGCTTTCAGCTCTGGAGACAGAGTATTGGAGATGTGCTGTGCTTGACTTGCCCGGGAATGACTGTATCTTTGGCGTGTTCTCACAGTCACGTTCCCGGATCCGCGGAGTTCTGGAGAGTGGATCAAGTTCAACCGGCGCCAGACGGGCTTCTACCGGGTCAACTACCCGCCGGACATGTGGCAGGACCTCAACAACCAGCTGCAGAACAACTACAACGTAAGAACGTGACAAGTACGACTCCGTGCTTATCCGCACCTAAGTACCCTCAGTAGCATCCCCAAGAGAACAGACAGGGCAGGACTACTCCATGCCCAAACTACGCAGTTACCAGAAGCTTCAAGAACAGCTTCACAGACCCCAAAAAAACTGCTGTCGGCTCTCACCTCTTTATTCAAGATCACATCAACCATGGCCTCCTGTTCCCTTCCGAACTCGACACGCGGAAGCAATGGCTGAATTTGTAGGCCGCGTTGCTCTCTGCTGGCGGTGCAGCCAATGTGAGTCCCGTTGCCGTCGTCGTTGTTGTTTTGTGTAATGTCTTGGACCCCTGTGAACATGGCAGCGCGGCCTCGATGCTGACAAGTGGTCTTTTTCTGTGATGCGACAAAAGATGATTGTTTGGAGTTTCCCTCCGTAGCATTGCAGGAAGAGTGGTGGAATTTGAGTGTGGGTGCGACCAAATTTTGTTCTGGCTTGGAAACCTCTCGGAGAGGAGACACACAATGGTAAACCAGTTTTGTCTGTACCTGAACACCCTCACCCTCTTCTCAACGGTGTTTTTTTTCGATTTGGCTTCAGGTGTTGAGACCCGTTGACAGAAGCAACATCCTGGACGATGCCTTTAACCTGGCCAGTGCCACCCTGCTGGACTACAACACCGCGCTATCCCTGACCAAATACATGGAGGCTGAGGACCACTACTTCCCGTGGCACACGGCCAAAGTTAACTTTGGTTACATCGGAGCCATGCTGTACGGCCATCCTGAGTTTCACCTGTGGAGGGTAGGTATCAACCTACATTCCTCTTTCTTCCACACGCGCGTTCGTCTCTCACTCTCTCTCTCTCTCACTCTCTCTCTCTTTCTGTGTCTGCGCGCGTGTGTATGTGTGATTGCAAGCTTCAGAAAACCCCTGAGAAATGTGAATTGTCAGTCAGTTTGCAGGGGCAATTGCTGCCTTCTGCATTTGGATTCGTATGAGAGGACGTCAGCACGTCAACTTTGCTGTGGACATGTTCAATTCAGCCCTGAGAACTTGACTTGAAAGGCATCTAGCTACATCGTCGTCTTGTCTTCTCACACACGTGGCAATTCCACAAGTGATATGCTTGCCGACGGTCAAAAAAAACAAGTCTACCCCTTTGAAATGATTTTTGACGTGTCTTTACGTTTTCGTTTCCGCTGCATCCAGAAATACATCCGGGACATCACGAGGCCCATCATGCAGAGACTCGGCGTCCAGGACGGCGGCAGCCACTTCCAGCAGTGAGTTCCCACAAGCTGATCCGGAACATTGGTCAGGGACTCCAGACCTGAACACTAGTTGTTTGACTAAGGGGGCCCTGATTCCAATTTGTGGCTTCTGAGTACATGAAAAAAACTTTTGAAAACTTGAATGCTTGGTAGCATTGTGTTGGAACGGACGGACAACTGACATCGCAGTGACAAGTTGAGTCGCTCCTTGCAGTAGCAAGGCGCGACTAAAAAACAACACTTGAAATCGGCGGGACCATTGGTTTCAACATCTGTCACTGCAAAATAGACAAGGGCCAAGAGTAGTTTTTGTCCAGTGTGGCCTGTGAATCTCACTCAGTGTTCCAGTCCATTTGGGCATTGAACGCTCTGTGGCTTGGCTGCCACCTTTTCTGATATATATCTCCTGTAAAGCTGCTGAATCTGGGTTCAGATCTAATTGAGCACCCAGTGTATATATCAGGTGAAGGAACAGAAGTGGCGCCAGGTTCACACAGGTTTTTGCCTTGTTGACAGATTACTGAGGTCAGACATTATCAACATTGCCTGTCTGTACGACAACAAGGACTGCCTGCAGGATTGCGTTCGGTTGTTCCAGCGCTGGATCCAGGACGCTGACAGGTGAGCGCAACGCGAACGCAATGCACCAATGGGAATCTGCGATGCATGGTCCCCTGCAGATTGTTTCAGATTTCCATGTCTGCTTGATCTTTTGCTGAAAATCTTGATCTGCAGATCAGAAATCAGTTACTGAACACATGACAGCAGAACTATGCCCTTTGGGCAAGAAGGCTGCAGACCATTGGGAAACGCTGCGGTATGGCCAGCCAGGATTTTAGTCTGGCCCCAAAAATTCAGAGTTCTGCATGACACAGGGACATTTGGGTACTGTAGAAAACTGAACTGTTTTTATTTCTTTTAGCGAGGGACCTGAACATCTGGATTGGATAAGTCTGGATTTCGAAGTTGTTTCCGAACTGGTCCACAGTAGCAACACGTCCGGGGTCCAAATGCCAACAGGGACGTCACGCTCTGTTTTGGAAGAACCAGTGCTGGCTAACCTGCCCCCTGCATCACTCTGTTTTGTAGGTACCCAGTGCCAGCTCACCTGCCCCCCTGGCATCACTCTATTTTGTAGGTACGCAGTGCAGGATAACCTGCCCCCGGGCATCACTCTGTTTTGCAGGTACGCAGTGCCGGCTAACCTGCGCCCCCTGGTGTACAGGGTCGGGTTTCGGGAGGTGGGCGGCGCCGAGGAGTGGGACATCATGTGGGACAGGTACGCGCAGGCCCCCACGGCGCAGGAGAAACTCTACATACTCAGCGCCGTCTCCCAAACCAAGGACGTCTGGCTCATTCAGAGGTAGGTGCCCTTCTACATATCTTCTTCTTGGACCACGACACAAAACGAACAGGGAGTTGTTTAAAAAAAAGCATTGTTCCTGTCTCTGCCAATTCTGAAGATGTAAGAGACAGGAACAACATTGTGGGAATGGGCTTTGCTTGGAAAGTAATTTTCCTGAACGGTGGAAGAACGTGAGGGAGAAAGCGGACGATGCCTGCAGTATTTCTCTTTACGCTAGTCCGTCCACAGGGAAATGAAGACAGTGTCTCAGAGTGTTTCTCTGGTGGGTGAGCAAACATCCAAAGTGATATTCGTCAAAGTCAAAAATTGACAATGCTGTATAAAAGTGCGTTTAAAGCCTGCAGTCGACAAAATCATGAGTCAGAGGAATGTGCATTTCAGGTACTTGTCTTACTGCATGGACGAGAATAGGATCAGAACTCAGGATTTCTTCAAGGCTCTGACCTACCTCAGCTACAGTCCGGTGGGACGGCTCTACCTCTGGGACTGGATGAAGCAAAACTACGAACAACTCGTCGACAGGTGAGTTTCCAAGACTTTGTTGACCAGGGGGCTAACGGCATCTTCCCAGTCAGTGTCAGCGGGTCAGACGGCTGATCCAGGATTTTCGTCAGTGGAGTAACCCAGGCGGGCCCTGAGCCCAAAATTTGCTCATAATTGCCTGAAAACTGCATGATTTTGAAAATAATCTTAGGGGCAGGGTCCCCCTGGATCTGCTAGTGTCACCCTGCGATTTCGTGGAATCAGATTTGGTACGGGGGCGTGAACGCCGGCGAGTCACTGAGGGTGGCCGTTTGAAGTGCTGACATAGGCACGGATTCGTTAACCAATGGCATCCATTTCCATGGCATTCAGTGAAAGTGAATTGCTAATTCGTGTCTGGTGTGAATTGAACGGAAGTCATAGAAGAGGTGTTGTGCCTTGCATTTCATTTCAGATTCGGGTTGACAAGTCGATACTTCGGCAGAATGATTCCTGGCATAGTCTCTTTCTTCAAAACTGAGTACCACCTGAAGGAGGTGAGCTGTTTTCTAAAAATGAGTCGCCTATCTTTCCTGCACTGATATTTGAAATGAAGCCACCATTTTTAACTTTCAATTGCAAATGTTGGGTGCACCCTCCGAGTATCAAGAAGGCAAGATAGCTGATTTTGCCCTGTAATCTGGAAACACCTTGAGGTACTCTCCTTGGTTTGACTTGGATTCCAACACACAAGTAAACCATCACCAAAATTTCCCTTTGGATTTTTGGAGGATTTGGCCAAAATCTGAAGTTTCCATTTTTGCACTCAAGATGACTATTCCTCTTCCCAGTAGTGTGAAAAATATGAGGAAATGTGAATTTAGTTGAATTAAACTCACCATTATTGAGCTTGAAGTTAGCATATTTGATGCTCTCCCCAAGCATGAAGAATGCAAAGTGGTTGATTTTTCCATGTATTCTGGAAACACCTTGAGGTACTCTCTCAGATTACCTTGGTTTGGATTGGATTCCAGCACACAAGTAAACCATCACCAAAATTTTCCTTGACTAACCCCTTTGGATTTTTGGAGGCTTTGGCCAAAATCTGAAGTTTCCATTTTTGCACTCCAGATGACTATTCTGCTTCCCAGTAGTATGGAAAACATTGACCAAATGTGATTTGAGTTGAATTTCCTTTCCATTCATTAGTTTGAATTTAACATATATTTGATGCTCTAACCAAGCATGAAGAATGCAAAGTGATTGATTTTTCCATACATGTATTCTGGAAACACCTTGAGGTACTCCCTCAGATTACCTTGGTTTGACTTGGATTCCAGCACACAAGTAAATCATCACCAAATTTTTCCTTGACTAACCCCTTTGGATTTTTGGCAGGGAACCTACCAGTTGTCTGATCACTTGATTTGAGCAACCATGGGCCTTGACATCACCAGCCTTTTCTGATTCCTGCTTAAACGTCTGCGGTGCACTTTGCAGGTGGAGGCGTTCTACGCCAAGTACCCGGACGCCGGAGCGGGTGCTGCCAGCAGGAAGAACTCCCTGGACGACATCAGAACCAACATCGCCTGGAGACAGCGCAACGAGGAAACCATCATCCAGTGGCTCCGGGACCACTTCAGCACCGCCTGAGAGCATGAGACGTTCAGGGCTCACTCCCCCAACACACACAGGACGAGAAAAACAGCACTTGCATACAGTGGTACCCGGGTAGTTCGAATCGGCTTGTTTGGACTCCCTTCCCTCCCCAACACACACAAAAAGAAACAAATTTCCAAAAAGCATTTTACATCTCAACAATACAAGAAGACTGCCATGTTTGGGAAACCGCTCAATTCAAAGAAATCAGCTGGAAAACAGATTCGAATTAAGCGGGGACGGCTGCACATGGAATGCGAAAGTGAGTCCCAGGTTGTTTCTGTTTCTTCATATGTTGACAGTCGTTTTTATCAGTTTGTGAACAAGGCGATATTCAGCACAAATTGCTCAAAGGTTATTTTGCGGGTACGTTTTCAGGTTGGGGTCTACCTTGTGTTAATCTCCTAAAATGCGCTCACGGTGAAGCGTTTTCTGTTGCTCTGTGTTGTTCAGTGAAAGCACCATTCAGTCACCCTTTTGTACACATTCGTTGAATGCGCAAAGATTACACAGGGGTGTATATATAGAAAGCTGTGAATGTTCAAAGAAAAAGGCCAAATATTTAGCGGACAGTTGCAGCGTATTGATCACAAAACTGGTTTCTGTTGTGGAGACATAAAAAAAAATAAACAGCAGGGAAAACAATATTTTTTTCTTTTTTGCTCGCTGCATTTCTGCGAGTACTTTTTGTTCGGTATGAAAAGGCTCGGGCCCCTCTGTTTTGGAACTGGTTCCCCATTGGGGGACCAAACTTTTCGTGTTTGTTAATACCTCTTCATGTCCATGTTTCCTGAAAGAGGAACTTTTTTAATGGAAATATATTCATTTTTCAGTGTGCTGTTTTGCACTGAAAACATGTTGCAAGAAACAATGGCAGAAGGTACAATACAACACACGTGTGTCACTTGTGCATGTTCCTTATTGGAAAAATGTTTGCATTCGAATCTGTGCTTTTTTGGGGGGTCCAAAAATGTTTTAGGGAAACATACGAGCACAAAATAGACACACGGTTTGCAGTCAAGAAACGTGGAATTATTCTGAATTGTTTCCAAGGTAATTGTATATTGTTGGAGCTTGTGTTTTGCCAAAGACATCAGAACAATTTAGAATAAAATTTGTCCTGCACATGTGAGTATCAAACGATAGCAGATTTTTGCAACCAAATTTGCGATCAAAACACATCAATCAAGCCGATTACTGGATTTTCATCCGAGCTTCCCGTGTAGGGAGCATCTAAAAACTTGCCTGGTAGCTGAAAAATGAGCTGGATGTGTTTTGATCCCATGTACATTTCCAATTGTATGCTGTCTTTTGTACAAGTGATTTCCACTTTTTGTACATGTACCATTTCATTGTTCCAAGTCATTTGTGTTTCAACAAATACAGTCTTATCAATCAAAAACTCTGTGCGTGGTGGGTTTTTCTCTTGAGTGTGAAAAACGCTGGAGCCTTTGACCATTCTTCGGATAACAGGTGAGTGCGCGCTTTCTTTCGTATTGTTTCTTCAGAGGAAACCTAAACATTGAAAGCGGGATTCTCATCAAAAACTGCGGCAGAATTGGAAACATGGAATGCGTAGTTGCGTGGAGTCGCAGTGCTAGCAAATCATGGAGTGTGTCTGACGCCATGATTTCCGAGTGTACAGTGTCTCACCCGTGACACAATTGAAATACTTATACTCAGTCGTCACCCGATTCTTTAGGCGTTGTGGCTAACAGCGGAGCGGCCTAAATGAGTCATTCCACCATCATCGTTGTTTTCTGTCACTGTCGCTGTTGTCCTTCCCACTGCCGTCGCCGTGGATGGGGACCCCACCATGAACATTGGCGCGCTGCCTGGACGCTGATCAAGACCCATTCACACCAAGTGTCAGCATCAACGCAATGCAATGCTCAGTGTGCACAAGCTCATTACTTTCACCTGTAGACAACACTAGCGATGGGGCTCTCATGCTAACACTGATGCTATTAAAAATCAAAACCTGCTCGGTTTTTCCCAGTGAACGTTTACGCTCACGCTTGGTGCGAATGGCCCTTGGCGCCCTTGTTTATCGCAGGCGCGAGTTCCAAGGAGAGGCCGCTGAAGGGCAAGTACATCGACCTGACGAGTCTCTCGGCGGTGGAGTCGCAGCCGCTGGTTCCGGCCTCGCTGGGTTGTGACGGGTCGGACAGCACAGACGGCAACGCGCACTGCGCCATCTCCAGGGTAACGCCACAAATTTCGTTGGCGGCGCTCAAAAATTGTCAGTACATGTACATAGTACACCATGGCAAGCAAGATTTTTCTGTCCTGCCGTTTTGGGACACAGGGCACATGAATGAGCTCTGGCGGAGGAGTTCTGGCTACAGCATGAGTTCTGGATGATTTTAGAGGAATGGCTCGGACGGGTGGCTATGGTGGGAAGTCGACCTGGGGAGGAATTACTGGGTGAACCAGGTGGAGGTCCTGCCGAGATCAGACTGCTGCCGTAAGTAACCGTGGGGGAGGCCTTCTGAGACCAGCGAAAGGGGCACCAGGTGCTGATACAGGATTTTGCTTGGAGGGCGGTCTTAAACCTCAAAAGACTGACCCTTGGAAATTCCCGCCTGCTATTTATTTGGAAGTATCCCCATGTTTGCTTTCGTCATTGGCTGAAAAAAATGCACGACTGGCGAAGGTGGAAGCGGCGACATGGAGTCCGCCATCCTGGCAGCCATTTTGCTCAATTTAATAGCTACCAAGTACACCAGGAGACAGAAGTACATTCAAGATGCTGCCAACCTGCACACACAAGTCCATTCCCATTTCCCATGCAGAAGAAGAGCTGGCGCACATTGCTGCAGTAGTGAGCACACAGAACGCAGAGACCCTGAAGGACCTGTTTTACTCGAACCCACAGCTCTTCTCCTGTTACATCTGCAACTACTACAACTATTACCTGAGTAAGCCTCATTCATTCACACTTGAGCGAATTCAAAAACTGGCGAATTGGCAAAACAAATCGAGTTCAAGAAACAAATGAATGCTAATTTAGCTCCAAGAAAATTCTGTTGATGCAAAAATACAGATTCGACACACAGACGGATTTCTATCAATCTTGGTTTCTGTTTCTGAGTGCAGGCCTGGGTGAATGGCTCAAGCTGCGTTGTTTCAGCAAGAGGAAGGGCCGCTTTGTGATCCTGTACACTCATCCGAACCTGGACCAGGACACGATGACGGTGTGCGAAGTGCGGGTGCACGGCTACCCAGCCCGCAACCGCAAAAACAAAATCACCTTCGAGAACAACGACGAGGACGATGATGATGAAGATGAAAAGGGCAAAAACAAGACTGGTCAAGATGGAAACAAAAAAGACAAGGGCAAAGGAAAAGGAAAAGGGAAGGGAAAGGGCAAAGGCAAAGGGAAGAAAAAGGGCAAAGGAAAAGGCAAGAAAGGGAAGAAAAGCGATAAAGGAAAGAAGGGATAACGTCAAAAAGAAACAGGAATTGAGGCTGAACGGCAATGATCTCCATGCCATTGACAAACTTTACCTTCACGTCGACAATTTTCTTCTTTCCCTTTCAGACTGTCTTTGACCTTCACGTTGAAAACTTCGTGAATCTGCCACAAATATTCTTCGCAATGTGCCGCAATTCTTTTCTTTCCCTTTCAGACAAATGACAAAAGGAACAGTGAATTTATGAAGGAATAAGGTTCCAACCAGGCGCTTTGTCACCTCATTTCAAGCCATCGAGGTGTGTCAAAAACATGACAGTTTTCATTGAGACTACTGCTTTCTGCTTTGGCATTCTCATTGCAAAAACCATCTGTTGTGGAAAATGCTCAAAAAATTTGCACACAAACAAGCAGTGCCACATAAATTGCCTTGTTTTACATTATTTTTTCTTTTGTTCTGAATAATTCAAGTTGGTACAAACAAGTTTTTGAATCCATCCCCGTCTAGTTCCGCTGAGCAAGACTTGACTGAATCTCATCACATCTGTAGTTTCTTTCGCCCCCATTCTGACTCCTCTCCTCCCCAACTTCTGTGCCACCCTCAGAGAGGCTTCTTGTGGGAATCAAATAAATCTCTGTTTCACTGTTCAAGGGGAGACAAAAAACAGCAAAATTTCTAATCCTGCTCTTGCGTGCATTCCAAACAAATGCAAAATTACACACGATTCTGTCCTTTTGTCTCTTATCTCTGGCACAATCGCCCATTGAATGCAAGATTTTTTCTGATCCAGGGATGGGTTGTCTCTTGGGATTGAACCAAAAAGAATCCCAGTGCCCCTTCATAAGAAGGCTGGACAGCTCAAATGTTCAAACAAGCAAACAGGACTCAAAAAGCCATTTGCTGCGCGAGTCCATTTGATGGGCAGGAAAATCTTACCCATCTGACAATGAGATATCACAGTCAAAAGTACCCATACACAGCATTTTTGCGTAATGGCAATTTACAATTGAGCTGCCACAATTGTACAGGAATGATCACAGTCAAGCTTGTTTCACGCTAATTATGACTCACCATCGTGGAAGTGTCTCACAAGTTATACAATTTGGCAGAAAAATTGAAAGGAAGAAGAAAGTTCAGAGTGTGGGATGGAACAGCCACGTCGTCAACGCGTCTGACTGAGGAGTGAACGTCGCCTCTGATGGTGGCGATCATCTGCAGAAATTGACAACAAGAATCTACACAGAATGTGGTGTACCCAAGGGTTGTGGGCCCCCAGAATCCTGCAACTTTCTGAACCCCCACAACTTTTCACATGATTTTTTCCAAAACACTTTCACTGAAATTAATTTTGCACAGAAGAGTCAGAAAATAGATCCACCCAATCACCTCTTTTGGTGGAGAAACAGCAATGTCAACTCTTCATATTCTGTTCTCACCAAAGTGTTTTCTGAGACATTCACAGAACGTCTGCGTGCAATTGTCTGTCATTCTGAAAGCCTGAAAACTTGCTGTTAGTCATCCAGTTGACACAGCAGCGCTACTCCGCGGTTGATCCAGTGTTCCGGGGTGTTCTGGATGGGCAGGTCCACACTGAGCACGTAGTTGGTGGAGTGCCCTGTGGTGGAGAGGACGCCCCTCCTCGCGCTCGTCTTGTACACTGAAACAACAGTTGACAAGATTTGGCCCCAGCTGTTCGCACATGCTGGCTCTTGAAGAGGCAAGGGTCTGCTAACATTCATACGGGCTTCCCTGTTCGGGTACGTACGGGTACCTTCCGCTTTTTCCAAAGTTGCCCCAAGAAAAACTCTCTTTCAAGAATCAAGTTTATTTCAAATTGAGTGGGGCATATTAACACATGAGAGATAGGAGTGTGATTTCCATAGGACTTCAAAATATCGGGAAATTTGGATTGTCCATATTGCGATGAAGGCAGGTATCTGTAATTGTCTTCCCCTTCCAGAAAGGGTGGCGCCTTTGCATTCACTGCCACGGATGTTGACTTTTTTTGC
>JAAUYG010116650.1_pt1 | contig 10837 bp, 11 predicted proteins | sample 7278091 | NCBI WGS metagenome assembly JAAUYG01 (sample SAMN14350201, study PRJNA611818) | marine sediment metagenome | isolation source: surface marine sediment (0.6m) | place: French Polynesia: Moorea | collected 2018-08
CTTAATAATCAAATGACAAAAAAACAGGTCCTTCTACCACTTTGGAATTCCTGTGTTTTTGTTTTTGTGATGCAACTTGAATATATGTCCAGTATGTCAGATATTTAATATGGAATGCTACTTGGAGTATTAAATGACGAAAAATGACCATGGGGAACATCAACCTGCTGTGTTAGGGCTAAAAGATGAGTTCAAGACTTGTGTTTGATTAGTTGTGTGACCTTGTTATTTGAACACTTACTAATCAGCTAATGCTTGACAACAACAAACTAATAACGGATTTCTCGTGCCGGCATTTTGTGAAGCTGTAGTGGCTATATTACCTTCTTTACTTTACTTTAAACAGTTAATGAACTATTATATTCTGTATGAACAGCCGTATGGCTTTAGGCAAGGTTTTTCAACTAAATTGGCCCTTATTGAGACGACAGAACAAACAAGAATTGCCTTAGACAACGGGGAGTTAGCCATGGGAATATATCTTGACCTTTCTAAAGCTTTTGACACCGTTAATGATAAAATACTAAATAAAAACATGGAAAAGTATGGATTAAGAGGAGTAGCTAAAGACTGGTTCAGCAGCTATTTATCAGAAAGAAAACAATATACAGTACTAATCAATAATGTTATTTATAGGAGGTGTATTTTGCAGTGACCAAGCAGAACACCATTCTCACAATCTAAATCTACATTTAGCTGTCCTAAGTGTATCATGTCATACTGTATATCAATCAGGACGTAATGCCAGGATTTCTATTTACTATTAGTGATAAAAATATCAATGAATAAGATTATATACTTCCAATAATATTAGAAGCCAAATATGTATGTTGTATAACATTTAAAATACAAGAAAAATGTATTTGCCAATTCTTTGAGTACCATTTGAATTGCAGTGTACCAGTATTTTGTTTTCTTTCTACCATATACACGTCTGTATTTTCTGTATAATTTAATATGAACGTGTGCATAAATGTAGACTGACGTTTCTCCCATTAAGAAGGAAAGTCTTGTTTGTTGACCAGCTTTCACAGTGAATATTACTTTATAATAGTGATTAATGTACAGTATGCAAGTTGTGTACAGATCCGTATGCTGCAATATTTTTTTTTAATTATTCTGGGTGAATCTGGATGAGTATATCATCGAAGCAGCAATACTACCAGCAGTACCACTGAGTACATGTCTATGTAACACTCAAAGCAGCACAAAAAAGCTTCTATACATGCACGTTTTTGTAATACGATTTAGATATACAATGTATGTAGAACACTTTCAGGTGTGTATAGTACATTTGTGTATTTGCTTGTATTATGTAACACCCTTGATTGAACATTGGGGTCTGCTATGATTTGAAAGTTATGTACATGTATTACAAAGTTCTAGCATATGTGTGTACGGAACCGTTTGTGTGATGTGATAATATATACAACATAATATATGTATGTGTCCAGAGGTTGAGGTGTATTATTCAAATAAATATATACTGTATACATATGTTTAGCATCCCTAAAGTTTCAAACTTTGAACTTTATATTTTAGAAGTTAATGGTGTGGGTATATGTGTGTTCGTTTAGGATGACCATCATTTTGTGCAGTTACTACCAACTTATTCACCCTTGGATATTATAACAGTTAGCTTGAGGTGATTTATATGTGGGATCATACACAATACTGATAGTCCCTATATGCCCTCACTTTGTATTGATCAGCAGATGTTTTAGCTTTGACTATAGCAGCAAAGCAGTAACTAGACGGTGACCCATCCAAGGGCTAACAGTGCACAAACTTCCATAAGCTTCTAATCAGTGATATGATAACTGAGCTGGGGTAGCTACCTGGTGCATGGTTCAAATGCTAGTGGGTTTTCTACTATATATTAGCCCTATTATAGGGCTCCACATGGGTAAAAAACGAAGTGCGACATAGCCACTTTAAAAGTTGTAGAAATCTGCCGTGGCCTTTTATAAAAACTGTAGAAAGTGACGTAAAAGTCTTGTAAAAAGTGACATGGGGACACAGGGAAAAGTGACGTGTGGCATAGCATAACTTATTTGGACCCATGTGGAGCCCCTACTCTGAGGCAACATCCGTCACACTTTCATGTATACACACAAGCATGATACAGTGGCAAATGTTTCTCTGTGTAAATATACAGTCCTCAGATACATGTACATGTATCTGTATTTATAACACTATTATCTGCCATCCTCTTAAACACTTAAAAGTCCTTTTGTCAGGGTTTCTCTTCTTCGTTTCCTCTTTCTCCCTTTCCTTGATCTAATGCTTACTGCCCCACCGGCAGACCTTTTAAATTACTGCCAATCAATTAATGCCCTGAGCCTTGGTAATGGTAAACCGCCTCATGTTTTATAGGCCACCAACTATATAGGTGTTACATGTATCTAGACAAAGTTTACCTACATCTGGTCAAAGAAAATGAAGTGTAAAACAAAACAATTGCTAGTGGGAACTGATCCATACATACAGATAATACATTCTGAAGCCTAGTCAGCGAGTAGCCTAAGGTGTGGGTGTGGCCTGGCAGCCTTTAACTTATACAGTTGATTGCATTCCTGCCACAGGACTCAGGTAAGAAAAACAAAAGTGGGATCTGTAATTATAAGCTTTAAAATAACATTTTTGTATCTTTGTGTTTTTTCCAGTATGCCACATTCACTGGTATCCAAAACAGCTAGTGTATACGTATGACACGTCCTCTGTACACATGCAAGGAATGTGCAAAATCTGCAAATCTGTTGGAAACTATGATCAACATATGTATGAGCCAGCGCAGAGGTTGTTTTCGCTACTCCTGCTTCTCAGCTGCCAGCTTGTGCAACCAAGGATACATGAGCATACTTGTAGCTCGGGTTGGAACCCATTGGAATATATTTTTTACTACAGAGTTTCTACTGCAAAAATGATAAAGCAATACAGGAGAAAAAAGCAAGCATAGATAGAAACAGACCTACCGGTAGTCACCTTGAAAACCATGGCCTTTTCCATGCTTAAGATCGCTAGCAGTGTTAAGATATTTTTAAAAAAAACTGTCTCAGGACTGTACATTAATTTTTATTTTATATGATTCTCAAAAATATGAACAACTCAAAGTTTTGACATAAGACTTAGGTATATTTGAGAACTCCCAAACCTAGCTGGTCTGATAAGATACTGTAATTTGGTATTTTGTGTAAGCACATGTACATGTATTGCTTCAGATTGTCTAATAAATGCTATGACTTCAAAACATCTTGCTCCGCTGCATATGAGAAGTGAGATACATCTGAGTAAAATCAATGTACCGGTATCAGTGGGTATTGCAGAATCTAGTGTTATGGTAGACAATTCAGGGTTGGGTTAAATGTACGGATGAAATCTATGAATTAACGCGATAAATATTTGAAAGACATATAGTCTCCCGTTACATTCTGCATTTCCAATTCCAATTTCCAATACCAATGTTTAGAACTGCAATTAGAATTATAATGTGATAATGGGTACTAGCTATTTTGTAAACTGTACTGTTCCGTAGCAACAATATTGTTGGCAATACATTGTTACTACTATTGTCACCACCTTCAAAGGGTTAAATTTATTGTCAACCAGGACCAATACCTGTATGTTACACTGTGTACTAATGTAACTGCATGGGAAATGCTGTTCTAAAATAAAATGTTGATCTACCTAAACCAAATCCAACAGAGTTAATCATGATGCATGGATGTATATGTATCTGTCTAAGAAAAGGGAAAATTAATTGCGCTACCATATCTTAACTATGACATCTTGGTCTTTCCGTTCCAGAGTTCCACATTGACTGGTAATGCCAATGAGATAGCTTCAACCCAATGCGAAAACCCACAAGTAGGCATAACATGTAAAGAATGCGGAAAGGTTTATGGTTCAGTCAGTGGTTACAAGGATCACTTAAATCGACACAGAGGCAAGTTCCGCTACGTCTGCAGCTTGTGTAATCATGGATATATGAACAAAGCGAACTATTTGGCTCACATTAACAGACATCAGGACATACGCCCGCATAGATGCCAGTTTTGTTTTAAGGGTTTTTATAGCAATGCGGATAAAGCCAAACATGAGTTGTATGTGTGCAAAGGCCACAATAACCGTTGACTTAAAGGAAATTAAGTTGCATTGCACCTTAATTGGTATAAAAGCTGTGTATGAAGAGCACGGTACACGTTTATTTCATTTCATTTATTTCCATAACCTCCAAGATGGAATATAATAGAGGGGACATTTATGTGTGATATTTGTGTGTGATATTTTTCTGGATAAGCAAAACTGAACTTTGAGTCTCACACGTCATGTACAGGGATAATGTATTGGGCAAGATCACATACCAGTACTCTGAACATAAACATGATAAAAGAATACATGCAGAGATGTTAATTTTGGTCTCAGTCATGTTAAACAACATTAAATTTTACCATCGCTGAGACTGGATATTGTAATGTAGCTCTTCCCGAGCCTTCGGCCATCACTGATGCACCGTTGAAGAAAGCCAGTGATTGCCAAAAGGTCAAGAAGAGCTACAATATCAAGTCTCAGCTATGGTAAAATTCCATGTTATGATAAAAGAATAGAATATTGGGAGTAAGACATGTTAAAAACTTGGGTACTGTCACCTGTAACAGTGACTGGTTAAGTTGTCATTGATTCTAGTTTAGTTTAATGCATACATGGGTATACTATGCACAAGCTGTATACATTGTATATAGCATATACTAATTTCTACAAAAAGGTACATGCTTACTACCAAAGTATTCATGGTACCAGCTGTGTAAACTTTAATTTACAGATATCACTGGATATAATAAATGTAGAATACACTGGTGGCAGCTAGTATATTTGCAGAATTCATGGAATTGTTTATAGTCAATTACCTGATTGAATTCATACATGAATTATTCACCAAATTGTTCAATAAATTTGAATATTGCAACATAATGCTGGCTGTGTCTATACTGTCTTTGTCAATTACTGGACAGTATATATTTTGTGTTGGTTTATTGTGAAATCCTGAAGATCTGTACATTCTTTGAGTATGTGCCTCATTTATCAAGAAATCAGTACATGCTTTGTACGAGTCTGGTGGACCAATTATGGACTTAGAGTGGAGGATCATGCAGTTGACAAGACTCTACTGCTGATCTGCTAATCAATAGTTATCGATTAGAAACTTTATGAGCAAAATCATTTTATGGTTTACGCATTAGTTACAACAGCCATTACAGTGGCTACTTCTTAACAACTTACAAAAAGTTCAAATGGTTTAAAATGAGAAATAAGTGTGATGGTTTAGAAATTTAACATCATGCACATTCACTGTTGTGTTCGACCTATAGATATTTTGTTGTATTTCTAGATTCATTTGATTATTAATTGATAAGCAATCTATGGTGAACTTGACACCAAAATCCAGTAACCTAATGCAAAATCGTGGCGGATTCCCACCCCAATAGACTTAATAGCACCAGCAACAATCACCTGCAGAAACATTATAAGATTAATGTTTCGCAGCAGTCAGTACATTGGTTTCATTGCAAAGGAATTCTATGTTATAAACAAATGTGTAAAAAATATGGACATGTACATTAGGTTGTTACTATTGTCAGGGGGCATGTCAGTGACTTTACATTTATAAATGTACATGTGTGTGCAGATACTTCAATGTATATCAAGACCCTGCTTTGTTCTGGGAAGCAAAGATTACATATAGGTAAGCAAAGGTGCATGCATTTTTTATGTGATATATGTGTCAGCTAGGTCAGGGTAATAATAACGTGTCACTGAGTGTATCATATTATTTGCATTGCACATGCTAGTGTAATAATGCGTAGTGCCTGCATTTTAAAAACACCTGTTTAGCCAGAAAATCTGGTATTACATAAAGTTTGGAGGGATATTTCAACTGAAAATATAATGGAGGGAATTCTTAATATATTGATTATATATATGGTTTATTGATATATGTATATGATTTATTTATCGTGTGTAATGTTTAAATATAATGAACCATGGGGGTAAGTTACAAGTATAGCTACATCATTTCATGCATATTATTTTACTTTGGTACATGTACAGTGTATGAAATTCACAAATTTGTTATGTTGGCATATTATAATTACAGTATATATATGTAGCTCATACGTGCAACTTGCCATTTACCTTAATTGTAAATAGTTGTCGCATTTTAAGTTATACGTCCATCTTAATTCAGAGGGTGCAATGCTGGTATTAAAACAGTTAGATAATCTGATCCTAATGGGATATTGTATACACATGTAATTTCATTAATATATTATGTATTCATTAATCATTTACTGTTGTAAATTTTGTTGCTTTGCCCTGCCATGAATGAAACACATCATGAGATACATGTAGCCATTAAAATACACTAAAATTGTATGTATATCCTCCCTACATGTGCATGCATGCATGTACGTGTATGCCTACGTGTGTACTGTGCATTCATGCATGTACGTGTATGCCTACGTGTGTATTTTTAGATGGGAATATAATGTACATGATGTAGCAAAGAGCGTGTGGACTATAAGAGTACAATGTATATGTGTCAGGTGGACAAGTGCAGTTACCAATATATTCAAAAGTTCCTAAAATGTTGCATGTTTTCAGCTGGTGAAAGCAGTAGTCCCCACTGAAGCCAGTGAACCTCATGCAGAGCCGTCCATGATGGTAGACCCTTCTCTTAGTAGTTCACATGATAGAGATGTTGAATTCCACAAACAATCACCAGAGTCTGAGCAGTCCGAGACTCAATACTGGATCGTTGAAGGTGCCTCACGCCGTGGCAGGGTAATATACACTGCAATATTTAATCTTTAAATGTGCTTAATTCATAGGAGAGAATGAGATGATAGCTAGCATTATCATATGCCCGCAAAATCTCCATATATATATATTATATCTTTAGGATTGTGCGATTATTCCGTTAACTGCTCAGTGACCTTTTGTTTATGGCACGATGACCTGGCCCAGCTTTTCAGCCAATAGCAGAAGGTCTTTCTTTAGATAGCTCAATTGTTTATTGTTAGCTGTCATGTTGGACTTGCAAGCTCAATCAGCCTACAGCGGTTCATGAATACTGAAATAAATCGTTGAACTGGATGATGTGATAATCCTGTATACATATGTAATGGAAATAATGGCTTAAAATTTCAGAACCCAATATTCATGGTATTAGCCCAGTTAATGAAGCCTTAAAAACTTTCAGGAAACCGCTCATTCAAATGTGCCAAATGAGCTGCTGGCCCATTGCTCATTTACATTCCCACTCCTTTGTTCATTAGTATGCTAATTAATTAAGCTCCTTGGTCAGCAATCTTTTGGTATGCACTGCATAATATTAATTATTGAGGTCTGGTTTTGGCCTTAGTTGACACACTCTCAGGGAAATATGAAGCTCAGTTGAAGTGCTGTGAACAGCAGTGCGCTATTGACAAATGTATATAACTGTTGATTGTGGAATAGTTTAACTATAGCAAATTCTATTGCAAAAATATCCCTGCAATTACTAACATATGTACACCCACCAGTTATATGATAACTTTATCATATCTTTAGCTGACATATCCTTTGCAGTTTTGTACCATTTTCTTGAATGAAAAGCTTTTAACTGCACAAATCATACATGAGAGCCAAAAATTAGAGACAACTTTTGTCATAGGGCGACCATAGATTTTGCATGTTTTTTTATATTTACCACATTAATTACTTCATGCAAAACACTTAAGACAAAAATTGGTCATATTAGATAAATAGCTGGCTGCCTATACTGCCAGTGGCACCAGGCCTGTTTTTGCCACTGTGTGTGCTTGTAATCTATAGTGTAATGTAATTAACAAGAATTAAATATGACAGTTGTACATGTTGTAATATTAAGCAAAATACTGCAATTATTTCAATATCTACATGGTACATCATTTATAATACAGTAGTCCCCTTCTAAGATGGACACCCCCTTTGCGAGACAATTCTGTCCTTATTTGAGAGGTGTCCTTTGGGGAAAGGGAATATTACATATATTCATAGTACTTGCTGCCATGAATTTGTGTCCTTTATAGAGGGTTGTCCTCTCTAGAGTGTCCTTTAAGAGAGGGCCCACTGTAAATTGTATTTGATTAGTAGCCAATGGAAATTGGAAAAAAAAAGAACATGCATATACATATCTGTATCTGTACCAGCAGGAACGTACCGGTATATATGATCCTGCTGAAATGTACAATATTTTAAGGTATTGCACTTCAACGTGTTCAAAGGGGGGATGGTGCAGAATACAGTTTTGCCCAAGAGATGTTTTTTCAGGAGAGAAACTGTTGTAGAGTTTATTGATGGGACAGTATGGATTTTCTGTTCCAAATGGGGGCGTTTTGTCAAACAACGGAAACTTACCTGGGTATGCAGTAATCGTATATGGTCTTACAGGACCATGGTTATATTCGTTGATAACTGATGCCTCGTTTCAGAGCTTTTTTTTTATATAATCTGTATTTGTCTCCACATAGGTTTTGTATGAAAAAATGCAAACAGTATCATCAGAATAATTACATGTAATAATACTATATGAATTTAGTGGTTTTGTACTGCAGTCAATGTCATGAACAGTATATTGTTCGATGATTTTTTTTCCAGGCCATGCTGTTTGATTCCAATGGATATCAGTACACTAGGAAAGTCGAGAGGAGACGACCCAATTCTCTGGCGTGGCGCTGTTGTTTCCACAATCCCCCAGTCTACTGCAAAGCCAATGTCATCTTTAGCAAGGGGAAATATACTCCCGGGGGACATGGGCATGTTTGCACTGAGTACCAGAGTACGAATTATGAATATTCACAATCAATTAATGCCATCCAGTGGGATGATGCAACTACAATTTTAGCAAATTTGAATGTGACCAGAACAGTTAAATGTCATTGAATTTCCTGCATTCAAGCCAAATGCTTCAGTATTTCTCGGCCCTGGACTTATAAAGGGCTTAAGGCTACCGTGTTATCACCTTCCTTTTACATGTATTAAGATGCCTTTGTTTAGTGCATCTTTAAAGTGGCATGTTTATATAGGCCTCCAGATTAGAACATTTAATGTTGACCTGGCCTGTTTTAGTGGCATGATTATATAGGCCTCCAGATTAGAATATTTAATGTTGACCTCGCCTGTTTTAAAAACAATATGTACATGTGCACTATTTTTTTGGTTTCCTTGGTCACTGTCAAAAATAGGACCTTTTTGTCTAGAATTTGAGTTCGTGTATACATTTGTATATTGTACTTCTAAATGTGATAGCAAAGATTACCTGTATATGTTAAGTGTTACCACCTTCAAGTGTGAATTGGTACTTATAGTTACATGTACATCTACATGCATGTAATAACTTTGTTCTTCGACTTCACCTTTCACAGATAAAACGGCACATAAACGCGACAAAGCAGCTAAGGTTAAAGATAAAGCTGCCCAAGTTAAGGCTGCCAACAAGGCTATGAGACCACAGCAACCAAGTCAGAACGCCCCGCCAACTCCTTTTGCTTTGTCAGCTTCTACGGCGGAGCGGGATTGGCCTGGGTTCTGGATTGCAGCTGGTGCCTCAATACGTGGAAAGGTATTGTACATGTATAGACGCATAGTAAAGAAACAAAATTATCGCTTATTCTAGAATCATATGAAGTGCAATGTGTATAAAGTATGGCTCTGGCCAATGTATTGCAGCTAGCCTGGACAAAATTTGTTCAAGCTTGCCAGGGCTTGACCCATCTTCAGCTGGCTAGCCAGAATTTGCCAGGGCTCAAACCGTCCATCTTAAAAAGACTAGCTTTCTAACTCAGTTGTGTTTCTGCCACGGTTGGCTGAAGCCTTACCAGTCAGGCCACAGCCAGGGCAGTCACTGTATACCTGGGAATGAGCATCAGCCAGGTTACAGTTTACTAATACTTGCGTTTGGCTTCAATTTGCATTGCCAGCCTCCATTTTCAAAACATGCTTGATGTTGCTGGGCGGCCAGCACCAGGTGTGCTGTTGGTTTGTTGGACTGGTCAGTTACATGGGTTTGGCTAACCGTGGCAGCCACATATGTCCAGATGCGGATGTTCATCCATGACCAAATTCGTGTATATATGGGCTATTATGGTGTCTTAGGAGATCAGTCTTACCCTATTACCTTCTGTTGAACAATAGAAACAATTATAAGACAGTACCCATAGATGCCTGTCTTAAAAAAACAGCAGACCCTATTGACTTCAGCCAACAAGGTCGAAAAAGAGCCAAACTTAATAAAGACAACATATCCAGTTTATATTAATGTCATAGGACACTGACCTGTACTCTGCTAGACACTTATATACATGTACACTGTTTTTGGAGGTGATTTTAGCCACATTTGCATACTGCCCTGGCTAACTACACGTACACAAATTTAGTGTCCAATAATTTGTCTGAATGTATTGGTCCAGGAGTTACATGTTGGCTACACAAATTTTTGTTCTACAGCAAATATTTGGTTGGGTTTATTTCGTATTTATCTTCAGCCCTGTTCAGCATGTTCAGGTAGGATGTTAAAATATTCAGTACATGTATAGGTACATGTGTGTACACTTACTGCATGTATGTAGTCCCTTTTCTGCCAGATAATTCTGTCTTTATTAGAGAGGTATCCTTTGATGAGAGAGAGCATCATATGTATTCACTGTACATGTACTGTAGATCACAATATTTTCGCGGCACGAAAATTTCGCGAATCGGCGCCCATGTACATATTCGCGACACAAAATTTTCGCGAATGCCCTAGCACCTCTACGAAAAA
>JAAUYG010125581.1_pt1 | contig 10837 bp, 8 predicted proteins | sample 7278091 | NCBI WGS metagenome assembly JAAUYG01 (sample SAMN14350201, study PRJNA611818) | marine sediment metagenome | isolation source: surface marine sediment (0.6m) | place: French Polynesia: Moorea | collected 2018-08
CAGAAAAGTACCATGAAGTCAAGTTGTGAGGGGGGGGGGCACGAGGGGCCTATCTAGCCCACGGACTATAAGAAATTACATTAAATGTGCATGGTCCATAGTGTCGTTTGTTTTATTAATTGAACCCATTGAACATATATAACGTGGCAAATACTTAGTTACAGAGCATTAATGAAGTCACAACTATCTTAATACTGTTTGAAAAGGGCCAATCCACAACATCTAGAAATAAAGTTCACTTCTAACACAGAGCGTGAGGAAGATGGTTAGCCCAGTGAGAGTTCAGAGACGACTGAAGACAGACAGGAAAGACAGCACTAGTCTGTGTCTGGGCCGTCTAAAGGTAGAATAACACGAGGTCGCCTTACATGAACGTGCTTCGGGTTGGCCAGGCCGTTGTACGTGGTGGAATCCCCGGACGAATGGCGAGTGCTTGAAGCTGTAATAAAACACAATTGCACTCGAGGAACTCCATAGTTTGAACGTGCACATGTATAAGAAACACGAACACATTAACTGCAGAAAACATACTGCATATATTAAGTACTGTTATCATTGTTATCATTACTTTAATATGTGGTATATTAGCAATATATTACCACAGGAAAGATATTCTCTGCATATGTACTCCAAGGTGTTTTGCAGTAGTGCATTCCTCAAAGATAAATCATTACCTGATTGCTTGGGTCGTCCAGCCTGGGTGTCCGATACGTTATGTTTTGATATGACATTTGCCCCGCCTTCAGGGTGCACCTGTACCCGATCCCTGAAAGTTTCATGGGTTCAACATTACAACTGGTATACCGGTAATAACAGAACTTGTATATGTTCTACCTCCTATTTCAATATTAATGCAATAATATTGATTAGCACGAGCCGCTACCCGTGGTAGTAAACGTTTTGTTATTAAACACATTTCCTAAAACACATGGGAAAAGTATGATTAATTTTCGGAAATCCTTGACTGCAACATGGGCCATGATAATGTAATCACTAGATGGCGCAAGGTGAAGATTCCTCTACAAAATAGCACATGATCAAACCGTTCGCTTTGTAATTTTGGCCACACATAAGACAATCTTAATTTCTCCCCATTAAAACTTTGTAGATTCCATATAACAGTAGTCTACAACCAATAACAAAGTGCGTAGGAACAGGTTCCATGACTGCGGCTTACAAATGTTTGGGCCTTGAATATATGCTATCCATGCACGAACGGCTGGTATGAATGTTAAATATTGTTAGAGTAGATGTGTACTTACTGGTTTCTCTTACGTAGACAGACAAAGACTATGACAGCCACTATAACACACACGATGAGCAAACTAAGCAGCGCTATGACCACTAGAATGATAAAGAAAAAACAAACAGTGAAACATAGTATAACATTAACGCAGCTGTGCTTCTAACTGGCATTTTGGGGGCTCCACATGGGTAAAAAAGACAAAGTGTGGCACGCCCACTTTAAACGTTGTAGAATCTGACGTGAGCCTTGAACTGTGGAAAGTGACGTCAAAATCTTATAAAAATTGTAGAATCTACGTTGAATTTTATAGAAGACGAAGATCGACATGAAAGTCTTACAAAATATAATTATAATATGAATAGATGTATAAAAATGTTATACAAAATGACGTGACGAAGTAAAATTCTTATAAAAAATTACATGGGACACAAAAAGCAATAAAAAGTGACGTGTGACACAGCATAAATTACATGTATTTGACCCATGTAGAGCCCTATTTTTAAGTGACGGTGGAAATGTGTCTGGGAATGTGGGGCAGTGTGTATTTTGATTCCCACGTGCATATAGTTCAGTATGTTTAATATCTTAGCCTTATGAAGCAGTAATAAATTAATCTATATTATCTAACAGTGACGAGATTGTGTGATTAAAGTTGGCTACTGTGTATCTATAAATTCGGTACTCACCAATAAAGAGAATCCGATGGTCGGAGTACCCGTCTTCCACAGACCTCCCTGGGGAGGTCGGGGGTACAATACTGGGTGTCGTGGTGACGGATGATGACATACCCTGATTTGAGGTGGCTGTGGGGGACTGAGTCATCGAGTGATCAGTTGCAGACATTGAACCATTACCTGCTGATGAGTTATTGCTGTTCACTGATATAGTGGAAGACATGGAACTGACGGGGAGCGAGGGTGGAGAAGACCTACTGACCCCGGTAAACGGCGGACTTCGAGTACTGGGCCTGGTGGGTCTTGCAGTCCTGGTAGATCTGGTGGGTCTGGATGGTGTTGTTGGTGAAAAACTACCAGGGACAGTCGTGACTAAAGATGCACTGGATGTCTGGCTAAAAGACAAAGTCGCTGCCGTGGATTCTAGAACGCCGTGTGTGGTAGCACCACTTCTAGAAGTTACCAAAGAAAGCTGCGTAGTTGGTCCTTGTGTGCCAGGTGTGGTCGTGATAGTTTCAGCAGAAGAAGAGATTGTACTGCCAATCGTGACCTCACTGCTAGGCAAGGCTGTCGTAGAGACGGAAGTTGTCTCGTCCATGAACGTCGTTTGCTCGGTTGTTGTGTAGATCAAATCTGAAAAGGGGTAACGATAGCAGTGAAAATCAATAAGCACTAGTCATCTAACCCAACATCAATACTACTGCTGCACTCAATTTCTGTTAGCTACGAAACTTGTGCAAACAGAGAAATACCATCTCAAAAATGTACAAGAAATGTAGCGTCTGCGAGTATATACATGTACAAATTAGCATAGACCTCTTTGTTGATGTAAACCACAAATTACAGGGTTTAGATATATAAAGTTTCCGTGATCGACCAAGTTGCTGCAGTAAAGCAGAAAGGCATGTACATGTGACACCTTATCACACACAAGACAATCACTAAAATACATCACTAAAATACATGTTAATCTCTTGGGGACATTACTTGGAGTGCAGAAGATACGAAAGTTACACCCCAACTAAGTATGGAGGATGAAGATGTCTAAGTGTTACCTAAGTACCAAGTAAAGGTTACACCAAACTAATAGCCATATAGTTACGCGTGGAAAGCCTTGTTGAAGAGTTAGTAGGGGAAGGAAAGACGCCACTAGTAGCATTTGCAAGCCCATAGACATCATCTTTCGTCTCGGTGTTGTGCTGGGTAGAAGTGTTAGAAGATCCTTCTGGTGACTCTACCGTACCCGGGATTAGAACAACATCCCGCTCAGTAGACGTGAATAGTGGCTGGTATGTACTGGCTGGTAAGAAAGTTCTCTTTTCATCCAGAACTGTTTTTGTACCATGCGTCACATGCATGGATGCTGTTCTGCTAGAACTCTTGAATGTCGAGTTTTTGACAAGCCTAGCCAAAGACTCACTCGTCACAACCATAGCCGCGAATGGACTGAGCGTTTGACCACTTGAGGTTGGGTCTTCTTTTTCCGCGATTTCGGTATATCTTTGTCCACTAATTGTCGTCACAGAAGTTTGTCCCGCGGGTAATACGGAGAAGCTATATCCTGAGGACTTCCTTGAGCTCTCAGTCGCGGCATTGGTATCCATCGCCATGTCGGTGACAGACGTAACACCAACTGTGCCATCTGTTGTGACTTTGCCTGAACTTGAGCTCTCAAAAGAAAATAGACGTTCCGTGGAATAACTTAGGTCTGAATCGCTGGTAAAAGGTCCGACAGTGATCTTATCACCGCGGCGTCCGACCTCTGTGATACTAATCTCATTTTGCATACTGGGCTCAATGCTGGAAATGCCAGAGAGAGGCATTTCAGTAGAGTTCGTACTCATACCAGTACTTGGCGGCAGTGTACTCTCTTGCTCTGTGACAACTAGGGTCGCCTCAGTGGTCTCTGCCATGTTGCTAAACAAGCGTTCCGTCGCAGACGACTGTTCCTCTCTCACGTGCCCATCAGCAGAGCCTACGACTGTCGCTCCGCTGGTTACCCTGTGGAGATCCCGTATAGACATATCTCGGTGTGGGGGCGGCAGGAAGCTGACGTACGGAATACCTCGGCTCCGGTCCGTGTCAGAGGCCTCTGTTGTCTCTGCACGCAGAGTGTTCTCAGTGGTTTTAGGTACCGGCGACGTCAACACTGGGTAATTGGTGGATTCATTTGTCGTCTGGTAGGGAGCTTCTGATGTATCCACCACACCTTCGTTGGTGGTTGTGTCCATCAATCTGTGGTGACCTTGTGTGTTGGATGTGATACTGGAGTCTTCTGGTAGCACGCTGTGGCTTCTATGAAGGCGCCTGTCGCCTGTTACTGTAACCATGGTAACAGGCGGTGTTCGCTTGTTGCTTGTTGTTGCTTGTTGTAATGCTTGTTGTCTTTTTCGACTGGGGCTTGTTACTGCAACAGACGGCGTCTGCACTGTATTTGCAGCAGTGACAGGCGACAGACTCTCAGAATACCCCTGGGCTTCATTGGGAGTGGAGGTGGGATACCACAAACCCACACTCGACAATAAAGTGGACAATTTTGTTGAAGCATGCAGTACAACTGGCAGTACAGTTTTAGTTGTATCACTATCAGTGAAAGTTCCAGAACGGTCTCTCGTAGTATTGTTGGTCAGCGCTTCCTCACCAAGACTCAGGCGGGGAATGTCACTGGTAGTGTCCGCACTTTCCAGTGATTTAGTAACAATGTTCGATGAATCACTCGCTGTGGTGCTCAAATCTGGAACACCAGTATCTTGTGACTGCTGGTCTCCCCAGGAAACACCGCCGTGTGTAGGTGAAGATTGCCACGACGTGAAAACTTTGCTGTGCGAAGCGAGCTCAGTTGGGGCCGTTGGAAAAGAGTTCAGCGGGGACTGGGAAACGTCTTCACTGTTTTGCTCAACCATAGTTGTTGCTGGGGAACTGTGATGCTGCATTTCTGAGGAAGAGAGTTGCTGGTCCAGTGTTGCTCCTGTGCTTGCGGAACTGTCATACTGCCATTCCACGGAAGACCATCTCGTGGAGCTGGCATACTGCCAATCAGAAGAAGCGGAGCTGCGATATTGCCCTTCCGTGGAAGAGAGCTCCTGCGTTGCTTCTGTGCTTGCAGAACTGCCATACTCCCATTCCGTGGAAAAGAGTTCTTGCTCCAGTGTACTGTGTGGTGTTGTCTCACTATCCCACGAATCAGTATTATGGACATCCGTTTTGGTTGATGAGTGGCTGTCTGGGAACCATGTACTTGTAAATGTGGCATTTGGGAGAGTTGGCAATTCAGTTTGGACAGAGCGAGGGTCATTAGGCGTGCCTAACTCTGGGAATACGGGGTGATAAAGTGGTAAAAAGAAGCAAAATAAACAATGCATTACAACACGATGTGACACTATAGTAAATATTAGTGGTATCATAGTGGGAGATAGTAACTACAGATAGTCCTATAGTAATGACTAAGTATTAGTAAGAATGTTAGGAAACCTAAGCGGTATTAGTGGTAGGTGGTGGAGATATCAAGAGTCGTAACAGGGAGTAACAGTAGCAGTAGTAGTAGTTGTAGTAGTAGCAGCAGCAGCAGCAGCAGCAGCAGTAGGAGTAGTAGAAAAAGAAGAAAGGGAAAAGAAGAATACACTCGCAGATTATAACAAGAGTGAAGATGTTCAGAAATCTAGTAATACATAGACAAACGTGATTAGGTCTTGCTATAGATGGCAGTCAGCAGTGTCCTCGGTGGCCACTGGTAGTTGCTGCCTTACCATACTGACAGAAGAAGGCGTGTCTCTCACTGCAGCCAGCATCCCGCCATCTGTAACCACTCCCCTCACTGACTACCAGACAGCCAGTGGCGTACCGGTCTGGCGCCCAATCCTCCCACCGACTATACGTCACTGGCTCGCCTGGGGTGTACAGTAATACTTTAGTACCATCGTACCACATTGTGATCGTTGATTTGTCCTCCTCACGCGGCTATAGAATACTTTGCACTATAAGATCATAGTAATCAGACTACCATGTTGTTTAATACTACATTTGTCGGTAGCATGGGCACATTCCATGACAAATCCAAAGATACCATGGCAGTGACGGTGATTCGCACAGTGATATTGTGCGCATTATCCAGCTAACCATTAGGCTAAGTGATTTACCCATATAACCATTAGGCCAAGTGATTTTACCCAACTAACCGTTAGGCCAAGTGATTTTACCCAACTAACCATTAGGCCAAGTGATTTTACCCAACTAACCTTTAGATCAAGTGATTTTACCCAACTAACCGTTAGACCGAGTGATTTTACCCACCTAACCGTTAGGCCAAGTGATTTTAACCACCTAACCGTTAGGTCAAGTGATTTTATCCGTCTAACCGTTGGGCCAAATGAAATGATTTTACCCAACTAAACCTTTGACCAAGTGATTTTGACCAACTAACCGTTAGACCAAGTGATTTTACCAAACTAACCGTTAGGCCAAGTGATTTTACCAAACTAACCGTTAAGCCAAGTGATTTTACCCAACTAACCATTAGGCCAAGTGATTTTACCCAACTAACAGTTAGGCTAAGTGGTTTTACCCATCTAACCATTACGTCAAGTGATTTAACCACCTAACCGTTAGGTCAAGTGATTTTACAAATCTAACCATTACGTCAAGTGATTTTAACCAACTAACCGTTAGGCCAAGTGACTTTACGACGGGTAAGCCCCAACCAGTAGTATCGGTCCGTAGATGTGGAATAGATCTCAATAAGGTCTTTGATATCGTCGAGTTCATCTTGATTCCGCAGCGTCAGCAGGTCTCCCCCTCGTGTCATACAGTCTTCCCTGGCGTGGTACCACCGTCGCTTCTCAGTGCTGATAAAGAAACACCCCCTCCCAGGAAGCTCTTCATAGTAACCCCCGTCCCCAGAGCAGTTGCTCATGGCTGGAAAAAAGATGAACAAACATATTTTGTATATTATATAATAATAAATACAATAATACTAAGTCAAAGACTCACACAAAAATCATGACATTCTAAAGATTGAATATATTTTATCCAGAAAAGCGTTAATTTTTAAAAGAGGTATATCTTAATCCATTATTTATACTAAATCGTAAACGATTCAATGTTTACGCCTAAGCAAAAGCGTTACAATCCTCCCAGCTTGCCATATTAATCTCACCTATATCGCAGACATATAGGTACTGGGCCTCACACGGTTCATCCCCGAACTTGAATCTGTAGTACTTGTCCAGCACAGCACACTGCTGTCGCTCGTCATAGTTGTTGGGTTGGTTGTGTCCCCAAACGCCCCAGGCTCCTGGACAGACATGTACATGGTCACATGGGACATATTATATGCAATAACATTTAAAATTAATGTTTTGCCAAAAAAAGTTGCAACATAGACATCTGAGGGCTTAAGTGTTTTGATGCAACGTGCATGTGCACTGCTGAATAGTTGAACATCATCCCCCAAATATTGGTTGTATATCATAGATTAAACTGCAAGAGTAAATCTAGATGCTTCGTTTGTCGACCTACAAGTAAATGGTGATGTTCATTTTTCAGTAAAGGCTATTGTCCTATTTTGTAGGCAGGTGATGGTTTAACTAACTGCATACCTCACTTTGGGCTTCGTAGATTGTAAAATTGCCAGTGTTTGTGTATGCTATTACCCATCATGCAACAACTAGGTCTCAGACGCGTACTAGTTACTCATTGTACAGGTTCACAGTTTGGTTGTGCACAAATGTCCCCTATTATTTCTAACTACGGCGTCTCCAGCAACTAAGTTCAAACGTGGTCAGCATCAGGACTAGGCACCTACACATATATATTTGCTGGTTTTGATGCCCCCCACACGTCTCGAAGTAGGCTAATAGTCATATCAAGAAGTAACTTATTATTAGAGGTTAGCTGATGGCCGCTCTGCTGAGAGAAGCCAAGGACTATACACCAATATTGATCATGCATGCCTGCCCAGAAGAGAAGTCTGCCCCAGTGCTCAGCATTTTGAATAGGTATTCCTATTTGAATGAATTTCTGTGGATGGTTTCCTATTTTGCAACAGTCTTTCCTATGCTTGCATGTTTTTGTTTTGTCTATACTTTTCGCTTTAAATAGTCCATGCTTGCAACAGGCCTTGGGGGCATTTTTTATGCTCACTTCTTCCGTGTGTGGCCCCAGACGGTATGTGCCTGCAACGTTATGTCTAATACACGTGCCAAATGATTCCGTTTGAAGTAAACATACTGCTAAAATCCGATAAATTGAGAGTTTTGATGAATCAAGGAATATATTTAATATGCATGCATAATATAAGAGCGGCATTACATGCATAGTTTCGTATCATTCCCTGTACCCTTCTCTCTATTCTCATCATCCATCTTCAAGTGCTGTCATCTTGGGATGATATGAACTTCAGGAAGGATACAGAGAACGATACGAATCTTCCCATGTAAAAACGTCAACATATATAGCACTGAGTGCGTGTAGGCGGTTCCAGACCAGACAGTCTTGCAAAAAAAAAAAAAAAAAAATCACTGACCATCTATCTTGTAGACGAAGTTTTTCCCCAGTCCGCCGCACAGCTGCTGATCGTCCCCCCGGCAAACCACTGTACAACCGTCCGCTGTTCCATACCGCCCGAACCGATTGCCGCAGAAGCAGTCTCTCCCACCCTAGGAGGGAGAGGGAACAGCAGTTTCATCAGAAAGTACGCGACGGTTTGGCCTATTAAAATTTAATTTAATTTATTAAAATTTATCTTTTCATATTATTTTGGTAATCTGTAAAGAATGGGTATCTGACTGTAATATAGTGTAGCTCATATATTTATCCTAAAATATTGAGTATTTCCTTTACAGGGATCAAAGCCATGTTGCTCATGTTTGTCCGTTTTAAAAGTTTTAAACCGGTGCCTGCATGTTTTGAGAGGTGAAAAGCTAGGCTCCTCAGCAGTCTATCATTGTTTCGTAATTTTATATACAACGGTGCTGAAGAGTTATTCTACTTCTTTCGGGAACTTCGAGTGCCATGAGTGTCAGTCAGCTGCACACACTGTATGTTACCTGGGTGGCAGCGTACGTGTACCCTAAGCTGCGACATGCTTCCATGCATTTCTGCGGAGTTAGATCCGAGATGTTGTAACGTATGGCGACGTCTCGTCGGAGTTCGCTGTCGATAAAACACCCCAGAGGAGACAGCTGGCTGTTGTCTGGGGACAGCAATGACTTATATACTTTTGAAGTATGCACATAGTGTAGTTACATGTATATGTAGTGATAATTTCCCCAATGCTTTCCTACTTTGGGCAAGCGGGTGCCGTTTTTAACTCGTTAACCGCACAGAATAACTGGTCAGGACGATAACCCTAGTTTTATCAATGATCCTATACTCCGCGACAGAAGGAAACATTACTAGCAACAAAAGAACCTCTTTAAAAACAGTAACCCCTTTCGACAAATGTACGTATTGCCAAGAATATTGGCCTCAAGCTACTTGGATAACGTCTTTACGTAAACAATCCCCGACTTTCTACAGTGATACCCTGCTCGTCTCGAGGTTTTAAATCAAGGCCTAAAGGCCACTGTAACATGTATTTAAAATGTATCTATAGATATATATGGCTATCAAATTCTTTAGAAGAATTAATTATGGTATGGCGTCATCACTTATGCGCCCATACAACAGTATGAATTCATGAGGTTCAACTCGTTCTATAACATTTAAATAATACTCTGGGTTCTTCTAGTTTATATTGCTACTATTAGCGGGCACTGGCCAGAAGGCTGCTGCTCTCAGATTACTTCTAACGGTTTGCCCTCTTCAAACGAGACAAAGGGCTCCATTATAAAACCAGCTGTCACTATATGGCTTAGTACGTTCAGTATACGTTAGATTCACGTCAATGCCGCTGATAAGCGTACACCAATGCAACCAAGCTTCAAGCCAAGGATGTGGAAACTATTCTACCAACCTGCAACCCACGTCCACAAATACGTCTCCCGCTCTTGGCCGCCCAGCCAAGCGCTGCTGACGTCGTGTTGCGTCATCAGACGTACCACAGCGTCATGCTGGGCGTCGTTAAATACAGCCGGAAGTTGTGCACCTCGGCTTCTACAGAACGCCTCGGCGTCCGTCCAGCGTCTCTGCGAAAAAGCCCCGGCAAACTCCAGACAGATACCGGACGTCAGGTTACCTGGGCAATCCTCCGGATATATCTGAGCTACAATCGCACAGAGAACAATGCAATGGTTGAGGGCACATATATCGTAAATGTTTGTGACTCAATCAAAACGGAACCAAAGAGCGTAGCTTAGGTCCTTTGATGGAACCAAATACAGTCTTCCGTCTATACTGTAAGGCATATAGGTTACTCTATAACTGGCGGTGGGTGTACGTTGTACAATATATAGTAACCCCCACTCCACCCCCAACAGGGCCAGCCTGTTTGCCAAAAGTTTAAAATTTGTTGCCATATTAGAGAGGTGGACTTTGGTAAGGGAGAGATTTAAATGCATTCATAGCAGTAGTCTAGTAATATCGGCAAAGATATTTGGCCACCTTTCGGCAGGTGGTCTCTGATGAGAGTAACCTGTATATAGTATAATAGTAGTATAATCGTTTATTATAGTGACATACGTACATTTATGCATAAAGGTTATAACACAATATTCAATTTGTACGTCCAGCCCAACAGGGCTTACAAGTCACTATGACGCTCGTGAACAGTTAACCTTCGAGGCAACACCATTATCTATAGCCCCTTTAACATTTCTGTACGCTTCATAAATGCATTCAAGAGATATTTGCTAGCTTTTGTGGGCAGTGTTCCATAATAAATTTAAGATTCAGAGTTTTATCTTGATTTACATAATTATGTTTTCTCAGTTCCAAGGCACAGAGTGTTCCTTTCGTGGTTATACATCATACAGTTAAAAAG
>JAAUYG010070544.1_pt1 | contig 10836 bp, 9 predicted proteins | sample 7278091 | NCBI WGS metagenome assembly JAAUYG01 (sample SAMN14350201, study PRJNA611818) | marine sediment metagenome | isolation source: surface marine sediment (0.6m) | place: French Polynesia: Moorea | collected 2018-08
ACTTAAACCTCATGAATTAAGACCATCAAGCTTACATGTAATTGTGAGGCAGTCTTATTTGTGAGATTCCTTAACATTGAAAAAAGCGGCTTTTGCACTTCTGGGAGCTGGTCTTTATTCTGAGGTGGTCTCAATTTTGAGGCAATTTTGAGGATCCATTGTATGTACTGTATGTGTGCACTGTATATGATCTGCCATAAACTTACATCAAGACCATGTTGTACTTTATCAGGCAATGTGACCTGTGGGGCCAACCGATTCCAGTGTGCCAATGGGAAATGTGTTCCTCTGTACTGGCGTTGTGATGGCGATAACGATTGTCGCGACGCCAGCGATGAGGCTGGCTGTCCTCCCGTCAACTGCTCCTCCTACCAATTCAAATGTCACAGTCTCAACAGATGCATCTCAAGGCGTTACCTGTGCGATGGCACTTATGAGTGTGCAGATGGCAGTGACGAAGTAGATTGCCGTGAGTGATAGTTGTATATGTGGTACCGGGGCTCGGGGTATATCATTTTAACCAAACACAACAGTGGGCTAATGGTACTACAATCCTGAACATTTTATTAAAATTTAAGAATGATTAAGGCTGCGTGCAAAATGACATATGTCCTTGTGGCACAGGTTCAAAACCCACCATGGGCTAATGCCTTAATTTATGGCCGATAAAATGTCGGCGTTGATGTCAGATGATGCAAAGGAACTGATGTGATATGTGGTATGTGCCCATGCAGTGTAAATAATATATGAAAATTCAAATGTACTTCTAGTTCATATAAAGATATATTATAATGCCTCAATGACATGCCAGTACAGATTACATATAATACCCAAGGTACTCTTAGCTTGTGTAAAAAAGATCAGTCAGCTTCCCGTATATGTCAGTATAGGATGCAGTATCTGGGAAAAGCCCTTCTAGTCAGTAAGGGGCAAGGGGGGGGTGGCCGGGGTTCTATTGAGGTGTAACACTGCTGACAGCCACCTGAACTATTTAAGACCTCACTCCTACATACAATTGTTTCAAAGTCTCTTGCATGTTGCTGTTAAATACAAAGTAATAGGAAAAATGTTTTTAAAAAATAGGGTAAAGAATAAATAATATGTTACATGTGTATCCAAAATATGTCCATTAAGCTTTTGTAAAAATATGTCCATTGAGCTTTTGTACCAGTATAATAAAAAAGCAGCTCATTTCCACATCCATGGCTGGCATTACGTAGCAAGATATGTAAACTATGATGGCTCAATTAGCAGGTGGTTTCTGGTGAAAATTTTAGCTATTATAATGGCAAATGTACTACTGGTAGTAATGTACTACTGGTAGTATTGATGTTGTACACAGACTTTAAACATGTACAGCTTCTTTATTGCTTCATTACACGTTGATATACGTTCCCCTACATGAAGCACGTAGCACGTTCACACATACACGTCATTTCGTGATACACTCCAACACTGTAATGGTACTCTAAGCAGAGCCCCACCCCAAAGAATTCTGCGCTAAAAAATTGAAATTCTCTGCTCAGAAAGTGGAAATTTTGCACGTATACCATTGCAAGTCTGCTCTACCTCAATGTGCCATGCCAAATCAAGCTTTTCTGCACTGTCCAATTCTCAATTCCATATGATTTGTCAAGATCACGGGACTTTAGGGGGACTGATTAAGACCAGTTGGTCTTGGGGTATGTGGTCTTAACAATCAGGCTTCCACTGTGTTGCTATAATTTCTCAGCCGATATTGAAGTGCTGACCCTGTTTTCTGTTGTTAGCTGAGCGGCCCACTGGAGGTTGCCTGGATACGGAGTTCCAATGTGCTGACAGTCAAGGCTGTATTCCCAACAACTGGAAGTGCGATGCCCATAACGACTGTGTAGATGGATCAGATGAGGACGATTGTCGTGAGTTAAACTAAATTCTCAATCTTAATACTTCAATCTCGTTAGCCATAGGAAGGAACAGCTCCAGTTGAATGCTGTTCTGTAAGAGGGCCTGTAGCTGTGGGGAGATACCACAGATTATGCCAATCTATCATCAAGGATATATGAAACTTTTTGGGAATATGAATATGTATACCATTAAGTTCCAAATATAAACTCTACTACTACTACTACTACTACTACTACTACTACTACTACTACTACTACTACTACTACTACTACTATACTACTACCACTAGTACTACTACTACTACTACTTACTACTACTACCACTACTACTACTACTACCACTACTACTACTACTACTACTACTACTACTACTACTACTACTACTACTACTACTGCAAACTCTACTACTACTACTACTACTACTGCTACTACTACTACTACTACTACTACTACTACTACTACTACTACTACTACTACTACTACTACTGCTACTACTACTACTACTCTACAGGAGAGATCCTCGGCGACCATAACCAGAGGAAATGATAATGGCAATGGCTTAGAATATCACTTGTCTTATCCGGCAGTCAGACTGATTAGTGACCTTTTATATTGGGAAGATAATTAGGTAGACAGTCTGTAAACAGGCCGCGCCAGCCTGTCGCTGAGGCGCTCTCCCGGGCAATCTGGGGGCCTGACCACAGGCTATGATTCCAGAAGTGCTTCTTCCTATCTGCTTTACCGCCAGACGTCTCTCAGATCGACGTGCACGCCAGGACAACGTCAGAGGCGGGACCGATCAAACGATCCACTCCGGCCTTGCATTCACCGAGTCTTCAATCCTCGGGACAAGATTCGAACTGCAAACAACCAGACACCGAGTGTGCCATCTGGCCCCCCGAAAAATATACATGCACTGATTTTCTGGGAATTCCGTCGCTGCGGGGAAGGGCAACCCTAAATGCTCCCGTCGCTTATTAACCAGACAATTTTCGTTAATTTTCCATACACTCCTCTAATGACCGTCTATTGAGTGGCACTGGCAAAATTTGCCCTCCACAAAAGCGGCCAGAAGGCTTATTGTAAGGGCCTCGGTGAACGAACAGTGGCTATTAGTTTCGACCGAAATAAACGCGAAACAATGGCCCTGTTGGAGACTTCGATGAGACCGATGATAAATCTGGCTATATCAATTTAGAGTGCTAGGACAAAGACATTCTTCAAAAAAATAAGTAGCTGTCATTGTACATCATAGCAGGAGACCAGTTTGGGGAGGGTTACCCATCGTGCACACACGAATTCTGTAAAATTTCAGTTAACGTTAATTACCGGTATTCAGACAAGTGGACATCCATGGCTTGCATGCTCTCTCATTTCAGATCCCGTAGCGTTTCAGTTTGCAGGATGGCGAAACAATAACCACAATTACTGCCGTTCAAATACAGTTTAAACTTTGAGCCAATGAGGAGCATAGTTTTCTGCTTCTGAATCACAGCTTACCTGTAGTTATTTTATTATTTAATAGTGCTGCCAGACACTTTACAAAAAGCTAGGTGCATTTGACCAAATAGGATCCTCAGAAATTTCGATGGGTGACCAATTGACCATATAGTTTCCTTGGGGCACTGCCGGCTGAACTCTTGCATCAAGTCGCATCGAGATCTTGCAATTACCTACTCCCATATACTAGGCTTGTTCCCTCTTCACACTGTGGCTTTGTTTCTTAACCATTCTCATCAGCCTGCCATTGTCACCGAATTCAAAAACTGTACCGCCAACCTTGAAAAAAGGAAATATATTGCCACGGTACAAAAGGTTGGGTTGGAAGGGTGTACTTTGATTACTAAAGACCCACTCGAGTCCCAAAATGCAGCTTTGTTGAGACACTTTACCAAGTAAATCCGACGGAGAATGCGTTCCCGGCTTGTACAATGTGACCAAATTATCGTCCACTCAGGAACTTTTTCTCATGTCACATTGTGAGGTCGCTATCTTGACCTCCCGAGTTTTGACTCGAGTTATCTAGCCCCCCAGGGGGTGAAGCCGGGTGAGCTTCTGCTATGCCGCCCTATGGCTGGCACTACGACTATACGTTGCCTCGCGTGGACAGTGCATTCTAGTGCACGTCCTCTGGCTTTAGACTCCTTGTCAGTGTACTTTGGGCTTTGAAAAGCCTCAAGGTTGATTCCTCGGGCAGATTATATGACAAGAGCACTAGAAAGCCCTGCATCAACACGGCAATGGAGGAAGCGCAAAAAAAGTGTACAGAAGCTATACCCAGCAGCAAACGCGTTTCGCTTTTGTTGCGCGCTTTTGTGCAGGCCAAATAAGCCAGGCTCAGCTGTCAAGGCTAAGGGCGATTTTGCCCCGGGCCCGTGAAAGAATTTTACCCGTGTAAGCTTACATTTAATCGTGACAAATATTGAGTTTTAATTCACTGGGATCTTTGGACCTGTGCGCGAAAATATGAGACGTTTGCGAAATCTTATAGGCTTTTGTGGCTCAACACTGCACTGGGGAAACTGCGTGCGGTAGATGTACCATTTTGAACACTGGGAAGTTGCGTCGTCCGACTGTGGGACTAAATAGAGATGTAGGTTGTTTCACACGGTATGCGTTCGTTACCGATGGTGGCTTTTTGTTACAAAAGGCTTACATACATGTATCAACTGCAAACCCTAGGGGCTTTGTAATAACCCAGTTATAATTTAAATGTTTATTGTCGATATTTGTTCCTTGCACACAAGTTTGAGTTGGCCGCGCCCTAACTCCCCTCGCTTGCATTATTTTGGGGGTCTTACATGCGGATTGGATCTACAATGTATTTACAGTGCTGTATAACAGCCACCCCGACGTCGAGGGACACAAATGGCCAGACTGTAATATTTGGGCAGACGTTTCTAACACGCTGTCTTATTAGGGTTAATTAAGTTGCCAATAAGCAAGTTACAGGACTTATTAGACGTATACTAGAGCTTATAATTGAGTTGTCCATCAGAATATTTTATAAGTTAAAATCTTAACTTTCAACAGACTGTTCAACGTATGGAGTACATGTTCACTTACGTAACAAAGTTGATTTAAATGTTATTTTTCTCATAGAATCTCCACTGAACCACGTGTCCACAAATTTCAGGATTAATTATAAAGACCAATAAAGTGATCAAATGGTCAATCAAGGATGATTCTGATTAGGTAACAATTTCTTCCTCTAAATGAGTACGGAGTCCAGTGACATCCAGCATTAATCCAGCTTTAATTATTGGATTTCAACTACATCAGGGATGGCACTCACCTCTTTCAGCCTGGATACTGCGTACGGTATTAGCTACTTGTCCTCCACTCCGGATGCGGCCATCTTTGTAGCGTTCGTACAGATCCAACATGTACTGCGGTGCCAGACGACTGTCGAAGTGCCCGATGGCACTGCCGGGCGTGAGCGACTTGGCGGGAAATCCCAGTAACGTCTGCAACGCGCGTCCCACGCCATCGTCGTCGTCTGCTGCAATGCCATCAGGCTCCGGCAGCAGATCCCGCCGTAACGGCGGCTGACCGCTTCTTGTCGTTGTCCACGTCAACACAGTAATCAGAAAAATGCTCAGCATATCCTTACCCATGGCGCATCAAGGGCGTACCGGGATTTTGAATGCTACATCACCAGTTTCAAACAAAAATATATCGGAATATGCACTGACAAGACTCGCAATGCTGCTACTTATAAATATAAATAATTGCTTTTCAAAGTTGTCGCTTGTCGCACACGTCCGTCCAGTGATCGGCAGTGGCACTATATGGACATGTGTATCCGCACGATGGCCTTTTATTCCGCCTGAGAGGAGATGAGGCCACACGCGAGTTTGTCTACATGTTGCGTCTTGAGTTGCGGCTGCGTGGCTCGGGTTTGCCGTAATTCCGCAGTGATCCGCAAACCCTAGCCGCTGGCCATCCTGCTCCCACCGTAAACACACTTAGCGGGACTCCGCTTAATCTGTCGGCTTTCCTCGCAAGTCAGGCCTCGCCACGGCGGCATCGGCGGCCGGCGTGGCAGAATGCAAGAGGCAGCAGGAATCACAGTCGATTCCGCTTGAAGCTTCTCAAATGGGGCGGCGGGCAGCCACTGTTGCCGCTGTTCCGACGTAGGTTGCCGTACCTGTGGAGCGAACGTGGTAGGAGGTGCCGGCTCCAGCGGGGTTCTGACCAGGGGGCCGGGCTAGCCGGGGCGACGACGGCTTCACTGCGCCAGCCGCCCAATCCAGACCCACCGAATCAAAGCGGGCGTCTTAAACAAATTGTTTGTTTTGCGTACTAGGAGGCAATGAGGCAGCTCATGCTCCGAGATTGATCCTAACGAATTGTCTGGCGGCCGTGAGCTGTCAAAACAGGAGCAGGCAGCGGCCCCTATCGCTGTCGAGACGAATTACAAGAGGCCCAGCAATGAGCTCTCTAACATCGGCCTCCAACTTATCTGTATCCACGGCAATTACTGCGGCGGCGGAGAACGGAATCGCCGGACGCCGCAATAGCAAGGAGCAAGGCCACGGCAGCAGGGTCCCGTTCCACGCCAAGCTTTCCCAAGCTTATCTCGCTTCTGCCGTTCTGCAGCAGTTTCCTCCCTACTACAGCAACTAAGCCACGTGAGTTCCTCGCACTAAAAGTGGGGACATCCGAACTCGATGCTCTATCTAGCAGCAAGGAATGCAGAGAGGAAAAGAAGATGCGTCTCTTCTTTCGTCAGACCTTGCCAAGTTGCTGTCCGAACAACAATTTGCGAGCCAACTGATGTCGCCCCCTGAACACCCCGCTTTTACAAAAGCTGTTGACGTATGGTCAAAGACCATGAAGGCCGGCCGGCCGGTGTGGGGGTATGGGGTGTGCTAGAGGGGCGAGGTTTGGCCCATGGTCTATGTAGTCACTAACAGGGGCGGGCTCAGCTGTGTGAAGATAACAGGGCGCCAAAACCCTTCCAATCTTAATATACCCCAAGCCAATCACGTTGGCCATGCACGTCATATACACACAGCCGTACTGGGCCCTAGTCATGAATAGTTATGAGTTGGTAAACGCTGACGACAGGTGATTGACACGGAGCTGAGACATGTATCAAAAGAAATTGTCTAAGAACGAATGTCTCGCTCTATATCAAATATACTCGAGATAGAGTGTAACAGATGCACAATTAATAGGATTTTGTTTCCATCTGACACAGCCTTAAAATATTGAAACGCACACCGACGCGTGCCAATTCGGTCAAGTCAAGAACCAGTTGAGAAGTTAGAGAAAAAAAAATTGAGTCGGGACATTTCTACTGTAGATACCGCAGTCCAAGCCCCAAACCACCCGGTTGGCATTTCGTAAAGGCAGAAGGACAAGCAGTTATCACGGGCAACGCATTTGACCAAAGCTGGAGTAAATATATTGAAATGCCTTGTATAAAGCCTTAAAATTTCAGCGACCTTGCACTTGACCTTTCAAGGTCACTAAAAGTCAGAGTATGATGGTGCAGCTGGACTCCTGCAGCTGGATGGCATTGTAGTAGTCTTAAACGGCCATATATGCAGCTCCAATCGTTTATGAAATAAAAGGGCTTCAAATAGCGGTGACCATGAATTTGTCCTTAGAAGGTGACTGAAGGTCAACAAGAAAAATCACTGGAACAGTGGGAAATTCCACACGCCCACAAATTCTCTTATGTTTGACACCCAGATTAATACACTAACGACTATGTACAGACCTCTTACCACACAATATCTAAGTGACCTTGATTTGACTTTTCAAGGTCACTCAATGTACGATTCCTCGTACATTGTTTCCTATTGGTGTTTATTAGCAACATACGGCCTATTGCGGCCCCTTTACAGGACACAAGCCTTTAAAATCTGAGTGACCTTGACTTTGACCTTTTAAGGTCACTCAGTGTCAAATCTGACCTGAAATTAGACTCCCACAAATGATTTCATATATATTAGTGTTCAATGGCAAGATTTAACCTCACTTGTCTCCTTCCTTCAAAATGTAAGTGACCTTGAATTTGACAAATCTAATAGTGTCACTGAACTCCTAATAAATGACTTCCTATTGGAGTCTAATAGTAACCACATGTCTATCTCTCATATTCTTTTTATCTGTTTTAGGCGCTTCAAAATTTCCCTTATCTCTTTATCATTGGGCGACCCCCCCCCCCCCCGCCTTCTCCATGGCGAGTTTTCTCAAAATCTAATGATTTCCTTCCTGTGTCAGAGGGAAGTCGCCCACCAAAAACGAAGTTGATTGGTTAACTTAAATATTTTTGAGATATTTTGTTCAGAGACACACACAAAAACAGACACACACAGGCACACAGGAACATCACAGCCGCACCATCATATTTAAGCCCCACCGAGCTTTGCTGAGCAAATGCCTATCAGTGTTTAACAGTCTAAGCCCTAACTCTGCGTCTTCACAAGATATACTAGATATGAGGTCCCCTAAAATGTGCGACTCGAATTTGACCTGTCACGGTCACTCAAGGTCAGATTTAATTGCGCAGTTGCACTCTCTATCTACGACTTCATGTTAGTGTCTCCTAGTAACTACATACTATACATGTCTGTATCTCACCGTTTAGCTGCCCAAATTTTCTCTTATCTCTGCCCCCCCCCCCCTCCCAATGGGTCAGATCGAAGGTTTTCACGAAAAATGAAGATATGTTAAGATGCCTTTAATTAAAACTTCCTGCAGGATTGCCTAGAGACAACTCCGGAAAATGCGGGCACTGGAAACGCTACAACAGCCTCCAGAAGTGTCCCCGTTTTGCAAAAAGCATGTGTGTTTCTGCTGGATGTGAAACTCCAGATTGTTAATGCAGGTGGACGTAGTCTCATTACTTGTACAACAGTAATTCAGAAAATGCCAAACAGGTCAAATCGTTCTTTTACCTGAAACATCTTTATCTCCCGAGAAACACTTTTCCTTAACAGACGTCAAATTAAACTTCACATATCAGATGTAATGCAACAGCAGCATCTCTATATACAAGTAGATTTGAACAATGTACCAAAATATCTTTACGCCTATTTGAAGCACATTTGGGTATCTATGAAAGTAACGTTTATTACTGGCATCGCATTTCCAAACACTCAAGCCTTAGATATAAAAACGTATAAAGAGCTTAACCCTAGCTTGGCATCTGAAGTCAACCAGCCTCCTGAAAAGTTAGGCATTAATCGACAAGACGACCATTAGTTTCCCTGGTTCAGAAAAAAACATCCTACGTTGATCTAAGATTTTGATATGGCCATGCAGGCAATTATACTATATACGGAAATTGGCTCTTGTACCTCAGTGTCAAAAAATGCAACGCAAAACGGCTTTATTGTAACTTATTGTCATTTCCGCAAATTTGACAATTATTGAAGACAACAGAAACCGTTTGAAACAGTATCACGATAGTTTTACCTTCTAGTCGGGACATACATTGCACCTTACTTTAATTGTGTTTTTCGGAAAGTCATTTAAAATTCAATGTGTTATTAAAATTTGCTGGATTCGGTGCAAAGAGGTCATTCGTGATTCCAGATATGGTGGCCCTCGCTGGAAATTGTGACGCAGACCATCGACGACCTACCCCCAAACCTTGCTTTCCTTTTACACGGAACGCACTAGGTTTTCTTCGCATATACAGACCAGACCAAAACAATTCCGCGTACCTCTTGTCTAGATCACTCGTCGGCCAAACAAACTTTCCCGAGTAGTTTACTCGAGAAATGCAGGTGGTCCTTCCAGCCAAGACAAGAACGCCCCTATAGAAATATCCGTGGAGTGTTCCTCGTCGTGACGCGTGTAGTAGAACCTATGTATAGGAGTACAATAAAAGCCACTCGCCTTCCGTGGGGGTTATCCCGCGGGGTCTCAGTGGAAATCGATATAGGCGCAGGAATCTATGGTCATTGTAGATTACAGAGTATAAGAGCCCCGATAGACTTTGATAGTGGAAGTCGAGATTCTCCTTCGACCGAGTCTGAAATACGACGCCACGGGAGCGTGTAACGATATGATGAAGGAATATTTATCAGCAAAGCCAGAACAAGCCCCACAGTCTCTTGGTTTAGCTTACCGTCGGATCAAAGAAAGTTCGAGGGCGGAAAAAAAAAAAAGATGCCCTGAAACTTGGAAGCCGGGTTCGATGCATTCCCGTCAATTCCAGACACCTTATATATAGTTTTACGATACACCTGGCTGGCAAACAGACTTCAAACATGTACAAATACAAAGAAAAAAAAAATCATAACATGAACCGAATGGAAAATAGTATATACATATATCCCCCTCAACGCCCACTAAATAGGCAATTAAGTTAGCTTGAAATAGTCCATACAAAGTACCCCATAAGTTGTTTTAAATTAAACACTGTGCAAATGCCCGTTTGATATCGCATTTCAGAGGCAAGTCCCCAGTATAAGTGGCCCGCAGCAGTGAAAAAAACTTTAGGAGTTTACCTTTTAACATATTATACAGAGCCTAAAAAATTATTGACCTTGAGCTGGTCTTCCAAGGTCAGATTTCACATCACCTTATGAAACCCAATCCTGCTCACATATGACTTCTTGGTGGTAGACGGTACTGTTCATCTGTTATTTCGCATTTAAATGTAAAGTGTTACCCTCTAACTGAATGTTGGTAACGAAAAGATTAGGCATACGCCCCGCCGATTTCGCGACTTATAGAAGTAGGCCTACCTGGTACATGGCCTTCCCCTCGCATGAATTTTTGATGTCAATCATTATGTTGACCGCCCCCGCGTAGCATAGTGGTTAGAGCGCCCGCTCTGGAAGCGAGAGGCCGGGGTTCGATCCCCGACCGAGTCACACCAAAGACGTAAAAAATGGAAGGTTTGCGCTTCTCAGCTTGGCGCTTGGCATTAATGAGTTAGGCAACCGACTGGGCGGCTCGGAGTCAGTATAAATGGTCTGAG
>JAAUYG010143058.1_pt1 | contig 10835 bp, 3 predicted proteins | sample 7278091 | NCBI WGS metagenome assembly JAAUYG01 (sample SAMN14350201, study PRJNA611818) | marine sediment metagenome | isolation source: surface marine sediment (0.6m) | place: French Polynesia: Moorea | collected 2018-08
CCCCCCCCCGCCCCCCCCCCCCCCCCCCCCCCCCCCCCCCCCCCCCCCCCCCCCCCCCCCCCCCCCCCCCCCCCCCCCCCCCCCCCCTCGCCTATGGAAAGGGAGGCGGGAATAATTTCACGGCAGATTTTTGGAAGGAATTCACCCTGATGATTAACGTCCATCATAAACATTTAACACGCTCCCTGTATAAGCTGGCTTTTCTTCCCAATATTACTGTTACACATACAACGACGAACTGGTCTTCTGCCGGTTATTAATGCTGTGATGGCGGTGGTAATCTAGGTACCGATATAAGATTTTTCAACAATGGTCTTCTGGCAAATCCCACAACCAGGGACAATAGAGATTTCAATCACCACAAAAAATACAGGGTGACGGGACGACAAATTAAAACTAACATCTTGATGTTGAAATTTAGTGTAACTTTATGATGAACAGGTGGCATGTACAGCAAATACACACACATTAAACATTCTCTCTCTCTCTCTCTCTCGGTCAGTTTCAGGATATCCAATGCTTATTTCTCGTTTCTTTTTCCTTAACTACATTTGTAGGTTATCCCAGATATGACTTGCACGAGGTTAATCTCAGGACACAATTTTCTAACGCGTAGAATACACGTAGATGCGATGCATTAAATTTAAAGTTTATAGCCAAAGATAAATGTTAACCTGCAATGCGATGTTTTCTCCAAATATAAATATTTAAAATGTGGCTAGCAGCAATCCCCCTCCTTCAATAATACCGAGAAACCCCAGGCGTAGATCAACTCCAAAAGTTCAGGCTCAATTCAGGATGACATCACACGGTTAATTCTTACATTTATAAACTGCTTTGGTTTTAAATTTTTGTCCAATTGCCAAAGACCTTTTCTTTTTAATCCAGACGGGTGCTGTGCGGTGTCAGACTATTCTTTTTGCCAGGCACTTTGTCCGTGGAGGGGCGCTCAGAGCGAGCGCTACACACACATCCATCACACCACTGTATACACACACCGCATGGCCCGGTCTGCAAATAGCTTCTGCCGCTGAAGCTGGCTGGGGGCGGAGTTTCGGCCTGAACGGGCCATTTCATTGGCCAAGACGTTCGCAGCGTCACCGGGATAATTTTAGGCCCTGAAGCCCAGCGCATGACTGTGAATAAATCTCCTGCTGTATTATGCTAAGCAAATGTGATGACTGCATCCGTCACGGCTTACCACGGACTGGCCACCTTGGACCGTGTCATGCAGTGATATATGTACTGCTGTCCCTCGAGCCTTGGACTAATCTGTGACTGGATACCGCAGGGTGACTGCCGGTAACCTTGTTCCTTGGTCGTGGGAGCTTAGCACTCCAGGATCTAGCCCCAGGGCCAGTCCAATGGGGAACTGAGCCGGGTTCAAAGTGATCCAGGTCTCCAGTGTCGCCACTTTTGACAGCCAAGGATTTACGGCATGCAAGCTGCAGCGTACGTCACGCCTAGATGACACTCACTGGGATTATCCAGGGTCAGTGACAAGGCTCCTGGGGGATTTGGGGGAACGGTTTGCTTGGTTGGATCTCAGTCCAGGAGGGAAAGCTCTCAGGAAGGCAAGCAGCCAGTGGATACATACATAGCATAGGGCGCGTTTTCTCCCCCTTGCCTGCCGGATTGATTCTCCGTCGACAGAGCCTATTAGAAGGCGGTTGGGAAGTTTTAACAATGGCCTCTCCCTACTTTACTGTTAACCTTATTTACAGATCAGAGGAGAGAGCGAGCTGGTCGCTTCCTTCAGCACAGTCTAGCGGCTGCTTCTGATCGCCATACCGCCGTGCTAGTAGCCCCGATCGCCTGTCGTCACAACGCCTTGTAAATAATTAAGCGAACAGGGACGTGGGCTCCTCGTTGGTCGGGAGTCGGCTGCTGGGAGGGGGGTGCCTCGCCAGGGAAAGTCAGGAAGCGGGAAGGCTGGGAGGAAGTACCGGCGGCGAATGAGCAGCGAGCGTCCACCTCCGTCCACTGTGCCATTGCTGTGGTGTGGTGTGGAGGGGGGCAGTAGCCAGGCTTCAGTACATGCTGGCAACAGAGGGAGATAATCTGCCACAGTAGCTACAACTTCCTACAGACACGGGCGGCAGCAGCAGCAGCGGCGAGAACCGAATAAGCAATGGACCATTATTATAATACCTACACCGGACCAGCGTCATTAACATAATGCCAACATAATCAGACATTAGGCATTTGTAGGAGTCCGCAAGTGTCCCGTCTTCAGAGAAGACGCCATTGTTGGGAATCGCAGAAGAGAAAGAGACGTACCACATACACACTTTGAATTAAACATTTCGGCACACAAAACAGGTGAGATCTTGGCTTGGATGCAATACCATGAATAATGGCATATTAGGCTAACATGCCCATTACATAATACGATAACTGAAAAGATGGTGCAGCAAATTAGATTAGTTTGTAATATAATGCATTTGTTCTTAGAATGCTCCAAGTAATAATGTAAAAAGTTGCATTGCCTTAATGCACAGCCCAATTAAAATTGTGTACATGTTGATGGCTAGGTATAACAAACTCTTTTTACGTTCGAAATTGTAAAGTCTTATTTGTATAAGACTCGTTTAATTCTGAAGAAGCCCCATATGCGGTGTGCACGTGTACTTAATCTTATCTGACCGGATTTGTTCTTTCTCCCTCTAGCCACCATGATGGCAGCACAGAGCAAGCTGCTGTTTCAGCTGAACAAGTACTACAACGAGCGTGTTCACGCCCGCAAGGCGGCCACGGCCAAGACGATCCGGGAAGTGTGCAAGGTGGTCCAGGACGTGCTGAAGGAAGTGGAGGTCCAGGAGCCCCGCTTCATCAGCTCTCTCACCGAGATTAACGGCCGCTACGATGGTCTCATCGTCACCTCCCCGACGGAGTTCGAGGTCATTCTCTACCTCAACCAGATGGGGGTGTTCAACTTTGTGGACGACGGCACGACCCCCGGCTGCGCGGTCCTCAAGCTCAGCGACGGCCGGAAGCGTTCCATGTCGCTGTGGGTCGAGTTCATCACGGCGTCCGGGTACCTGTCTGCGCGGAAGATCCGCTCCCGCTTCCAGACTCTGGTGGCACAGGCTGTGGATAAATGCAGCTATAGAGACACGGTGAAAATGGTGGCGGACACCACGGAGGTCCGGCTGAGGGTGAGGGACAGGTTTGTTGTGCAGATAACGCCGGCTTTCAAGTGTAGTGGGATCTGGGCCCGCAGTGCCGCACACTGGCCCGTCCCACACATCTCCTGGCCCAACCCTAACCTAGTCGCCGAGGTCAAGACTGAAGGCTTTGACCTGCTCTCCAAGGAGAGTATCTACATGAAGGACAAGCAGTCGGCTGCGGAGGGGGACGCCTGGGTCATCTCCTTCCATCTGGCGGAGGCCATGCTTCTTAGCGGTGGCTGCAGACACAAGTGTCTCAGCATCCTGAAGACTCTGAGAGACAGGCACCTGGACGTTCCCGGGAAGCCCATAGACACGTACATCCTGAAGACGCTGTTGATGTATGAGTGTGAGAAACACCCGCGGGAGGTGGAGTGGGACGAGACATGTCTGGGGGACCGCATCAACGGCATTCTGCTCCAGCTCATCTCCTGTCTCCAGAACCGACGCTGTCCCCATTACTTCCTGCCCAATCTGGATCTATTCAAGGGCAAGTCCACCTCGGCCATGGACGCCGCCGCCAAACAGGCGTGGCGGATCCTGCGAGAACTGCTAACCAACAGCCGCTGTCTGGAGAAACTGTGATCGACGGGTGACTGTGCAAATCCAGAACAGCATTAGTATGTGTATGGGACACTTCTCCCAAAGGCGTGTGACGCCTATAAGCTGGGAGAAACCGCCTGGGTACGTTGACTATAGTGGCTGCTAACCTGAGACCCGGTATCAGATATAATCATCCGACATATACAATGCCGCAAGAGGCATAGCAATATCTGGAAATAAAATTCCTGCTCTGCAACGGTATGAGGAACCGTTTAATGTTGCAGCTGAGCTACCACTGGAGTCTGGAATGCCACAGAGAGTATACGTGATGGTGCGGCTCGTACATACGACAGACAATATACCCTATCCCGATTGGCGGTATGCGTGATGTTATAGCTGTATGTGGTACCACGCCGTAAAGTGGATTATTATCAGAAAAATAGTATTCCTTATAGGAATTTGTTGTGGCTCATAACTATGACAAGCCAAGGTTAGTCGTACGATTTCTGCTCTCAGTATAAACTCATGGCATATTATGTTCCTTTATTTTAACCTATAGCAGTGCGTAGTCCTGAAACCTTCCCCATGGCATTATAATTATATATAAGGGTGTGCACACGCTGGCATGGCGGTGCTCTATATTCTACATATACGGACAAGTTTGCCGCAAGGGGCAAAACTATGCCTCTGAGTATCTCTGCTTGGTCGTGTGCATTTCCTCATCAGTATTGTGGTCTGTATAGGTGTTTGTACGTGCTCTATAGGTGTACGGAATACGTGACGAGTTCTTGTCAGTTGTGTGAATAAAACATCTCCAAGGACTACTAGCCAAAGTCAGGATCGCTTTCTGGTTCTTTATCAGTCCCCAAAATTAATTCCCCAAATTCTTACAGTAAGTAAGACTTCTATTCCACCATGGTTTTCAAGTAAGCAGGCCACAAGTAGCTACAAGTGATCAAAAGGGTTTCAAGATCTACTGTTACGTTATAATCAACTTGGACATCAGCGCCCTACTACTTTCCACTGAATTATTACCAGGACATATTTATATGGCCTTCAATATATACACAGAGACGAAGTCACATCCCCAGGGAAAGAGTCAGTTTCTGTATGATTACCGTAGTGGCAGTCTGGTTATATACGTGACATGTACATGTACATGTAATGATGTAAAGGTAAACACGGATGTAGCATATTCAACTCGTGACGCCAGGAAGCCCTATTAGGTAACACGATACCCATACCGTCTTTTATTAAGTGTGGGCCTGTAGATAACTTTTTTTCCTCGCCAGTGCAACGTTTGGTTCCCACACTCTGCTGTGCACGTATAGAATTATCTACAATTATCATGGGTTCAAAATTTAGAGACAAGCGCTACTTGAGTCACAGCTCTGCCTAATGTCACCTATTAGCTTTTTTCCTGTAGTCACATTACATGGCTTGTGGAAGCCAGGGGTTGTTGCCTTCATTCGTGTGCAGTTTATGCGACAGCTGATGCTAATACAATTGGAACACAAGCTATTGCGTCTATTTTCGACACGTTTCATATGAGCAAATGCTTGTACATATATTTCTGCGGAAGTCCCTATGCAGATTTCTCACAAAACAGTACACCCTGCTCGCCCTTTTGTATAACTGATTGCGACAAATGTGCCCTGAAATTCCAACGCTGTCACAGAGTGATTTGACATGAGGGAACAACCCCTCGACACAAAACCTGCACCGGCATACCCCTGCTCGACTCGCGCTCTCTGCTAAGTCTATCACAACGTAACCTTACTCGGGTGTATACAGCAAGTCACTATATAGGAAAGCCCAGACAGGTCCATGCGGCTATCGCCTTACAACATTCCCAACGCCCAGAGAAAACGACAGCAAGAGGGGGACCGAAGCAGTTTATCGTTGTCTTCAGCTAAACATTTATCTTGCTGAAAGGAGAAAGCGCGTGTTGCTCGAGCACAATATTGCTTGTCTAGAATGCGGGGTCGGAAAGATAAGGATCTACGCATAGGTACGAAGGGCTCCATTAAAACGCGCGTCCTCCCCTTTTGCTGTCTTGAGAGCATGGGCATTAAAGCAGCACTATTCAAAACTAACCCCCAACACACAGGCACAATGTATTTCTGAAAGGACGCGGGCGACAGCGGTAAAAATAGACTTTGGGTTCGATAACATTCTGCCCCCAAATTATAGCTACTAGGTATGCAAATTGAAAATTTCATTTCCTCAAATGGATATATCCACTTGGTCTTCACATCTGGGGGTGACGAATGTCGACTGCAGCTATGTAACTGTGATACATACAGAAAGAAGGCAGGGGGCAGCAGCTGTACTAATGACTCGGATATCTAGGCATGAGTTTTCAAGCAGTGGACGTTAGAACCTGGCACAAGGCAGGAACACACGAAATATATGCCAGACGCAGCTGACCATTGCAGAAATTCTATAGTCGAGCCAGATGCCATAAACACGGGTCAGTGGGATTTGGGGGTCTGCAAGTAATTGTTACTGACGGCTGTTTATGCGATGCCTGCGATCAAAATGAAACTTTCCATGGCTTTTTCAATCATCCCGACTGCGAGTTTGCCGCAAGTTCCCTCGATTCGGAAAGCCTGACGCAGAACTCGGCAAAGGTGTGCAGTTTAGACCGCGTAAATAAACGGACGACCCCGCTTTATTTACACAGCCACCTACACCTTAATAAACACTCCCGGGGGCTTTTTGATGTTTGTCCATTTTCCAGATGCAACTAAGTGTCTCTCTGGGGAGATGAGCAGTAGTACACGCGCTCCAGTCCTAATTCCCTCCAGAAACCTTATGAAAATGAAGAAAGGTCTCGCTCGGTATGTCACACAGCACAGGATGTGCCAGAACAGGGATAAAAGTGTTCTCTTGGAAACTACCCTTGCGTGAGCGAAAGAAATTATTGCAACGTGCGACTGCATGGAGAGGAATATTTATAAAAGTCCATACTGAGAAAATTAAAATTATTAGTTACTCTGCAAGGGCCCCCACAGATTAAAGACCAAATATTGTTATAGGTATATCCATATATGTAGTAGCAGAAAGCAATTATTTGGAAAATACTCAGCGTCTGGATCGTACGAGGTTGCCCAGATATCGATCACTCCCGAGGACTAATCATGTTATGGCCGCCAAATGGCAAAACTGACAGCAATGCCACAAAATGCCCTACAAATGGTAGCTCAATGGAAATAAGTTGCATTTTCCATTGATCAGACTCACTGGGGAATGGAGAGCCCTCAAAGCGCGCAGCAGAGCGTTCCTGGCCAATGTCGTCTGCTTTTGCAACGATGTCGTCTGCTGCCTCCACTGGCGCGAAAATAATGCGCTGGCTCCTCTCTTGTCCGCTTCACTCTTCATCAATTTTACATTAGATAAATGAACAGGCGAGTAATTTATTTATCCACGCTGTTTTGTAGCACAACATTAGCGGATGAAATACGTTGCGTTATTTTCTGTAAAAGCCTCTTGTGTTGTTGCTAATGTTAATCATCATTTGTATCGCGTTGGTAAACAGACAAGGGAATAGAACGGGGGGCAAAATGTACTTGTTAATGCAGCACTGGAAGCGGAAGTGCTAGTGCCCTGCAAAAAAACGCCCATACATTATAGACTGTTTTAGAAAATGTTTCTTACAGGAAATAAAATCAGGAAAGATAAATATTTTAATACGCCTACGTTCCGAATGGTTTGGCACATTTCGAGATTGTTATGCCTGTAGTAGGCCCATTGTCCTTAAATAACAGAACAGAAAAGTACCCTATAATTTTGGGCCTGACTGTCGATAAAATACAGTACAGGCATCTGCCCAAAAGAGCCAGCCTTTCAGACAACCATGCTCGTATCAAGCCTATACACAAGTCACAGAATCACTTCTTGTCTCCTCAAATACCTAAAACAGCTACATGTACATTTAGCTGGCTATTGATGACTGTTCCCTTGAAATTGTTGCCGGAGCCCTGGTTGGGGGCACGCGTCATTAGACAAAACACACGTGTAACTGGCGGTGAGTTTTTGCGAGGTTAAGAGCATCAGATGCGTAACAACAGCTGAGAGGAGGGCGTTCTAACCATCCACCTCTGCATCGACCCAGCTGCTACTTACTACTGCTGTTACAACACTGCACACTCCCTCCTCCAGAACCGATCTCTCTCAGTCCAGGTCTGCATTGGATAAACTCGGCTCATTGGAATCCAAATATTTTCAGAAGTCCATGCCATCTGGGGCGCCACGGGGCCTTTGAAGCAGAACTATCTCGGCAGGAGCTAATGAGCCGGGATTATCAGGCGAAAAGGCACCACGGGAGCCATCAGTCCACGGTTATTTACCAGTGGGAGAACGGGGCAGGAAATTTGACGCCGAAACTATAACTATATGCAGTTTGCTACGGGCTTTTATACGAGATTAGATGCGTGAGACAAGCGCTTGAATTCTTCAAATCCCCCAACTAAATTAGAATGAGTTTTGTCGAAATTTAATAATGCCACTTGTGTACGTTCGTAGGCAATGAAGTCATACATACAAGTGACCTAAGAGGAAGACGTGGCAAAATCTCGAATTAGCCATGTTTCAACCGCGTGTACAATTATCAATCTTCGTCTGCTAGAAAAAGAGACTAATTTTAAGAAAAAAAAAAAGACACCTGCGTGTCTATGACCAGTAGCCTAAAATCCCAGCTCAATAAAATTTGCTAATCTCTATTAAATCACCTTTGTGTGACATAGACTATCGTTAACCTAGCGCAATCACGGGTGCCGCAGAGGGTGAAATATTTCGCCGTGCCCCTCTCTCAGGCTCCTATACCCAAACACGGCACACGGAAAGACGTCAACACACAATGCCGCGCCATCCGATTTACGATTCGTAACAAGCGATCCCGGCTCCGGGTGACAATTACGGCGGACTTGCTGAACAAATACAAAGCAAGCTAAATGTCCCCGGGTCACGTTAGGGTGCAAAATTTATTGCCGTTTTCACTTGCCGATATCCAAAAAGGAAAAGTGTGTCATTCCGCCGCCAGTGATAAGTCACCTTTCCCAACAATAATATGCGCTTCTGTATGGGTGCATTTGATACGGCATCACACGCCGTAAAACACAAGATTACCTGAGCCCATCGCACAAGATGTCGATGAAGTCCCGATAAAACGTTTTTCCTGTTTTGCTCCCACTCCCAAATTACCCCCATTGGAAGGTCCATGCCAGGGGCGGGGACTGTGTGCCGAGAGGGACCCGGGAGGAGCGCATTACCCACCTAATGGCATCCGCCTGCCTGCCCCCAGCCCACTATTGTCTTTTCCGGCAAGAGAAAGGGCCGTCAGACACGGCATCCCTCCATGGCTCAGGCCGAGAGGAAGCATTACGTTTTCATGAGGCTTTTCATTTTAGTAATTCTGCGTTAATCTATATTAGTTGTGTTTGTGTCTGCTGGAGGCCCCAGGCCCCCGTGTGTGGGCCGTATACGATGCTCTCGGCAGCCCCTCCGGTTTGGAGGGGGAAATATACGACTGGTTTGCGTGGACGCTTATCACGACAAGAACTTCGGGGCTAGTAGAACGTCGACAGAGGAAACCATCTCTAGGGAGTGAGGAGCGGACATTAGGTCCCCCACCCTACTGCCCCACTGCAGGCAGAACACAGCCCAGCCGTGGCAGCAGGATGGGTTGTCACCAGTGACAGGCTCCTGCAAAAACCGTAACGCTGCTTCCAGACCGCAAATTTGACATCCATTTTCACCCAATACCTCATATAACTGTATAGGTGTTTTTGAAAAGTACCCCGGCGGAAATACATTACCTTGATAATCACCCAAAGATATCATACTTGTATTTGGTTATAAATCGGGTACAAACTGCTCTCGAGTACCTGAGCGATGCATGTGCATCGATTGCATAGATCTGGACACACACCTGAATTATGCAACCTTTTTAATAGGCCACACTGTTATCCAGTATGTAAAATGATGCTCGTTATCGATTCGACCTTTACATTATCAACACCCTTTAGTGAAATTTAACGAATTTTTTTTTTATTATTATTTGCAATCCACATATTTACGAAATTCACATTATTTCAGCTATGTTTGGTCATGGCTTTTAGTAATTTCAACTGTCCCTTATAAAGCGCCAATTATTTACATTATATCAGATGTTATTTTTTTTTTCAAAAGAAAAGTACATGTAGATGTGTCATAGAATGCCCAGCGTCCAGGGACGGTCACAAGGTTTTCCCGGGATGGGCATTTCTTCATAATTACATTCACGAACTGCTTTTTAAGGGAATTCCTCGTGTGCCAGCTGTTTTGATGATGTACGGCAAACCCAAAGCGACAAAACCCTGCATCCGGTGCTGGCTCAATTTGGGCTTGATCCCGCTACTGTAAATTGGCGTCAGCGTCGCGTGACAGGATGTTATACGTCACTCGACGGAATGACCGCACAAACAGGACAATGATCCAGCCTGGCGTCTCCGTTCGACCCTCACCAAACCCTCCTAGACAACAGGGGCATTAATTAGATGACTGGGGGAAAACTTGAACTCTGGGAGGGTGGAAATTGGGACTTGGCGTGAGAGAAGCAACTCAAGCTACCGGCGTCCGGGGAGACGGCCTCATTGTAAGTCGTTCCTGTAAAACAGCCACTGGATAAACGGCCCCACGTCAACCGCGGATTTCTCTTCCCGCGGAGGACAAGAAAGACATGTTTGCTTCAAAACCAGTCAGTCACACTGAAGATCTATACAGCTGGAGGTATAAGGTCATTCATTGGCTGATATGTTGATATTCTGTACACACGCGTACATGTACGAGCGACATGGCCGAAATAAATACATATATACAAGTATAATGTACTGACATTGTTTGCTTAACAAGAGGCCCAGGGGCGTTGGTATTCTGCGTGACCTATTGCTAGATGAAACCAAGATAAGTTTAGGGCTAATGGCAATGCAGCTGAGGTGACTTAATCTATTTCAAAGTACCATTATTTTAATCTGGCAGATCTATATAAAAAGTACTAGTCTATACCCCGAATGATTACCACTTTCCATAAAGTTTGGTTGAAATGGGATGAAAACTGGGGGAGCAGTTGCCTTTTAAAAA
>JAAUYG010203219.1_pt1 | contig 10833 bp, 10 predicted proteins | sample 7278091 | NCBI WGS metagenome assembly JAAUYG01 (sample SAMN14350201, study PRJNA611818) | marine sediment metagenome | isolation source: surface marine sediment (0.6m) | place: French Polynesia: Moorea | collected 2018-08
CTGACTTTCCCCCTAAACTCCCAGACTTCCCCACAAGTTTCACACACACACACCCTGAAATCCTAGCTCTGCAACTGGCACATGCCAATCTGCTTTTTGTCCCGAGGAAAAAATCTTAAATCATGAAGAGAGCAGCAGAGCGTCACGCGTCTCCTTTTCGTGAGTGCGTGACATCTTTACCGGCCAATTCCTCCCCCACATCCTGCATGATGCTCAAAACATATCAAGCCGATTCGTCGGTCAAAACACACAAGGAAACTCGGAAAGGAACCATGATGTTTTTGGACTGGACCTTCTGGTGAAAACACATTCCGGTTGTTGAGTTCCTGCCCAAGTTTTCTGTCTTTTCCACAGGAAACTCGGTTATATATGAACATAAAAGTCGGCTTGATGAATTTTGGGTATTTGGGGCGGGAGAGGCTTCCGAGGAAACCTTTACTCCTTGAGTATTGGCCATGCCCAATGTCGGCCACCGCAAGGGGCGGCTTATTTTGTCACGCTGCGGTGTTGTCTGTGTGTCCTGTTGTCTGACTTGCACATCTTTTCCCTGCTGGTCCTGCATGTACACTTGGCTGTGGGTGAAGCAAGGCACGACACAATGCCACCAAGCATTATATATTGCGAACAATGCGCGTTTCCCTTCGGGAACAAGATCCCCGTGTTGGATTGTGCTTCACTCTGTGCTCTCTTTTGATGAAAACAGGGGAAGGTTGCGTTCGACGAGAACGGTGACAGAAACAGTGAAGTGGTCGTGTACCAAACAAGAAGTAAGTGAAACCACAACTTGGGTCTATCTGAACGAATCTAGACCCATAATTGAAAGTCAAAATATGTTCTCCAGGAGTCCATGTCAATTTTTCTGGCTTGAAGAATTCTATGAGGTTCTCAAAAGACCTCCAAAAACAAATAATTGTTTTATGTTGCGACCCTAAAAATGGTTGGATATCGAAACACCTGGAAGGGAAACAGCAGTGAAGTCGAAGTCGTAGATTCTAGCGACCCATGAATCCGCCCATAATCACCCTTGGCGTGGCTTCTGCGGCAAAACAACTTCACCAGCTTGATGCTCACAATACATCTGGCCGGTTTTGCGTTTCTGTCCGAGTTTTCTTTCTCCATAAGACAGGAAAATTGGACAGATCTCCAAAAACTCGGCTTGATGTATATATTTTGACCTCAAGGTCGCTCCTCTGTACATCAGGGCCTGACAAGTTAAGAAAGCGGAACCAAGAACCCAGCCATTGTGCTGATCTGGAGAGTTAACTGGTATTTAACTGATGTTTTGCTGGAAGAGAGAGAGAGGAAAACTCTCGCTGGATTATGACGGCACACTGACATTTTGTTGACCAGATGGCGTTGGGGTGCGTGTTGGCGTGTATAACCCGGAGACGGACACGCTGAAGTGGAACTGGCCCGCAGAGAACAGCAGTTCCGGTTCCGGTGGCGATTTCTACGGGGACACGCCCTTCGTGTTTACAGGTAAATCGCAAAAAACAACACAGTCGTCCCATTTGTTTTTTCAAATTAACACCCAGCGGGCATCTCCTCAAATTGTGCATGCAGAATTTGGAGAAAAAAGTTTTGGAAAATTGTTCAAAGTTTAGAAAAATACCAACACGAAACACGGGGATGACTGTAGACACACGGGTTTGTTAAAAAAAATACTTGAGTTTTTGGCTGTGCCTTCTGCTGATTTTAGGTGCCTGAAAATAGTCTTTTGTTGGGTCATGGCATGGCAATAGTCTTCTGATATAATTCAACTTCCAATTTCAAACACAGACCTGCAGATACCCGCAAAGTAACTGTTGCCCAAAAAACCATCCTTGAAGGGTCAACATACTTTCACTGGAAGAAAGAAACAAAGCGGACTGTGCAAAAAATGCTAAACGTTGGAGTTCACTTGAAACCACAAGGGAAAAACAACAAAAGCTTCAAAAAGATCTGCACTGGGTGTTCCCGGAATAAAGAGCAAAAACTTATGTCTGATTTATGTCATTCTTGGCTCGGGCCCCATCTACACAGTCCAAGATATGGTTCAACGTGGTTTGAGTCTTCAAATGTCCCAGGTTTCTTTTCAACAAAACTGTTTCTTTTCACTCTGCTAGCACTTTGTACTGTATTAATTGCTCCAGAAAGCAGTTTGCTTTGGCACTAAAGCGATGAATGTTGGCGGGAGATTTCTGACTCCGATCTTGTCACGCAAAAATAACTAGTTAGAAAAGAGTAAGAATTCCCTGATTTTACCAGAGACCGAATTTCTTTCCACTGCCTGCCTGACATTTGTGAAACATTTCCAACATGAAATGTGTTAGAAAGTAAGTGGAATGAATTCGTTCTGTCGGAGCCCTGCCAGTGCCATTATCAAGGCACGTAAAATGACATGACGAAAACGAAACTGACAGTGCACAAGCACTTAGGATGATGCTCCCAGCGAGAGGGCGTGATGCTGCCAAAAGCGCCGGCTGACTTGGTTTGGACTTGCAAACCTGTTCAGGCAGTTTTCTGCTAAAATTACTTCAGAAAGCGGTTTGGACTCATCACCCTCGGTGTCCAACTTCAGATTGAACTTCAGATCTGGGTTCCGTGACCAAAATCCTGATGAGAACCTGACGTGCAGGTGTGTGAACGGCAATGATGTTTTTGACCACCACCACCAAAAAAACAAAACAAAACAAAAAACAACGACAGATGGTCAAAACATATTTATCAAGCCAATTTTTGGGTTCCTGTCCGAAAAACTATCTTTATAACACAGGATGCTCGGATGAGAACCCAGAAGTCGGCTTGGTGTGTTTTGACCGTTTGCCTTTTGTGCTGGGAACGGCGTTACGGAAACGAGTGCTTGAGCACCAACTGGTGGGAAAAGGCCTTGACACTGACGTTTATTTTCAGGTGGCGAGCCGCCCTATGATTCGGTACGCAAGGTGAAAGTACACTTCGGCGTGGACCATAAGATCTTCTGGGTGATGCTGAGCCTCAGTACTGTTGGGATACTCCTGGGCCTCGTCTGCCTCGCCTTCAATGCGTACTACGCTGATACCAAGTGAGTTTTTTTTTTCAAGTTTCAGAATGACATGATGACTGTTTCCTGAAGTTAGAGCCAATCTTGCTGAAAATGGAAAAGAAAAGACTCGCAAACAGAAACCAAATCCTGAAACAAGACTGAAATTGGGTATTCCAAGAGAGCCGCTCTGTTAGGTCGGTGTTGCCCTGAAAAAATTTGTGACCAAACTTGCACAGTACACGTCTAATGAAGCACATGAACATGAATCCACGTTCTCACGTTCATACCCATGTGACCTCCTTATCCATGGGACTTGCCAAAAGACAAAAGCCGCGCTGCAAAATATACGTGATCACCTCATGAGTACAGTTTGCCGCCATGCTTAACAGGTGGGGGGCAGGGGTGTCCCGTCCACGACCACGGCAAGGATGATGAGTACAACGGCAGGGTGACTCATTTTGGCCCTTCTGCTTCCAGTCGCCCGGGCTGAAAAGCTGCGGGGTTTGCCTCAAAGCCGAAGACCAGTTGTCTCTCTAAAATAAGGATTTTGACAAACAGAAACACAGGATTCCATTCAAGACACACATTGTCAACCTGTTTTTGCCAAAACTGGTCCGCCTACAAAAAAAAGAAAACACCATTGTTGTAAAATCCCTGTTTTCCCCCTCTGGTTTTGTTGAGAGTGGATCAGTCCCTGTCTCTTTGTGATGTGAAGTCTCGTTTACAGACTCATCAAGCTCTCGTCCCCGAGGATGAACTCCCTGATGGTGACGGGCTGTATTCTGTCCTACGTGGCTGTCATCCTGTACGGAGTGGACCTATACTCAGTGGACGACTCTGTTTGTGCGGTAAGATGATTACAGTTGTCCCCGCGTAAAACAATCTACTTTTTCAAGACCCAGCACAATTCAGACACAATCCAAAATTATTTTCCATCTCCGCAGTGCAAAATACCCTGTACTCTCAGGAAACCCCGCATCAATGGAAGGAAATGTCCGCTTCGTACTGATTTGAATTACGCGGGGACAGTTCAGTTCAGTGCCACCGGCAAAGTTAAAAAAATATCGGCGATCGGTTTGGTTTCAATTGTGTGGGATTCTGAAAAATGCATTCATTTTTCTTCGGTGGAGATACACGTTGGTTGGGGTGTCTGAAAAATTCAAGGTTGGTCCCTTGGGGGTAAACTCCTCTTCTTGTGCCGGAGTTCCAACCACAGTCTTTCTTTGCATGAACATTTCTGTTTTCCATCGTTTCGACGTCAGAACCAAAATGATGAGATTCACAACCATCAAAGGAGACAAAGGACTTAACTCCTCTGTATGCCTGCAGGGTCCAGCAGAGCTTTAGCACGTAGCCTCCCTGCAACAGAGAGCTCAGGATTTCTCCTGTTGTCTTTTTGTTTTGCAAAACAAGAAAGTTGCGTCTTTTCTGTCGTTGGCTTTTGTCAGGCAACCCAGAATTTAAGCTTCGGTTTTTTCACTCCCAAACACCCTTCTGGCATTCGGCATCTTCAATTATTTTCTTAATTCCTGGATTATTTTTAGACCTTGTCGTTCAAATTGTGAGGCAAAAATTCCGTTCTTCCATTTCTTTTTACGATTGTGATACTGTGATACGTCTGTCTCATCAGCAGGAGACCTTTCTGTGGATTGTTCTTCTCCCTTTCAGATCCGAATCTGGATCCTGACTTTTGGGTACACCTTGGCGTTTGGCAGTATGTTCTCCAAGACCTGGAGGGTACACGTCCTCTTTACCAACAAGAAACTGCAGAGAAAGGTGGGTACTCAAGTATGAGCACATACTCAAAGACAAACGACGGAATTGGAGATCTGCCTTCATCTTGACCCCTCGTCCACACTCGGGAATATTTTCTGCCAGACTTCGGTGTGCCTTCTCGTTGCAAGACCCTGAGTATTTTTGTCTGGAGTTTGTGAAGGATACACTAGGGGCACGAGCCGATCACCTGATCTCCACGCTTGTGCTTCCTTTGTTTGCTATTTCCTCTTCAAAGACTCTGAGTATCATTTGTCCGCAGATTATGTTGGATTTAGGAGCACGTGATGTGACAGCTTGTTCCTCTACGCTCAGCTGCTTGTGTTTCCTGTTTCCTGTGTCCAGATCCTCAGTATTCCTTGTCTGCAGATTGTGGAGGGACACACTTAGCTGATAGGGAGCACGTGTTTCTCTGCCTTTGCTGTTTCCTCTTTAAAGACCCTGAGTATTTTTTCTTGTCTGTAGATTGTGAAGGACACCCATCTGCTGCTGCTCGTAGCTGCCGTCGCCGTGGTGGACCTGTTCATCCTCGTCGTCTGGGTCACGGTGGACCCACTGAAGGTCACCCAGCGGGTACTCAGTGATCAGGTCTGTGCTCAGGGACGAGGAGGGTGGAATTAATGTTTAGACGCGTTTCATTTCACTGACCTCTACCCCAGTCGCCTTCTTTTCCTCTTTTGTGTTTTATCCAATCTGGCAGGGAGATTTGAATCACCTGATTTGCAGTCGAATCGGCCAAATGGACACAGTTCTTTTGCTGGCAACGTTTAACGTTTCTCTGCACCTGCAGCAAATGGCTTTCACAATTGGGAAATGCCCTGTTTTGTTCAAAAAGAAAGCCAAGAAAACAAAGGCTGCTTATTTATTTATTTCCAGTGACCCAATCAGTCTGTGTTTCTTAAATTGCACAACAATTCCCCATTGCTTTTATATACCCTCTGTCTTTGGCTCATGCACAGCTCCTGAAGTTAAGATATAAACTGCATGTCCCGCACCTATTCCAACCACAAGTGCTGATATCTTTTCAGGAATCGTGGTCATGGTCGTTGTCGTCATTGTCTCTGTCGTCGTGGTCGTCGTGCATACATGGCAACGAGACCTTGACGCTGATAATGGTCCTTCTTTAAATCATTGCTGCTTGTTTCACAGGTGGATGAGTCTGACCCTGATCTGATGTACGAGAGGGAACTGAGCCTTTGCTTCTCCGAGCACCATTCCAAGTTCTCCTGGGCCTTGTATCTCTTCAAAGGTAATATCTTCTTCTCTTAGTGCAGCCCTTAAAGGATGAGACTTCAAATGAAGGACAAATCAGGCCCAAGTAAGGGATTACAATTTTAGCAGGTGGATGGATAGGTTTGGAAGATTTGAAGCTTGACAGGGAATTGTTTTTTTTTACCTGGTGTCTGATTTCCAAACACCATTCCATTTAGGGAACATCGGAGGACTTGGGAGACATTCCTTTTTCCAGCCCGTGGTGTTTTGGGAAATGCCTTCCCAATCTCACGTTCCCAGATCTCAAACGACACCGGCGCAATCATGGTTCTTTCCTCTTCCACCCACAGCGCTGTTGCTGGTGTTCGGGACATTCATTCGCCTGGGCAATGCTCTGCTCCATGTTGCTCCAGGCCCCATTTGCTTTGGGAATAACAGAACAGCCAACCTCCCACTGGAGTGATGTCAAAAATGGCCGCGAATGAATTGACATTTGGGTCAACCAGGCCCGTCTAATTCTTCCCTCTTGCGCCCACAGCGCTGTTGCTGGTGTTCGGGATGTTCTTCGCCTGGGAGACTCGCAAGGTGCACGTCGAGGGGCTGAACGACTCGAAGCAGATCGGCCTGTGCGTCTACAACGTCCTCATCATGTCTGCTATCGCCGTCATCCTCTCCATGGTCAGTGCATCTGAGGGTCAGCCCCGTGCGTTCAGTGGGTGGGAGCCAACTTAATCATTTGGCCCAAAACTGTAGTAGCTATCCCCGAATGCGGTCATTTGGAATCCCACACATTTTGAAGAAACTCCAAATGTTGGTTCTGTTTCCAGGATAGGAAAAGCCTACAATTTTGAAGTTATACCCCCCATAATAAAATTGGTCCTTTTTGCTGTAAGTTGCAGCACTGTGCTTTTCAGTGCAATTTTTACTGTTACTGCATGATTTTGAAAAATAAAAAGAAACAAATAGCTGTGTTTTTAGTCACCCCAGGACAATCTGCATGTGCCTCTGACTTTCCTTCAAAAAGGCAATTGCTTGGACACACACCAGGTGGTCCCACCCTCGCATTTCCACTCCTTGATTTGGCCGTTTTCACCGAATTGCAACCGTTGAGGCCCCGTCTAGACTATACGCGATGGGAGAGGCGAAGCAAACTGGACGCGACAAACCTGTTGTGGCAACAGCACTGTCCACACTGCATGCACCAGCACATGATGCAACACGCTCCATTTATTCGAGTCGTGTCCAGTGTGGATGGGGTCTCACCTCTTGCCTCTGTTTTCAGCTTCTCTCGGACGAGGATGTGAACATCAAGTACGGGATCACTGCGATCAGCGTGCTGCTCTGCTCCACCGCCACCCTCATCATCGTCTTCGGACACAAGGTCTGGGGCCATTGTTGTACGGGAGATAGAGGTTGACAATTGAGTTTTTTCAGTCAAAAGATGTTGTGTGTACGAAGGATAAGTTGCCAATTCAGGAGAGCAAACTTTTGACAAAAACACAGATCTGTTGGGGTGGTTTTTTTTTTCAACTCAATGGAATCGAATTAAGCGGCGGACCACTGTGCGGTCGCTTCGGAAAAATAAACAGCTGTGTGCTTCAGTCTCAGAGCAAACCCTGAGAGGGACCACACAACAGTTTTTTCTGCCCGCAGGGAACTGACGGACTGCGAGATGCGCAGTTCAGTTCCCTTTTCAGGATTTCTCTTTTTCTGCGTTTGGTTCTTTTTCAAAAATGATTTTTCAAAGTTCTTGGGTTGGCCATTCTCCGTTTCTTGCATGAAACATCATTTAAAACCAAATTGTTTGGGACAAATTTGGTGGTGGATTTGTTCAGTTGTGGTTTCCTGCCTGCCTCCACACTCTGTGTGGGTTCTTGTTGGCTTCTGTTTCCGCTGTGGAAAGGGTTTGTTGTTTTCCGTTGCAGATGTACCTGGTGTACACCCATGGTTCCAAGATAAATGATATTTCTATTCTGCCGTTCGCGAGCTCATTGAGAGAAGAACAGTCCATACAGTCAACGAGCTACGCGCATAGGTGAGTGACGAGCACGCATCCGCACCTAAGCATACCTAGATACCCTTGAGCACATACCCACGGGTACAGATAGGTCAGAAGCACTGTGTGCCCCTGATACACAAGACCTAGAAGCTTCTATAACAGCTCCACACACCCTAAAATGCTGCCCGATCTGGCCTCTTTATTTGAGATCACATCAACCTCGCTTCCTGTTCCCTGATGAACTCGACATGAATATATACTCAACCTGTGTCACCTGAAAGTCCCACTGTGGCACCGGTGCAGTGATTGAAATTGGCTCATTTCAAAACCCACAACAATCAATGAACGATTTCTCTGTTTACAATGCAAAAAGACTGGTACAATTTCGATTAGAATGTTGGCTACTTTGAATTAAGTGAGGACAACTGTACAAAAACACAAGGTGCGCACAATACGGGCGCAGCTTTTGGTTCAGAGCCCTGGGTTTTCGACTTATGGAAAAAAGGGCATGAACCTTTGGTCAATTGTAACATCATTCATCATGATTTTTTCAGTGTCCTGCAAACGTTCTGAACATTTGGGCTTTCTCTTGAATTGTGTCTGTCCCCTCAGCTTTTGAAAAAGTCTTCATGTTTGCCACACCCAAGGCACCCTGCAACCTGAACAACACACGCAACATTTGTAACGCTGAACGCAATGCCCAACATTGGGCGAGCACGTGGACCCATCCTACATGGCGTTGGGCATCGGCGTCGACGCCCAGCGTTGGCGTTGTGTATGTCTGAAAGAATGGAAATGCCACATGAACGTCCAACTTCGACGCTAACGTCGGCACAACAAGTCTCGTGCCATAACATTTTCGCCCCTTTGGCAATATGGTAAATTTCTGCTTTCAGGAAAGTCTCAACAGAAAAGGACAAGAATTCTCTGAGTGTGGACCAAACACTGCAGCACCGGCCATCCAGGAACACGCAGGAAATCAGCAAATCCGCTTCAGCAACCAATGCCTGATTTTTTGATGGAACGTGGACACCCACTGGTCTGCCTCGAGAGTAGAATTGGGTGGCACTGATAATGGATCCGTACACCCAGTCCCACCTCAAATAAAAAGGCCATGAGCACTGTCCGCAACAGGGACTGGAATGATACCAACGGAAGGGGAAATCACTCTGAGAGGGTGGTTGTGTTGCGGCCCCTTAATTTTTAGGCCGCGCGGCTGAAAGAGCATCTGTTGTTGTCGTCGTCATCATAAGTATTACTCCCTCATCTTTGAGGGATGCAGAGCGGCCTCGACGCTGATAAGCGCCCTTGTTTGTTTGTGTTAGATGGCCGTACAGCCTCGTCCAAACAACTAACCGATTTCCTCACACACACACACACTCACGTGCACACACACAGGATAAACGAGTAAATCTGATTGAAATATGCCTTTCATTTGCGGGGCGGGGGTGGCCTAAAGCGAGCGTGGTTCAGATGCGACGTAGCGTAATGGAAAACTGAAAAGTGAGAGCGCAGTGATCTCAAATGGAGCGCAAGGTGTGGGGGACACGATTAATTCGAACACATTTTAAATCAAGATTGCAGAATGTCCGAAGTGTTCTCAAAACCACATGTATGTCAATCTTCACTGTGTTATTCGTAATTCAAACCATTGTTGCTCAGTTTTGTGTATTCGGATAAAGCGTGACCTACCTGTGTGTTGTAGAAATGGGGAGGACCTGTTAAGTATGGCCGTTTAGTCCGAATACCGATGACACAAACCAAGGAAGAGGAAAAAATCCCGGTGCAGAAAGCGAAGTCATAAAATTTCCAAGGACAAATCATCCTTTTTGACAGAGAACTGAGCTTCCCATGTCGAAAAAAAATTCCATCTGTGTATTTCGTTCAATTTGAGAACAAAATCAGAAATCGCCACGGGTTTTTTTTCATCCGGGCGAATCATTCTCCTGTGAATTCCATGACAGAGAACTGCCAATGCATTGCAGGAAATAGGGAATTTGTGTTCTTTTTGCGAAGCTGAGACAAAAAATGCAAAGTCGGGTTTGCGTAAATGTAGGGCATTTATTTTGACGTTGAAAAGGGTTTTTTGTGAGAAATGCGTTCACGTTAAACAAATTTGTCGTCCGGAAAACAACCAGAACAGAACGTTGAGCCTTGCAATGGTATTGGCTTTGACCTTTTTTCTTGACAAATATAGGATTGTGTCCTCTATTCACGCTGCAATACAAGCTGAAACTACTGTCCAAACGCGAGTCCGTGCGAGTTTGTCTGTATATTCATGACGTGTGGCCCAACGTTTTCAGCACCTTTCTTGGCGTACGTAATAAAAGCAAAAACATTTTCTCTCTCGATTAGATACACAAAAAAGACGAATTTACAGTGACGGCAAAAGATCCAGCATGCAAAAAGAAAAAAAATCAAGTGTTGAAATGATTTGAAAAAGCAACGGAAATGTACAATACCAGACGCACACTGCAAGAATTGATTATTCTGTTGAACGCGGCGCAACATTTTTGACAAACAATTTACATGTAGACCCAACATGCACACAAATCTAAACGGCCAATGGTCCCACTTTCGCACAAACTTCAGTCCCACTCAGAGAACGCAGGGCATGGAATTTTCACGGTTGAATTCATTCCGAAAATCATCAGCAGCTGCATGTTGAATTTATGAAAAAAGCCGATCAAGAATTATCTTTTTCTTCCAACTTCGACATCGCGGGCAGAAAATTGCTCGTAATCTGCTCATACATTTTTTACCAGGATCTAGAACTGTCGTTACGTTCTGAGCGACAGGACAAAATTCTGCCGAATCTGGGCGCACGTCACGTGATCAAAATTTA
>JAAUYG010275573.1_pt1 | contig 10832 bp, 10 predicted proteins | sample 7278091 | NCBI WGS metagenome assembly JAAUYG01 (sample SAMN14350201, study PRJNA611818) | marine sediment metagenome | isolation source: surface marine sediment (0.6m) | place: French Polynesia: Moorea | collected 2018-08
CCTCATCACATTTGCCCTTGAGTGACCTTGAAATGTCAAATTCAAGGTCACTCGGATTTCAAAGCCTTATATCTATAAAGGAGCAGAGTTAGACCATACGTTACTATAAGAGATTAACAGGAAAGTATATACGGGGAGTCCAGTGACACCATCACACTTGACCTTGGATTACTTTGAAAGTTCAAATAAAAGGTCACGAAGATTTCGAAGCCTTATATCTCGTAAAGGAGCAGAGTTAGGCCATATGTTACTATTAAACATTAATAGGAAAGCATATATGGGGAGTCTAATGGCACCATTACATTTGACCTTGAGTGACCTTGAAAGGTCAAAGTCAGTCATTCAGATATTGAGTGGTAGAAGAGCGGAAAGTTGTAAATATCTTTCCTAGTAATATTTGACATGAGTCTGGATCTCACATGTAGCTTGTTGGCAGGCGGGCTTTTATGCTGTCCCAACGGTCTTTCTTGTTAGTGTCGCTTACACCCCAGTAACTCATCAAATCCAGAATTTTCGGCGAGCATCTCGCTGCCATCTTCAGGGGAATGTGCGTGAAGATGGCAACGAGATGCTCGCCGAAAATTTGGGAACAATCTTTTTGTTTTCTTTCAAGACTCAGTGTGTAGAAAGACAATTTTTTCTATGATGTATATAAAGTTATGTGGGATCTTGTTAATCTTGTTCATTCTTTTAGTTATAGCATCTCAGGATCACAAAATGCGGAGCATCCCTGAAAATGTGGGTGTTAGTAAACCATTCTCACCCATCACTTAAAAAAGTCAGAATGGAGTTTGATCTGGGTCTGTATGCCCAATAGTTTGCTGTTTCTCATCCCATTTTTACACATGCCTAAATATGTTGCTGACAGACTGCAACAGATCCCAATATTCCAAGATAGCGAAGACCCATGTAAGGGCCATCACACCAATAATATTAAAGGTACTGCTTGGAGTGTAGATTCATTTCCCAGGACTACCCCGGCATTGCTTTGTTAAATGTGTTGCAATTTAGCAAACTGGAGTTCTGCAATCCCCGTTTATTCTTTCCCAACGTCTGCTACCAGTGGGTTCTTTGATTGCTTGTTCCTGTACATGGCAAACCTGATTATCAGTGCTGTAAACATGGCAAATCTTGTCCTAAAATTACATTTGTATGTGTAATGTATTAAGACTAGGCAAACTGCAGTACATAATACAATTAACCCCACCACCAGGCATGGACAGAGCATTGGAATTGACATGGTTGATGCGAGAAGTCCTCTCGTAAGTTAAAACTGCCATCAAAACGGCTGTGATGATTACAGTAACTCCTTACGCCAAGGACCAGGCTTATAAATTTGGAATGTTTACGGTGTAAAGCGGTTTTGCCACCAGGGAGGAAATTTTCACACCACCACAACTGAATATTGAAGCATGCACACTGTTAAGCCGGTTATTATTTACTGTACATGTACAGTGGAACCTGTCATTTATAATAAAGACCACCTGAGAAATAGGGACAGCCTGGGAATTGACTTGCTGGTGGTAACTTGCTCCCAGCCCTTTCCTAATCCACCCACCCCAACCAAAGAACAACAACGAATTATCTAATATCATTCATGTTTATTTTGATACATAAATGGGAACAAATATAGTTGAAAATATGTATACAGGACGCACAACAATGATAAAAAAAGTCTTTGCACACAAAAAACACAGGATGCATACATACTGAAGCTCCCATTCACAGGCCTACATGTACATATTCACGCTCCAGGTAGACATAGTAAAAGCACACGTTAGTCATTCACTGGTTAATCCTGGCAAGTTAATGATTACATTACATAAGCAGCAGAAAATCCACACAAATCTGCAGAAGATTTACAGAAATATACATAATTTATTATACATATCATTTTCTTCTTTGGGAGACTAATCATTTTCTTCTTTGGGAGACCCTAGTACAGTAGATGTGTGGCAGGTTCTCTGATTGGTCAATTTCAAACGTATCGCTAATTGTGATTGGTTGTTTAAGAGAACGAGATTGAATTGAAATATTAAATTCAGGTTATGTGCAAAGAAGCAATAACAAACCTGTCAACATTAAATAAATCTGATTGGTCAATTCAAATGTATCACTAATTGTAATTGTTTCTTTATTAAAGAGAATGAAGGCATGAAATTCAAATATTAAATCCAGGCTACAGCAAACAAGCAATGGCAATCTGTCAACATTGAATAAGATAGCACCATAGCACACAGCGAGATACCCGAACACCAGATGCCTTACTGGGTTAGTCATGTGGTATCTCTTGACACATACATGTAGGCATTACTTAAAGAGTTTTTGAATCTTAACAGCAGTTTTATTATATAAACCAATCGAAGTTAAAAGCTTAATGTACTTTATTACAGCTAAGGCCAGCTTCAGATATATCAGCTTCCCTATCACAAGAAAACAACTTTGTAAACTGGTATCTAATTATATTTTTGAATAGAAATGGCACAAAACTATCACATTAGAAATCCAGTAACCGCTTAGGAACGTTCCGATAAAATACCACAAGACATTCTGCGCATAGAACAGTAATGCCGAATAGGTATTAGTCTGACATACAGACATCAAAGTCACCCGTCAATTTCTTTTGCCTTTGGTACAACATAGTTCCGGTCTCCAGCACAAGTGGCAAAGCTTATAAAGGGCAACTAAACTCGAGCTTATGCAAATGAAATATAGTGAAATTATCTGTACTGGTAAGTGTGGAGGTCCTCAAAGTTCAGACCAAGCTGGCTGTGATTGTATGATGAGAGGGCCCTATAAGTCTATGGCTCTTTCACTTGTGGTTCGTGGTTTCCTGGGTTGTGCCTCAGATTTGTAACTGTCAATATTCGCCTCACAGTAAGAATGTAGAATCACATTGCGTTGGAGCATCACATAACAGCTTGATATGGGAAGGAAGACTGTCTGCTCTCACATTTTACATACAAAGACATGGTCATTGGGGGACAGACTGCCACGACACAGAGCTAAAAAAAACTTCAAAAAAGTTTCAACTTTATCGGTCAGACATGTATTGTTGACTTAAGGTAAGCCAGAAGTAATGACTTAAGTTTCATTGAGAATTATGGTCCTGGGGGCAGTTTCTTACCAGAAACAGACTGAAGTTCACCAATCACCTTGAAAACCATTGCCTTATGGAAAAGACAATCATCATTATGGTTGCCAAGGTGATTGGTGAAGTTAAGTCTGTTTCTGGACTTGCCGTTTTTCTACAAACTTCCCCATGGGTAGCTTGTTATGTGAATGACAGCACCACAAACATTATATACATCCAAGGAGGGTATATAGTCCTCACACGTCTGGTTGTCCGTCATTCTTCACAGATTTTTGCCATTTTTGCTGCAGGTACTGTGATTATGCAGTGCTGTACATGAAACAGTGTAACTATAAAACCTACATTTCTACAGACTCTAAAGTGTATAGATCACAAGCCCCATATATCTTCTCCACTGCATGGTATATTTCACAAGAATTCAAAATGTAGCAAAATAAAAGCTTTAACTTTTAAAGATCAAAGATCTGTGCAATGTGCGATCCGTTTTCTTGCAGAGATCTGTTAACACATAGTGGACATACAAGACGAACGTTTCTACCTTACTACGCGCGCAGTGCCCACACCATTTTTCAGTCAATTTCAAATATGCTACATACCACAATTTCTTTGAAGATGGAGCGATATTTCTCCACAGTACTTTGATAGCAACTGTATCTCGGCAACCCTGTTGCTGCGTCAACCATTTTACATATGATGGCAAGTCCAGTACATGGCAATATAATGTAGTAGCGGTCGGGATGTCGAGAGTAAACCAGGAATATCGTGAAGTGATATGTTCCAGATATGAAGCTTGTTCCTGGACGATCATTTTGATATTTTCAGTGACTACAAACTAACAGATAGCATTTTTATATCTACTAAATGGATCAAATATTCTACATGTTCTAAACGGTTCAGCAGATTTACACAGGAAAATATGGGCACAGCGAGAGATTTTATTTTAATTTTGTTTTTGGTGCAACAGTTTGTAGCTACTGAGCCTACAGGCTGCAGAAAAAATTTGACTTTTATGCTGGCATTAAATAGCAGACTGAGTTGTATTTGGCCCAGAACTGGGTATCACTGTTTGAGTATGAGATATACGCTGGGGTGTTGAGGAGTTTGTACAGCAAACATGTCATTTTTCACACGAATAGGCATATGTACATTATGCACATCATACACATGGCAAGCACATGACACACATTGTCTGAATTCGAACAAACAAACATACCGGGGTCTTTTTAACAGCGCTTTAAATATACATCAAAAAGATTCTTCTAGTGAAAAGAATCCCGTTTTAAGCAAAGCAAAGCAGTGCTATGTTATGTGAAACAATTCCCATTTACAAAACGCTCAACTTTCTTCAGTAGGAGTGTTGGGTATAGAGACCATCCCAATGTCAAGCAATCTGTGGAACGTTTACTTCAGAACTTTGGTATTTATGTCGACCTGACTTCTTCTCTCTACAGAATGCGATATACCACACAGTAACCCATACACAGACTTCACTCCACAAATTGTAGCAGCAACGAAACTGGCTCCCATTGTACGTACCCGGCTGTACAGCACATAGCCAAAACCATTGGGACTGTCCAACTGATCCATGTACACCTAGTATCATTTAAAATACCGAAGCTCTACACAATACATTTGTACCTACATGGAATCAATGTCAAGCGGGCATTCTAAGATTGATAGACTTCCACTGCGAGCTTTACAAAGCAAAACTGGAGCATATAATGAAATGCCGGAGGGTATGTACAAAACCTCGACTTATCATCAGCACCAATATAAAGCAAACCCTGTAATAACAAACAAAGCATCTCGTTGTATGCTATACAAAAGAGCATAGGATTGTTTTGTTTTTTAAATACTTACATTATAAGCCATCTCAGCAAATCCTAATGTTTAGATCCATTACTTAAACTTATCTCCGTAAAAGTATCTCTGTCAACCCTAGCCCACAATTACAAATCCCTAATTTGTAAAATCAATGCTGAAAATGTATGCAATATTTTGAAGTTTAGGAACCTTAATATTGCGCTGCCCAAAATTAAATGCCCTGAAATGTAATCCATTAAAACTGAAATTTATATACTATGAAAAGATGATGATGACACACATACAAATACACGCACATATAAATCACAACAATTTTCTCAGGAAACACACACACTCCACTTAGAACCACGTACTGGAGTACATGAGTACTCCAGTCAGTACACAAGTACCCACACTCAATTGGTCTCAGTACAGGGGTACCCAGCTCTTAGTACAGCGGTGCCTGGTACTCAGTACAGGAGAACTCAGGACTCAGTACAAGAGTACCCAGCGCTCAGTACAGGAGTACTTAACACTCAGTACAGCAGCACCCTGGCCCCAGTACAGAAGCATTCAGCACTTAGTACTTGAATACCTAGTACTCAGTACAGGAGTACTTTGTTGTTAGTACAGCAGTACCCTGGCCCTAGTACAGAAGCACCAGTACTCAGGACTCAGTACAGGCGTACCAGGCACTTAGTACAGGAGTACTCAGCACTCAGTACAGCAGTACCCTGGCCTCAGTACAGAAGCACTCTGCAGGAGTATACTCAGTACAGGAGTACTCAGCACTCAGTACAGGAGTATCCTACACTGTTTAAATGAATCCTCTGCATTGTAGTACTGGTATTCACACGGGTTACCATACAGTGGTTTTGGTGCAGATACACAATAATCACATCAAGCACGCATACAGGCGAAACGACCCACCTGCTATTCTGAACATCAAGTGGCATATTTAGATATAATCTATGTCAAGCTCGATCATAAACATGTATGTACCTGAAATAATTTAGAGTGTTGTTAAACAGAAATTAAAAAGAGGTCCACCTTACCATTGATTCTCATTCTTACTCCATGATTCGCGTGATTTGCCTTTGATCGGCTACATGTTATACATATATATATAATATCCACTCTGGATATAGGGTAAGCCACTACATGCATTTGATAAAACGGAACCCGTTGTAATATAAACAGTCAAATATACCATTAATTACATATTATTAGTCGTTACACTTTTCATAAGAAATGTACAGCACATATAGCACTTCCATAAGTGGCTTGTGGCTATAATACCAAATGTGCAATTGTTCATATGCATGGGCTTGTATTCACATATTAGCAAATGTCATGTTTACTCGACTTACAGCTTTTCTTTCTCCTAATCATGGGTGAACAATGCATAGAACAATTAATGTTGTACTGTACATGTAGCATTTAAAACTAGTAAGATATTCAACCTAAGGTATTGAAGCAGTAATCAACAAATATATAAAAGCATAAATATTTTACTATGTTCACAGCATAATTATATGCAACTGCATCACAACAGTGTTAAACTAGCCTAAGGATTACTTCGGTTACAATTGCATAAAATAATGTTTATTATTTTTTACTTAGCAGTGTCACATTGTGCCATGGAATTATAGTTATTTTTTTTAAAATAAATTTCAAAGCACAAAACCGCTTTATCGTTCCAAGACTTCCTGTATTATTTCCACATTGTCTTTAACAATATGCAACAGGCTATAAGGGACCATATCAGAACCTCAAGAAACTAGATGCTGGGATATCTGGTATCTTTGGTACATGATTGGTATCTGCAGAATCAAGATACAGAACACTCTAGATTTTGAGAAGTTATATTGTACAGGCATATTTGCTTTTATGACAAATTAGTCCTGTTTTGTGAGGTATCTGTTACAGGGGTGGGGTGGGGGCGAGAACACTTGTCGCAAAAGAACTCTTTCCTTCGTAAATCACGTTCTCTCCCAACAGAGGGAGAAATGTGCGGAAGAACGAAATTTTCACGCCTATCACATGTCCGGAAACTTGTAACAGCCTATACCATGCATGCTATAGCTAGGCCAGACGAAATGTTATGCTACACATGCTTGTCACGAAAGACTTGCGTTCTTTGAGAATTGAGTTGTTTCTCTCTCTGCCACTGGGTGTGCTGGACTCTGATCTGATTACATGGCCTGTTCGGAGAGTTCATCCACGGAGCCGCGGTGTCTAAAGACCGGGGCCTCCATACTGCTGGCCATACTACTGTGGCTGGTCCGACTGGACAGGATACTGCTGCGGGGGTTGACTAGAGAGCCCATGTCAATGTCTTCGTCTGATTCCTCGGAATCCAGGTAATAGTCACTGGGGACAGAGAAAGGTAAAGTAGGTCCAGGTGAGACTGGCAAGGTCAGTGGGGATATGTACAGTAGAACCTGTACAGTACAATACAGTAGAACCTCAGGATTAAGACCACCCATAGGACTGGTGGAAACTGGTGCTAACTGTGAAGAGGTCTTATTTCTGAGACTACTAAACAGTGAAAAAGTAGTTTTAATACTGCCGAGAACATGGCCTTGATTCCAAGGTGGACGCAAAGTGAAGTTCTACTGTATATACAGTGATCCGTCTATGTTAGAATGTAACCCTTTATTTTAAGACCATCTTGATTATAAGATAACATAATCTCATCCCACACTATACAGTGTTTATACTGCTGAACTTTTATTTTAAGAGCACCTATATACATGGCCAGGCCACAGTTTTACGGTTCCATGGGTGGCCCTAAAACCCACAGACCATTGTACTTGAAAACTAGGCTTGCTCTGACAATACAGTGGTCCCTCTATTTTAAGACCACCCATTGGACCAAGAAAATGTGGTCTTATATACTGCAGGTGGTCTTAAAATAAAGGTCATTTAATGCAGAAAATTGCCCTTTGGGACCAAATCAAACGGTCTTATAATCAAGGGTAGTCTTTAAATAGAGGGTTGTAAAATAGATGGACTGCTGTACAGCCAAGTTTCTTATCCTGTTAAGTTTAATTTGAAGAAGCATTACATGTACATTGTACTGTGTTTATTAAAGCCAGGTTACTTCAGACACTATATCTCAATTTGTTTACATCCATTTCCACTAACTTGGTCTCTCCTTCTTGACAAGTTAACAGCAGCACTTTGGAATGCGTACATGTATAATACGTCACTATACATCCTGTCAGACTGGTAACAGTTCACATGACAACACAACTATGTCGGATGTTTTAGTGTTCGGCAATATCTTCAAATACTCCCCTATAGCCCATGCCATGGGTGATATAGGGTACTTTTCCGTTATAGAAAAGCCTCTGTGTGCGATAGGGGAACATTTGAAGAGTATTTTGACCGTTCTACATTCAGTCATCTCCAGATAATAGACTTTACTGATGATTCGACAATGATGCCAAAGAATGTGACTTTTAGAACAAGATTAAATCAGAGGTACAGTACAGGCGATTAAAAACAGAAGCAAGAACACAGGCAATGACTGAGCACTTCCAGAACACTTTTCTTTAACCAGTACAGTGTAACATCAATCAGTACTGTAGTCCCTGCGATTTACAACCACTCTATGTAACAATTCCCTGCATTTTAGGACCAGCCACCAGATGAGTGTCACAACTCTTAAATTAAATTTTCAATACATAAATATCCCTCCATTTTAAGGCAACCTTCAATTTAACACCACACTTTTCTGGCTGAATGGGTGGTCTTAAAATGTAGGGACCACTGTATTGATATTTACCTGTCGAGGTCCTCATCCTCATCCTCTGACAGCATGTCATCCTCTATGACAGCCTGCAGGTCGGCGATACGTTTGAAGGCCAGTTTGAGGTCAGTCTGCGCCTGGTCAAACTCGCACTCTAGGGATTCCACCTTCTTCTCCTGCAAAAACAACACCACACCGGGAACTACAGTAACATTGGGGAACTGCTGGTTTTAGCATCACAGCTTAAAATATTTGTGCCTTGAGGATACAGCTTTAAATGTAGCCGCAATGGATCTTCTCAAATAACAGTCACATTTGACTGGCTAGTTTGGTTCAATCTGGCTACTTTGATGAGACAACGGTTGGAGTTAACCGATAGTTACAATTTATGGGCCAGTTATTCAGAACCATCTAAAAGTCGCAGTTAATTTCCTGACTCAGGAATTTTTGAGGTCCAGAACTTCACACACCCATGCTAACAGACATTTCTTTAAGTCTTAATGTAGCTGCAGAAATCATATTAAATCTATGACTATTACTTTGGTATCTGACTTCCTACCTACTACTACTACTACTACTACTACTACTACTATTACTACCACTACTACTACTACTACTACTACTATAACTACCACTACAACAACTACTACTTGACCAATTTTAGTGAAATCCTATTTTTTGTCTCTTTCTGTCCATACCAGATCGTGTTTCCTCTGGCTCGCCTCCCCTTCCTTCCTCTGCAGCTCTCCATGTTCCTCCCGCAGATCCCGGAGCTGTCTCTGGATCCGTTTGGCCACTTCCTGCTGCTTCTGTTCCTCCAGTTGTATCCGGTCTCGCTCCTCGGACAGCTTATCCAGCTGTTCCTTGCTTCGGGTCAGCGCCGTCTGGAAAGTAACAGGAATGGTCACATGTTTTTTATCACTGCTAAACAACATGAACAACAGATTTCTGTTTCGACATGCTAACAGCAGACTTCCCTTGCCACACAGAAACTTGGGAATCCTATACTATCACCTTAGTCAGTAGCTGAAGTCTATGACTCAGTTTCTTGAAAAATCTTAAGTCCAGAAAATAGTATTACATTCACTAATCAACTTAACAACCATTGCTTTTTCCATGCTTAAGATCAATTCTAACTGGAGATTTCTAAAATAAATATTTTTTCTGGAATATGAACACTAAGTTTAACAGTGGCTTCTAATTTTTTAGACACAGGTACATGTATTTATATTAATTTTATTTCAAAGAGAATGGCACTGAACTACCAGATGCCATTGTTAACAGACACGTGATCCCAAGGGTTTCCTATCGTATCGACATGCCATCATACTGTATAGGGATTCCCGGTTTTAGGAATTAATCCATATCTTCAGAAACTTGATCACAATAGGCACTTTGCAGCATGCATACAACAGAACACATGCAGAGTCCTGTATTGACTACCTGCCTAGAAAACATATTGCAGGATTGGTATACCTAAACAGGAAACAAGTACCACGACGTAATCCTAAGCAAGCCAGTGTGTCCAGAAGGTGTTTATTCTCCATGTAAGATAATCACAAAAAGTTACCAGCAGGCTTTTTTTTTCACCGAAGAAGGAGACTCGGGTGCGATTTGACCCGGGCCTTTTCCGTTATTAAAAGAAAAATTTCTAATGCATATATACAGCATAGAAAGCCAGTGCCTCTACTGCTTTTGCCCACGAGGCTGCTGGAATCGTCTGCCATTTGGTCCATACATGTATTTTAGTTCTCTGCTCACTACCCTTCAATGCAGTAAAAGGCAAGGGTCATTCCTCCTACAGGTGAGCAGTACTCAGAGACCACACAGTGGCGAGTTCTATGGTGATGTCTTACATGGTGTAATTACCCCAGAAGGTTTGATAGCTTCCTTACCTCTGCCCTGGCTCTGGCTGTATGTTCAAAGTCCAGCCGGGACTCCACTTCCCGGATCTTAGCCTCCAGTCGGATCACAACCTGCTTGTCCGATGTCGAGTCGTTTAGGAAGTCCACTCGACTCTGTAGCTGGGATACCTACGTACAACAACAGACACAACCATGTTTACTGGTAAAGGAAAATTCCTATGTAAAAGACACAATGTTTTGTTGATTGGTAATGGAAACTTTCTATTAACAGACACAACCATGTTTACTGGTAATGGAAAATTCCTATGTAAAA
>JAAUYG010010542.1_pt1 | contig 10831 bp, 7 predicted proteins | sample 7278091 | NCBI WGS metagenome assembly JAAUYG01 (sample SAMN14350201, study PRJNA611818) | marine sediment metagenome | isolation source: surface marine sediment (0.6m) | place: French Polynesia: Moorea | collected 2018-08
ACATTTGACCTTGAGTGACCTTGAAAGGTCAAATTCAAGGTCACTCAGATTTTGAAGCCTTATATCTTGTAAAGGAGCAGAGTTAGGCCATATGTTACTATTAAACATTAATAGGAAAGCATATAAGGAGAGTCCAATGACATCATCACATTTCACCTCGAGTGACCTTCAAAGGTCAAATTCAAGGTCACTCACATTTTGAGGCCTTATATATCATAAAGGAGCAGAGTTAGGCCATTTGTTACTATTAAACATTAATAGGAAAGCATGTGATAGTGTGATTTGAGTCCAGTGACACTATCACATTTCACCGTAAGTGACCTTGACAGGTCAAATTCAAGGTCACTCAGATTTCGAAGCCTTATGTATCATAAAGGAGTAGAGTTGTTTGCCAATGGCCAAGTTTCATGCCCAAATATGGCAATTTTGAAAAATGGCCTGTCTCTCAGAAACCACTGCCTGTAGAGCGAAATAAAAACCCCTCCCCATTCAATTTCAACCTGCTTGACTAGAGAGCATATACATGTGCAACTTTGCAAACAACCTCGAGATCTTTGCTGCCTTCTTTCTTTTATAGCAAAGCTGTCATGGAGATCTTGAATTTGTCTGAAACTTCTGTTTTCTAGTTTTTCTTTGAATTTTCTCGGCGGAGAGAAAAGAATTTTTTATATGAAGAATTTTTTATGTGGAGAAAATGTTTTTTTTTTTTTGTATGCAGATAATATTTTTTTGGGTGGAGAAAATGTTTTCACCATGGAGAATTTGGTCTGACATGGAGAAAATATTTTCACCACAGAGAAAAAGTTTTTTTTTACGTGAGAAAATGTTTTTCGCGTAGATATTTTTTTTACATTGAAAAAAAAAATGTCTTTTACTAGGAATTTTTTTTACTTCGAGATAATGTTTATTGTTAAAAAAAATTCTCCCACGGATAAAATATTTTATCCAAGGAGAGAAAGTTTTATCCGTAAAAAAACTGTTTATGTGGGTTAAAATGATTTGAACCATGTGTTATATATGTATATTTTATTTTTGTAAATATGAGACAAATCTTTTGTACTTTGGACTTTCTCCTTACGTGCTATGATCTATTCTAATCATAGGCCTATATAAATTGTGCTCACATTTAGAATAGCTAATTAAGCGTTCTTGTTCACATCGTGGCATACAACACAATAATGGCTGGGAGATCCTAGATTGAATAACTGACCTAGTCCAAAAAACTTACTAGCCGCCGGCTGCTGATGCAGACCAGTTATAAAGGCAGATGGTATGGGGCAGCGGAGCTAGGATTCTTGGACTAAACTGTAACCGGTCATGCATGCCGCACTCGTCCCTAAATATCTGCATGCGACTATGACTGAATTAAATACTCAAAGTGTAGATAAATAAAAGTTTACAGCGGCAACTTTGAACGTCTACTATAGTTATACAGTTAAAAGCTTTACTTTGTCTTATATTAACTAAACAAGGGTGCAACAAGAAACGAAAAGGTGAACAAGAAGAAGCAATAAGTTTGGGAGATTGTTACTTGAAATGCTACTAAACCAAACGGTGTGGGCCCGGAGGTACTGCAACACCAGGGCAATTCATGGCAAGTGAGGCAATTGTGGTGCAAGCACCGAAGACCTCACCCATGTTAAAAAAACACTTTGATATTAGCCAAAAGGCCGAGAAACGAAAAGCTTTACTTTGATCTAAACGACCCAGTCTAATCAACTTGAACTTCCGATATATCCCAAATTCCCCACCGTGAAATTCTTGAAGACTAAAAGTTCGGCAACAATGCATTTTACTAATGATCATTTTCATATTGATCTGTCTTGGAACACCAAACTGAGAATAGAACTGGTTCATTGCCTTGTCTTTTTTTAATGTAAATCTAACCAACTTCTTCGCAGGCAAAGCGGGGCCCAAAAAGAAACGTAGGCTAGCGAAAGCAAAAGTTCAAAGAAGTGCGCGGTGGCGGCAAACTGAAAGGACATTTATCGCCTGCTTCCATCTAGCGGAGGTTTTCTTTTGGGCCCAGGTGGCACCACCGCGGCAAAACGTCCAGGGTTCAAGACAGATGACGTCACTCATCAAGGGGCCTCGCCTCGCGCACCTGTCTGCGCAGCTCGAGGCATCTGTCAGAATATCCGTGTTCACACGACGCAGTAATACCTCGGATTCTTCACAAATATTCAGCGAATATTGACACTTTACGAAAAGTGCATAGGACGGTAAGCCAGAGGGAAAACCATAGGGCGTGTTTAAACTATTTCGGCGGCGTTTGCATGGGCGGCCGAGATAAATGCGTTGTTTTAAGGAAGTGTTGGGGGGCCTCTTGCGCGCAGTGGGGCCTCTCAATGTTGTTGTTGGTGGCCTCCACTGGAAGTGGGTCGGAGCCTCGCTCTGGCTTCAGACGTAAACGTGAGTCAGTTATGACATGTATATTGCAAAGAGTAGATCACCAGCGCTATCATACCTATTATGACGGATTTTGATTTCGAAAAACTGGAAGGTTATAAAACGGTGGGTAATTTCACCTCCTTCGTATTATAATTTATACACAAGTAGCCGGTCGACAGATGTTGGGTTTGCCGCTAGTAGGCAGACATTTAAGAATTTGGGTACTTCATTACTTGCTTTAATATTCGTGTGTGTATTCTTCAAGCTATACATTGTGTTCAGCTGGCTGTAGAAATCCTATTGTCAATGTTGAATGCTGAGAAATCCATTAATAGCCCCAAATAAGTTGTGGGACTTTTAATTCTGATTTAGCCCGTTACACATGACCATGCAGTGCAGAATCTTTTATTACATGTACCTTGTTGAAGTTGTTCTATACGTTTCTCCACACTGCTCAATGATGACGGTGCCATATGACTTAGGCAATGCCATTCCTCCTGGTACTTAAGTTATATGCAGGCAGGATAGACCATGATATACAGTGATATATGCACATACAAGCTGAACATGAAGAAAGGCGCACTGGTAGCTCAAGAATGTGATTAGAGCTGCTTTAATTGATGCTGTTTCTGACCTTCATGAGTTTATGTTAAACGTGGGGTAACACTGGGTAACGAGTTCCAGGACAACTGGGACAATAAAGGACCTGACTGTAATCTAGGCAGAGTGAGAGAAAGTCATTTATATAGAATGGCTGGGGATTCCCACGCAGGCGAGATCATTGAGCTGTAGTCGTATTATAGAGACATAAACTAGTAGCCCCGCTGTCATGGATTTCAGTATATCCCTTTTGGTGTTTGCCTGTTATTTGTCATATGTTACATTATTCTTGTGACAAAAGAAAGTCCCTTTTTCCTGAAAACACTTGCGTCCATCCCAATTCCTAGAACACCACGCGTGACAGATTTAAGCACATGATAGCTACAACATGTAAAGGCAAGACTGTATACATACAGCTTATAAATCTCCAGTGCATGATTGTATCTAGTGTATCGAATGAAAAGTTGGAGCGATGTTCAGTATATATACGTTGGCTTTGCGTTTAGGTTATGTGTCCCAGTCGGATACTACTACTGGTCCCTTCACAAATTCACAGGGACATACATGTGAAGTCATCGATCAGGTCATGTGATAATGATTGAACAGTATGGCTGCCATCGTCAGCATGATCAATGCATGGAGACATACAAAAAGTTTTATCACAATTGTCATTATGCTAGTACCACTGCAACACTTTTTTAACACAGACGTATTTGCATATATCCACGTAGGTACAGCCTATACATACTGACCACAGACCCTAATAGCCATCTGGCAGCAGCAGCTTGTTTGACAGACCTCTCAAAAACTAAAAATAATTATGGATTGGATACAGAAATTTGACCTGGAGCTTCGTCTTGGGCAGGAAGCTGCTTTTGCCATATTTGTTGGTTTGCATGGTTAGTGTCTGTAACTTCTGATATTTATATACCTGGGATTCCCGGCAGCATCAACTTTCTCCAACATTCAGAACTATTGCCTGTCAAGTCAAATGTCTTAGCTTCTACGTTAACAACTTCGCATTCGTTATGCAATGTTACATTTTCCTCTTTAGCATGTTCAGTCCCTCAGGCATAATCTATGTATGGTCCGTCACAACAGGCATAAAGTTATCAATAAACATGATAAAATAATGGAAATGTTTTTGAGTTTTTCCGGCGCAAGAACCAGCTGGCAAGAACATGAATAGAAGGCACCATAGTCAGTTTGCCATACATACCCATAACCGTTCTGGGACATGAAAGGATAGATATTCATATTATTAAACCTGTGACAGAAATGGTGGTTCTAAATTTTGAGGCAATGGGTTACCGTTACTAGAATCAGAGTATGGTGTCGGGATTTGCTTATCAGCCATAACCATATTTGCTCGTGGGCGAATAAAAGAACTCTGCTGGCAAATGTCCTATCTTACTACCATGGTCAAACAAGTTGCATTTCACGTTTCACAAATGTTTCAACTTTCAAGCCACATTATCATCATGATCATATAGCAACAATCTCCGACTGGGCTAACATAATTGGCTATAACCATGATAACCAAAGATGTTAAATTGGTCCTGATGGCAGGATTCTGTCAACGTCCAACATCATGCTGATGATGGACCAACGGGTATTTTGTCTCATTAGTTGTGGTGGACATGTGTGCAGGAATATATGCATATAGGGGTTGGAGTTCTCGAAAATACTCTTAAAGTCTAATTTTTGAGTTAAGTCATTAATCTGAGCAATGTGATTGGCTGAAAATCTGGCTTAAGTCAAAAGTTAGACATTAGTCACATTATATTCAAGAACTGGAGCCGAGGTATTGCCTCTGATTGAGACAGGTCCTGCAATTAATTGGCTCTTCTATTTGAAACCATTCTCTGACATATATAATTACATCACATACTGGTACATGTCATAGCATCACCCTTTGTTATGCAAAGTTTAACATGTTTAATTTGCAGATAGCCGACAACTAGTCATATTTTTCTTAAAAAGCAGACTATGCAGGATGGGTATTTTGCATCGATTCCTTGTGATTAATGATTACAACCATATTTCTCAATATACATTTAAACTGCATATGATCCAGCAAAGCTTTATTCTTAAAATGTAATACATTGTTCCCTGCAGTTTACGTTATTTAACTTATTTTAAGACAACATACTACATGTACTAGTATTCAGTCAGGAAGTGTTGTCTTAAATATTGGTCTTAAAATGGCTAGATATTTAGCATTGAAAATATACGATAGCTGGTCTTAAAATGTAAGAAAGTCTTAAAATAGATTAAAATTAATTACAGGGCCTACTGTAGTGTACTTTTGTTGGTACCAAACTTTGTGGTAAGTACATGCTAGGGAATCCGGCGTAACCTACTGTGCCGCCTTTTTAAACAGCTTTCGGTTTTCCGCCAACTGAACCAATCATCACAATCATCTAGCAGTACAGCTGCTAGGGCTGTAATAAGGTCTACAGAAGATAATCGCCAGGTGCCCACCACTTCCTCAGATAAAAATCTGCTTAAATGGCTGATTAGGTTTTGTGCTCGATTTGATTCACATATATATGACTTCAAATGATAGGTCGGCATGTTGTAGGCTTTTATGACTGGTTTCTAAGAACTACTTGTCGATTTGGGGCAACAGCTGCTTAAGAAAATGGCAAATCAAAAATCCACGCGCATTACCCGTGTTATCAGTAGCAGTCAGTGTTATGGTTACATGACAAGGAAGTTGAAGTGGAGGTTTCTCAGCTTTAATGTCATTGATGGATGCATTTATATGCTAAAGTCTCAGGTTTCATATTAAGAGTTTCATTTACACCATGCACAACTACTAGACGCTAGTAAATAATCATGATTCAGGTTTGTACAATGCACAATACAGTGGTTCCTCTCTTAGTGGCCTCTCTCAACAGAGGCCACCCTCTCTAATAAGGCCACAGCTCTTTGCCGCTACTACCATAAATGTATCTACTTCTTCCTCTCGCCAAAGGCCACCCCGCTAATGTGGCCACAATTTCTTGGCAAATAGGGTGGCCTTATTAGAGAGGGACTACTGTAATCATCTTTACTGCTAAATGAATTGAGGGCTGATTAGCGAAATTACGGAATTATCATGATTATAGACTTAGGATGCTAATTGCTAAGTACACAAGGCCGTTGAAGACGCGCATAACTTCCAAGCAAGATTTCTTTGCTCATACTGTAACACAAGATACAGATGTCATGTATGTTAACTGTATTAATTCTATTAGTTCAATAAACTTTCTATTTTAGGTGTAAACACACTTTATTTACAGCCTGTGTACACTATTAGACATTTTACATGCTTTCATTTAAAAAAGAAAAAAAAACAACAACAATAGGTGACAGGCATCCAGATAACAATTCAACTTACGAGCTGGATGCCGTATTAAAAAACATACATACTTTTGAAAAATATTCATGAATTGTTTGCCGCCTGGTTGAACGTTCTTTGCAGTTTATCCCTAACCAACTTCCTATGCTTGAAAGTCTGGGACACTGCCAGGGCGGAGTTCTTGAATATACTGAAGTCTAAGTTTTGACTTAAGTCTTAACCAATCACATTGCTCAGAATGTTGACTTAAGTCAAAGCTTTGACTCAAGTAATTTCGACTTCAGTAATTTAATTACTGGTAACTCCAACTCTGGTGAGTCTGGTCACACCCCTGAAACGCCTGCAGGAAACCACACGAGTGAAACTAATAGTGCATATGTGTTTTATTGTATGAATACGGTACATGTATTGCATTAAAAATGGCTGAATGCTTTGCACATGTTACACAGGTTCGTTCACTGATCATGCAGACTGATAATCATCACGTTCATTGTAAAATACCATGTTGCGCAAAGTCCACAAATCTTTATTAGCACATGAAGTCATGATTGCCATGAATGATGCCTACGTGTGATGTAATATTACTGGCAATTTATTGTGCATGTTCATAATGAATAGTTGGAAGTCCGATAGTAGTTGAAAAGTTATTAATTCAAAAATGTGCTGCAGTTGTGTATTACAAGTTTTTGTTTTGCAGGGTCAATCAAACCCTTGGACGTGGAAGTGTTTTGTGTTCAGGCCTGTACTTTTATGACAACCCGGACCAGTGACGGCAGCCATCATGCAAATTAAGATACACATTTCACCCTTCATACATTTAAGTGTAAGTTAAATTGTCTACATTAGTATTGTATGGTGGTTTAGTGTGTACAGTGGTCCCTCTATTTTAAGACCATCCATGGAACCATAAACATGGGGTCTTATATTGCAGGTTGTCTTAAAATACGGGTTCCATAGTACACAAAAAAATTGCACTTTGTAACGCAGGACGCAGGTGATGTTATAATTATAATTAAGAACCTCAAAACTCAGGCATGGCTACGGTTGGTTCATATACAGCATGTACAGTGGGCCCTGATAACTAAAGAACATTGTAGTGAGGAAGTCCCCTCGTCGCAGCAAGTACCATAAATGCATGTGATGCTCCCCCTCACCAAAGGACACCTCTCCAATAAGCACATTGTTTTGCAGAAGAGGTTTCACTCTTTATAGAAGGATACATGTACCACTGTATGTATTTTACATTGTTTTATCTTTTAATACGCTAGATTTGTTTGTCTCCATTTCAAGGTGATGCAATGCAATGAGTCGGAAAGGTAGTGGGCAGAAAACTCGCGACGATAGATCATCTTCGAGTAACACCGACGCGGCTGCCCGCCTAGCGGATTACACAGGCGCGCATACGGATTACCGCCCTTTGAGCTCCCAGCTTTTTGACTCAATACCGAACGCCTCGGACCTGGCAGTTTCACTGGAGTCTGCAGAACGAGGCCTTGGTGCCACCATGCCTGATGTGGCGGAGATAACTACAGGAATACAAGACATGGCTACCGCTGGCCCCACTGCATCCGCTCATCCCCAGGTTACCACTCGTTCCGGTTCTGCACCATCGGCTACTGCCACAGCGACCACTAAGGACACCACGGCCAAGGAATCTGTGAAGCCGGTACGTCTTCGTAAAGTTGATTTGTCGACGTATGTCATGTAGCACATGCCCTCCATGATGTGCTGTTTTTTATGACAAATACAGTAAAAAGCGACCTATGATTAAACTCAACTACCTTGTACATGTTGTATGTGTAACAGTAAAACCATAAATAACCGAAGATTTATACGGTATATGTCCTTATAGAGGTGCAGTACTGTACCTAATTGATGCACAAGCATCATCAACATCGTCAAGAAACAGTAACATTTGAGCGATATTCCAGTCCGCTTGGCTACCGTACATGCGGAAACCCCCACTTTCTTGTAAATGTGCACCATAACCATATATGCGTATATATCACTGTTATAGGTCCTGGACAACAGGCATTCCTATTGAAATTTTTAGACATGCACCCAAGCCCTTGCACTCATGCTCTCCGCTTCTATGAAGACATTTGCAGGGATGCATCTAGGACGCGCCATTGCGGGAATATTTGCTGCTTGGGCGCACATTGAAAGATGTACAGCACCACAAATGGCGCAAAAATAAAGCCTTTGGCCCCCTAAAAAGAGTAGCATGCGCCCACAGTTGACCCGTGTTGTTATATATGCCAGCAAACAAAAGGAAATTGACCACTTCGGCTTTCCATATATTCGTGACGTCACCTGGCTAGCCTGAAACCACAGCCGGGCTGGCTGAATTTTCCAGAAAAACTGAATATTCAATGACCTACTGCTGGCATGGCTAGCTGTGGTTTTCTGAAAGTTTGCGTGCTGTGATTCAAGCATGATGATTTTTCCAGAAAGGAAATAGCGTTGCAACAGATCAAGTGCAGAAAGCAATGCAAAAATCGTCGACAAACCGTGTGCAAAGGGAAATAGCCTGGGTGTGTTTGGATAAACCATTAGGCAATGGGTCAAGCAGGACCACGAATTGTGTTTAATTGGATACTTGCAACGGTGCAACAGGTGCTAGTGCGAACACCGCAGTGTGAAGGGAAAGTATTTTCTGGAATGAAAAGACTTTTTGGGTGGGGGGATGTAACAATTTCTGTGTCTAGTCCCTGGGCGCTAGATATGTGGGTAGTTGGCCCCTGTTTTGACATTTGATGCGCCAACTGGCCCCTGTCTGTCAAGTCCTGGATGCATCCCTGTTACGGTACATTTGCATATTCAAGCATTCTGAATTTGATGTGATTACCATGATGTATTAAGTCTATAGGTACCAGTACTTATGTATAAATGTAGTTCGCAATTTGGAGATAATTTGGTATGAAGCTGTCATCTGTGAAGTGGCTACTGTATGTCCTTTACAGGTGCAGTGCCTAATAGACGTGCACGCCACTTCAGCAACAAACACGCCACACCTGTTAAAGGACAAATTCGCACCTAATGCTTGTTAGATCATCAAAAGATCGTCAAGAAACAGTAAAATTTGAGCGATTTTTGTGCCGTTCATTTGGCCACTGCACAAACGAAAATTGCCACTTCCTTGTAAAAAAAGGTCTATGTGGTTCCCGTTACCATGTAGTGGTCCCTGTCTTGAGAGACCACCCCTTCTGCCAAGCCGAAGTGGTCTGTCAAGACAGTAGGTGGTCTTTCAAACAAAAACAAGAAATGCAACTGAAAATATGATGAACTTTGTTTTGCCACATACATGGTACATGTATATATAGTTAAAGTTTATTCCGTAGGACCAATATTTCATTTTATTGATCAATGATAAGCTTTCACACTATATATCATGTATATTATCAGTCAGTTGTCTTGTACACAATTCCAGTCTGCCAATGCCCCTAAACATGTGCAGATACAGATGCCTACAGGGAAAGGCCATCCCAAACCCACTCAACCCGGACCCAAGGGACCTAGGAAAAGTAAAGAAGTGGTGAGTTATGCATGTTTTTGGGGTCATTCCACATTGTTTCAACCTCAAAAGGGTCTGGCATACTCAGAATAGTTTTTAGTACAGTTGGTCCTTCTGTTAGTGGCCACACTACCGGTACAGAGGTCACCAACCTCTAATGTGGCCAGAAAACTATCCAATACTAAATGTACATATACAGTTATTTGTCCCTCTTGCCAAATGCCACCACTAGTATGGCCAGATTTACTTTGGCAGATAGGCCATGGTCTTGTTAGATGAGGGGTGCTGTAGTCTACCTTCCATATACAGTGGAACCTGGAAATTAGGGACCCCCAAGGGACTGAAAATCCATCCTGAGTTCTGAGGCGGTCTTATTTCTCAGGTCCATTACTATGTAATGAATATACCTAGGGACTGAAGTAGATGTCCTTAATTCCCAGCTTGTCCGTATTTCTCAGGTGTTCTTAAAGACAGGTTTCACTGTATTTTAGTAGCTGGGTCTGTTTTAACACTGGTGTCCGTTACCGTACCTCATCCTTTTCGGAAGCTTGCACTGATTAAAGGCCAGAGATTTAATGTAATATGTATGTGACTGACTGGCTTGACGTTTTTCAGGACATATCTAAAGAACTGAAGAAATGCAAAGAGGAAGGAGCCACTGTGTTGGATCTCTGCAAATCACAGGTACACGGATGAACCCCTTCCACAATTCCACTACCACGTTTTGGCATTTTGAAGTTTTGGACTTTTAAGTTAAGCTGGTATTTTCAGGTATTAACTAGACGGATTTTGGAACTGAATGTAAAAAAAAATTTCTTGATTGGCCTTATGTTATTTCCAGGAATTAGTAAAGAAATTTGTGCTAAAAAAACACATCCATGTGCATATTTACCTTTATTTAGCATCACAGTTGTTAATGTACATCCATTTCTGCCATTTTGTTCCCTTAGGTTACGACGTTACCGGTGTCAATCAAAGAG
>JAAUYG010069657.1_pt1 | contig 10831 bp, 12 predicted proteins | sample 7278091 | NCBI WGS metagenome assembly JAAUYG01 (sample SAMN14350201, study PRJNA611818) | marine sediment metagenome | isolation source: surface marine sediment (0.6m) | place: French Polynesia: Moorea | collected 2018-08
CTGAATGCAGCTTGGTTCACATTACAAACTTGTGGGCGACAATGGTACATCTGCCTCACAGATGGTTAAATTTTAGAAATTCTGTTTGCCTGGAGAAAAACTGCAGCTGCATGTTTAATCTGGCAAGTTCACGTTGAAAATAACTGAAACTTTGCAAACTGTTTGGTTTTCTTGTTGTGCAGGACACTAGATCGCAGCGAAAATAGGAAAAAAGCACTTTTCTTCATTCGAGCACCACCGTTGTTGCTGTGATGTCAAAGACAATGCGTATTGTAATTACTGTCTGCGGATGCGTCAGCCACAAACGCCAGAATTAGTTTGCGCATCTAATGAACAACGTGTTTCTTCTCTGATGCTTCTGATTGGATCAGTGTGATTACTTGCCTGCATTGCTTCACGCTTGGTTCAAGTTGTCTTGTTTCGTTTCCTACTATTGGACATTGCAAACATGCTGCTATTCCTGGGTGTGGGCGCCGTGATGGTCAAAACGGAAAGCAAAACTTCCATGGACAGGCAAATTCAACCTTCCTCGTTTGTTGTATGTGGGCGAAAGGCAATTCATGTTTCTTTGACTACATTGGTTAATCAATGCTAAGTCCATGCAGGTCGGGTTTGCAAGAGTCGCTGTCGTTTTCGTTGAGTTGTCCCTTGTTGTTCCTTTTCTTTATTTCTAGTTCCTTCAAACCTGGTTGTCCTTCTCGTTGACATATATACGCATCCACACGCATGTGGTTTTTCTTGTGCAGAAATGCCTGCATGTCAATGCACAAGGATGACCATCATACGTTTGTTCCGACACCAATCAGTTCTCTGAGTACGCAAAGAAACACGCTCTGAAAAATTATGTTTCTTTCTGAACAAGCACACAACCTGCGGAAGAAAATACGTACTTTTATGCTTCTGTTCTTACGGAAGCCATCTCAGACGTTTTCATCAAAGGACTGTTCCTTTTTGTTTGTTTGCCTTTGCTGACGCGTTGTGATGTATGCAAGCTAAATAGTTCGAATAGATCGCTGCCTACAGCTTTGCAAATGTCACATCTTTGATCTCACAGAATCGCAGTTTGTTGAGCCTTTTTCACTTGGCCTTTGCCATTTCAAATCATTCAACGTGCTGCCGGCGCTTCTTACGCGAATTGTGTCATTCACAGAAAAACGTAGAACCAAGTTCAAGTGAGACGAATGAACGAGGGCGTATCAGTGTCTTTTGGTTTGAGGCACGACTTTCTGAATGCGTTCCAAGGCGGTGGCTGGAGCTTTGAAGTCCTCCTTGGAAAGCAGATTGAGATTCCAAAAGACTGAACGTTTCTCCAGTCTCAAAACTAGGTTACAAGTTTACAAGAATGTTTCCCCGACCCCGGCCGACAGTCAGTCCTCATCCCAATCCCTTTTGAATCTGGGAGAAGTTGGAGAACACAAAGTTGGCGAGCAAGAAACAATTCTTCAGAGAATGCACACAAAGAAATGGATCTTCAGAAGAAGGAAAACAAGGTGAAAGGTCTGAATATTTTGGGATACAATCCCATCCTGAATGGTGGATAAATCGATAGATTGACACAAGGTCGGAGTGTTTATGATCAGTATTGACTTTTATCTCTTTTCAAACCCACCAAGGAGGAAAGCCCTCACATGAACACGTTAATGTTGATCAAACTGATCCATACCTGCATGCAGATCTTGTATACATAAGTAATGCGTTAACATGCTGGTAGCTGCCAACAGCTTATGACCGCCAAGGTGCTTCAAATCCCACCTACGCAGGCTTGAAAGTTGAGCAACTTAGGATCACTTTTGTTTACATTCTGACAGTTGAATTCTGTTGTCCTCAGACCCCAAAAAGCCGATTATCAGAAAAGGTTCTTTGGTGCGCTTTCTGCTGTTCTGGCTGGATGTTCGATTTCTGACACCTGTTGTGGGTCCGCGTGCTTCTTTCCCAGGGAAACCAGTGGAACAGGCCTGGCTAAGATTTTCTGGTGCTGAAACGGCAAACGACATTTGCATAGTTTCCTGACAAACAGGTCTGTGTTCTGTTTGATTCAGACAAAGTACATGTATTTACTGTTTTCCAGCGCCGACAATGATTGTGTTCCTTGTCTTTTGTTCTAAATGTTGAGACACACAACTCTGTTGAGCCTGAGATCATGTACCATCCCATAGCTTTCCTGTTTTTGGAGGTGGCCTTGTTCTATGATTGAATGTGCGTATCACGGTTGTTTGCAGTCTGTAAGCTCTTCTCCATTTGGTATCAAAGATCACAGAACTCGTTCTCTGCAGCAACTGTGTGGCGTCAAGAACAAAATAACAAAATTGCTGCTGTTGTGTTTCAGTTTGATGCATGTTTTGATCATTTGTGCCACAGTCATGATTCACATTTTTGTGAGCTCCATATTTTGAGTCTGCTGGAAATGTTTGTGACAATTCATTTTTGGCCTTGCACCAATTCCCTTTCATGGTTTCGGAACTGAACTGTGCTGAACGTGGCCAGATTGCTGTTTCCGCCTGATGTACAAAACCTGTGCACGTGTATATCTCAGACAAGGAGCAACACTGGTTCTTTTTCGTTCCTGTTTCAAAAACACATTCGACAAAGAATGAACCCTTTGTGTTTGGTCACCTGAATGTGAAGGTAGGCCGAAAGAAGTCAGCAAAACAAAACCAGGACAACCATGGGCCCTCCAGTTGCAAATCTCTTTTTGTCCTGCATGAACTATTCTGGAGAAGATGATTGTCAAAACTGGAGGGCTGCCCCGGGTTGTCACCAGAGATGAATCACCTCTGCGTGGTATACAAGTGACACACTCCGCATGATGGCCAACACCATACACAAGCTGCCCTTGTAGCGGCTGGGTAAAAATGAGGAAGGCAGCAACTACTTTTTAAATTTTGATGAGGAGAGATGATGCACAGATTGCCAGCAGTAGACATGACGTGCTTAGGTGTCTGGAGTTTGCTGGTTTGTTCTTGCGCAAGCTTCCCTGCAGAAGCTGACGGATTGTTTTGGACGAGTAAATCCCAGGAATTAACTTGTCAACCCTGCCAACGACGGAGGAAACGGTGCAAGGGTTGCAGGCCTTTTGTGTGCGGTCAAACTGGAATGGTGGAGATGTCATGAAAAAAAAGGCAAAAAAAATATTCCAGTGGTCATGAGTTTGTGTGAATGTGTGTGTGTGTGTACACGTGTGTGTGTTCTGGGGTATGAAGTACTCGATAGAAGTGCTCGGGAATGTGACACAAAATCTTTTCTCCTCTCTATCTCTTTTGTTCCTTAAAATTGAAGGAACACTCACAATCTACCTGCATGTGGACTGACAAATTCAAATCATACAAAACTTTGCTGCCACCAATGATCTGGACAAAACATCCATTCACATAACAAAACGTTTTGGAGAGGTGACAACACAAGCCAATTTGTCTGTGGATAATGAGAATAAAAGGTGCGACAAGAAAGTGATGATTTTCCGAGGCTGCATGGTCTGTGTTGATAAGAAGATTGCGGTTAATTGGAGGAAAAGTTGTTGAGCAGATAAATCAATCCATCAACCACTTCAGGGAAAAAGGCTTTATCAGATTTCTATCCGTATAACCAGTAAAAGTTCTGACAATGGGAAAACATAAAAAATAGAGTGTCTTCTGATGTCGCATCTGTTCTTTGAAACACATGTTATTGTGTTTGTTACCATTTTTCTCCCAAGAACAAGACCAGCTCTTTGTGCTGCCACATGCCCTGTGCTTACTTTCTGTGTGCACAGAAACTGCCTTTTGGTGTACCTTGGTGTGCGTAAAAAAGAACCCTGTGCATGCAGTTGGCACACTTCTTATCCAGGGAGAGAAGATTGCTGAAACGCAAAGACAAAAATAGTCACAAAAGATCTTTTGGGTGTCAGAAAAAGGCTTGGGTGACGGTCAATCCAGCGTTTGAGCGTGAAATGGAGTGACTCGGAAACATAACGCAGAGGCTGCAATGTTGGTGGTTGAGGTGCACATGTTGACTGATTCAAGTTGACTTGGAGCAGGTTTGTTCAACAGAAGTAACCGATTTTGCATTGATTCTGCTGCTCGGGGCCCAATAAATGTCAGAACTGACCACCTCCGTGTGTATGTCACGTCTGTTTGACGTACCATTTGACAGTAAAGACGCCACAAAGAATCGGGTGGAATCTGAAGGATGGCAGGAGAGAAACTCAAGGTTTTTTTGTCAGTGGTGAATTTTGTGACGTTCTCTCACTGCACTTGAAGCTGGATTTCAAACCAAAGTGTAAACACAAAGAAAAATCATTGTGGTGCACTGACCTTGAGTAAGTTATCCTCAGCGTCTTTGGTTCGTTTGCCGCAATCCCAACCCTCTGCACCTAAAAGCCACAACTCTCCCAGGACAAAAACTGCTACCCTTTTGCAATATTAAGGCCTTTGTAAACACAACCTTCCCTAGGTCCGCCCCATGGGAACAGTTGGGGCAAATTGACTTGATTGTGTAGCCAAAAGTAGCGTAATAAAGATCTGGATAGGTTGCCAACTCCTTCCTGGAGATGAAGGCTTTTGGCACTGGCCTTGCATGACAAGAAGCATTCAGAGATGAAGCTTTTGTTGTCGACAATATCAGCACGAAGCAACAAGTTCTCATTCGCATCAAGAAGGAAATCGCATTGCTCACAAGGATTCGTCTTAACCTGCATGAAGAAGCCCAAAGGGCAACCGTAGCGATTTTATGTGAAAATCATGTCTGTATCTTTACAACTTTCCAGCACTATCTGCTCTCTTGGAATCTTTGTTTCTGAATGTCAATGCCTTCATTATCTCTCTCTTTCTGGAATTGTTCGGACGAAACCAGAAGGATTGAAATTGCTAAAATATCGCAAACGCCATCCTGTGTTGGCAAAGATGGAGGTTTTTGTTAGCCTTCAAGCGTTCAGGTTGAAGAGCAATCTCAAAGCTCTGGAGACATTTCCAAAGAGAAGAGACATGGTTCCACAAAGCTTAAACGCAAGTGTCTGCATCATTATTACATCAAGTAGCTTTCTATACAGTGTTTTTTATGGAAAATATTACACTGAACCGTCTGCTGTCCCGAGACGGCCCTTTATCCTTGTTGGGGAAAACACGACCCATTAGCGGGCTCAGACAGCGAAAGGTTCTGCAGATGCCATTGAAAACGGTTCAACACTCTCTCAATATGATAGCCCGTGCTAATGTTAAGGAGTGTTTCGGGGTCCATGCCATCTTGACCCATTTCAGCTCAGGTCTCGGATTTGTCCATTACGCCATAATCAAGTGGAAATATCTCCGGCCTCGCTGTCTGATATCTGATGAGGCTCTTTTTGTGCAAAACATTCACAGACACCGTTCACTTTCCTCCTTCAGTTGTGTGAGCTGCCTTTTAGGCTTGTCGGAACGTTTTCTGCACTCTTTTGGTCCGGTCTTTGTCGTGTCTACTTTTCGCAGGGTAGTGACGACCAGATGTCTTGAATCTGTCTTTTGCCTGTGTTCGTTTCACGTGCAGAGGTTTTACCAGCAACTTATGCGAAACCTAGGTAGAAGCACAACGTGGATGAGATAAGTCAACTCGAGTCTTGACAGACAGAATGTCGTTTCAAAGATTTTTTTCTGTTTTTTCCAGACGTTTTAAACATTTGCTTGCAGAATAACAGCTCTCAACAATTGTCTCCTGTCACTTCAGATTTTGGCCACGTGTTGAGGACAGAGTAATGATGTTGCTGATCTAGGTTTCCCCATTTTGTCCTGTTGAAAAGACAAAAAAGAACCCCACTCATTCTTTTCTTGTTTTCCTGATTCAGAAGCCTTGTCTGCATCAGTTCGTGGGATCGACAACTGGTGTTCTGGTTCATCCTGTACGAGAAAGCCGAAATTTTGCATGTGTACAAGAGAAAAAAGCTGCGAAGGGCATTATTTTCATGGGCAGAAATACTCAGCTTCACACACAGGAAAAGCCGCTATTTCCACAGTGCCCGTCTGACATTTGAGGAGGAAACAAAGAAATGCAGTCACAAGAACAACAATGCTGAGTGATAAAAGGCGAGTTGAGACTTTAATCTGCTTCCAACCTTCCCGATAAAACAAGTGATTTATCACACATTGATGACAAGAATAGCCCTCATGGCTTCCCAGCGCCGCGAGTGCCTTTCAATAAAAAGTCAATTTAACGTTGAAGGATATTGAGTATTGAGACTGCAGGGTTTGAGTGGAAACTGATAATCCTCTGGGACTGTTGTCCTCACTGTTGATAAAAGGTCAATGACTATATCAACCCAATAAGCAAATTCCCATTAGTTGGCTTGGAATTGTGTTACCAGCCTGAATACGTCCAGCAGAACTGTGCAAACAGCTCTGAAAAAAAACTGGAGTTCTGGCGGACTGCAACAAGGAAAAAAAGACAAACATTTGTTTGCAAAGGAATTGGGAACGATAAAATTTAGCATGTTTTGCCACAGACCCTTGGAACACAGTCTTTTCTGGTATTGTGCCCTGGCAGAAAACTTCCGGTTTATTCAGAAGCATTTCACTCCATTGACAACTGTTCAAGCAGAATCAATAACGTTTCATCAACGTTGACATCTTTATTTCCGGTTCAAATATCTGAGTCGTAGTCACTGGAAATAGCACAGTGAAGCAACAATGCTACATGTTTTATTGAAAATTGAAAACTCAGTCAACAAGCAATTATCTGCTCCTGTTCGCTCCTCACCAAGGTTGCAAAAGACGTTCACAGCTTCAGAAGAACTTTTGCTCACAAGGAGATTCAGTCTCAGTCCCAGTCTCAAAGCATTTCCCTTGTTAAAAAAGATGCAAGTCCTTGCACCCTGAATAAGCGCAATAACTTTTTCACCAAAAATGGAAAACTTACTTTTGTAGTTCGTGATTTCCTTTCAGGAAGATGACCCTGTTCCTTGTCAAAAGCCTCAAAGGACTGTTGGCATTGCATATGCGACTTTTAAATCCAGGATCATTCCCACTTTGAAAGGGTGGTTGTTCAGTTGACCCAACTGGGCAGCCTGGGTTTGCATTTGTTTTGTGTGGAAAATCAAACTGAAGCGTGTGTGCGCCGCAGGAGAGAACTTGTCCAAGAGCCGCTTGACCCCTTTTTGTCAGTGTCTCATCTGTAGATGATGGCTGACCTACTCAATGCGCATCACGCCGAAAGTTTTTTGATCTCGAAGCAAAACATGTTTCCCGGAGATTTGCAATGACGTCACCAGAATGATAATTTCCAAGTTGTCTGATCTAGTTCCGAGCAGCTAACGCGACATTAATTCCAAAGCCTTGTGATGAAAAGTGTCGGAGTGCCTGAGCGAATTGGGAGTTTGCTGGGTTCAGGCGACGGGGACCTGTCCTATGTGCAAGAAACATGATTTCATTATCAACACAGGCCCCACCTGGAATCGCAAGCTGCCCGCCCTTAGCTTGTGCAGAACGTGTCTGCCTCCATGGTTAACAGGTCTTCGTCCATGCTGAACCTCATGGTTTGTCTGGTTCATTTGTCACGCGAATGCATTGCAAGAGTCTCCTTTCGTGCACATTTTCGGACAAGATCTGTTTTTGCTCTCGTGACTGTTTTTAACTTTGTCTCTCTCATTGTCATGCGCCTGCCTTTTGGTGGCATCAAAGCAGTCTTTGGTTTGAACAATTCGAAAACGAGTTTGTGAACTGACGCGTTTTCATCAGAACTGCCAAGAATTGTGTTTTCAACCTTGGAAGCTCGTGACGTCAGTTTAATGTTTTCCCAGGGATGGAAAAACGTCAGATGTCTCCGAATGACAGGCTACGATGCACACCAAATGAAATTAGCTGTCAGAAAAACACAATTGGGCTTTGTTTGTTGGTGAAAGACTTCTTCAGACAAACAAAAATTAGAACTGAAGGAGACAAAAGCAGCAAAATGAGTGTTTGAAAGAGAAGAAAGAATGAATGACATCTTCCATGGCAGGCTTAAATGTTTGTCAAGACGAAGCTTTCCGAAGCTTTCCGATGCGGCGTTTTGTGCTGGCATCCTACTCAGCCAATGGAACACCGACGCCAACGCAAATAAATTTCCATTGTTTTGTTCTGGCACTCCCCCTCAGAAAAAGAGCTCAACAGGATTCTGACCAGTTGCCGTGGTAAGGAGGCAGAACCTTAACATTCAAGCAGTTGACCCAAAGTACCAGATATCCTTGAGTTTTCTGAAAAGAAAGAGCAAGTTTGATTTTTTTGGATGCAAACAAAAAATGATATATCTGGATTGCACAGGATGACAAAAGGCAAAAACCAATGTTTCTGAGCTTTTGTACTTGCACAACTCAAAATCCACTCCTTTTGGTACCAACGAGGAAATCCAAACACATTCCCGTCCTGAAGCATGCCAGCAAATACCAAGTAATTGCCTGATGACATTGATTCACGCTTTCATTACAGGATATACTTTGCGGAGGAGTATCAATATCATTGATGCTTGTACAACAATGGAAAAATACCTGTTTTGTGGCTAATGTATTGTGTCGCGTTGAAATTCTCGGCAATGGTTCTGGAGGATAAGTTTCAGGAAGACAAGCGCTGTGAAAACAACGGATGAATAATTGATGCGTTCAACGAGACGGGAAGCGCTACGAGGAAGCAGATGAAATTTCTTTTTTCTCTCCTTCCTGGAATCTAATGCCCTAGAACACCAGCAGAAATTTTGCAATGGCGCGAGTGTGGATCTATGACAGTGGATTTGTTTGTGTCGTCATGTCACTGTTTTCTCTGTCACACATTGCGAAATAGGTGTCAGCCTGCTTCTCGATAATAACTCGACAAAGCGCACAACGTTCCAGACAGGAACTGGAGGAAATGCAAGGTTTTGGTGTTTCAGATGACATGGACAGATTTCCGCAGAAAGGAAAACACTCAAAAGAAATGTCACCACCGCCCCGGTCACACGGGCGCCCATTGAAGACGTCATGAACACGCAAAAAAGCTACAATGCGATGACCAAATGAACTGCCTACTGAACGAAGCTTCCGTTAACTTCTCTGCTGATTTAGGTTTTGCATCTTGCGCTCATGTCTGTTCAGGACATTGCTAAGCTGTAGGAAATAAAAGACTTGCACAAATTGAAAGTGACAAAAGCCCTTTTACATTATTGCCTCTCACTTTTTGCCTTTCCGCTTTCAATGCCGAATTATTGAATGGTCTAAATTTAGACAGAGGAAGTCAACTTTGTTCTCATGCAGTGTCATGCTTTTCGGTTTGTATTTCAAAACAAAGAACTGCTTTGATTTCAACTGCTTTGTGATGTGATTTGTTTCTCTTTTTCTGGGTCATCTTTTTTCTTCTTTATTTCATGACAAAGATTTCACAAAAATAAGTCTGGATTGGTGTGTCAACGGGCAAAGCGGAAAATCATTATTTGGCACTTGCCATTTCAGAGTGCATCATCTTGAAATGGCTCCTGTGACAGAAAATCCATGGTGGAAATTATAAGGTTCTTGTGTGGATTGATTGTGAACAAGTGAGTTAAATCCAGGCCATATCCTGTTACACTGTTGACATTGAGTTTAAGTTCTTCCGATCAGACCGTTAACGTTGTTCGTGCTTCACACTTTCATTTTCTCCCCTTGTTTTCAGTTCTTTTCTCAAGTCCTTGTTTTGTCTTGAGCCTTCATCTGCCTTGCAATTATTTTCTGTTGCCTCTGCTGCTTTTGTGCAGACCTGATTGAAATCAGAATAAAATTTTTACTTCAACAAGCTCAACTATTCCTGCTTTGTGAGCTGATCCCATGTCCATGTCACCAAAAGCAGCTCGAAAATCAGATAAACTTTCAAAAAAAGACACACAAAGCATGATTCTTGCCGGAGAATTTTCAGGTTGCTTCCCACAAAATAGCTGCAATGAAGGAAGTGATCATTTTGTTTCAAAATAACTTTGGTCCTTCTAGGACGTGATGCATTATGAGAAAATGTGATAGATAGACCACGTAGCAGACATTTCTTCAGAGTTCCAGACTCATTTCACTGACTGTATCTGAATCAATCCTCCCATTCATCATTTGCTGCAAGCCCGAAATACACAGACTTAATTAATTCTGCCACAAACACAAAAAAATCGAGACTCAGTTCTGACACGGCAAAAACAGCTGATTCTGAACCTGTCATTTTTGTGCTTGTCAGACCAAATTGTTTCTCCTGGTCACTGAGGTTCTTGCAGAACATGTGCAGCCAGGAATCCATTGTTTTCAGTTCTTTTTTTGTCTTGTAACAAACTTATCTTTGTAGCAAGATGCAAGTATGAAAATTGGGTTCACGACTTTCAGAAAAGAAAGGAATGTGACTTACTCATATGTTAAACCAACAAAGGTCAAAAGAAACCCCAGAATTACAGGATCATTTTTGTGAAATTCACAAAACAAGAGAGGTTGACTGAATGTCTTCCAGTGAAAAGGAAGGAGTGGATGAGAGCGACCAACACAGAACCTGCAAACACTTGTGCACCAAACCTAAATGGGGTTGATTGGTCTCCTAGAGAACATCCGAAAACCTGATCTGCTCCTCTAAATTGCTGTGGATGAAGCAGAACTGGCACTGCTCTTGAGGGACTCCAATGAGGTATGGAGAGGTCGTCGTGGCTGTGTTCATAAATGTCAATCGGACGAAAATAACATGCACCCAGATCATGTTCACGACTTGCTTGGACGCACACAATCTCATAAAGCATTTAATTTATTGCTCTGGTTCCTTTTGATTTGGGTTCATTGAAGAGCAGCTCGTGTTGCCACAGACAGTCGACCAATATCCTTTGAGCATTGTGTATTTGATTCACATGCCTTCGCGCAGCTCTTGAGGGAGTTTGGAAACCGTTATCA
>JAAUYG010190623.1_pt1 | contig 10831 bp, 5 predicted proteins | sample 7278091 | NCBI WGS metagenome assembly JAAUYG01 (sample SAMN14350201, study PRJNA611818) | marine sediment metagenome | isolation source: surface marine sediment (0.6m) | place: French Polynesia: Moorea | collected 2018-08
CCCCCCCCCCCCCCCCCCCCCCCCCCCCCCCCCCCCCCCCCCCCCCCCCCCCCCCCCCCCCCCCCAGTTGTGATTGCAAATATAATACTTCATTTATCATGTTTGTATCAGAATCAGCCATTTAGGGTCACATGTTTAGTTCAGACCAGGACGAATACACTGTACAAATATTAGTTATTGGCCACACTGACATATACCAAAATTGTATTTTTTTTATGTTTAGTATATGCAACCTCAGAAATATAAGACCATTTCATAATTAAGACCAGTTTATGAGCGTCCTGTGGGTGGTTTCCGAGATGACCAGGGTACTAATCATTGAAGCATACAGTAGTTTTGTCACTGCCAACAAGCTTATTCTGAGGTGTTCGCAAAGAGAGGTTCCACAGTAAATTTGCAGTGTCGTTTCTGTATACTAACAGCGGTCTGTGTGGCCCGGATTGGTCCGATTCCCATAACACTGGGATCCACGCCCGCCTGGCCCCAGGATATTACTCGGCCTAGAGAGGGGAGTCTACGACGCTCTGCCTCAGAGCCACTCATCAGCACTACAGCCGCAGCCCCATCGTTGATACCTGAGCATAAATAGTAACATTGTATAGTATAACATGATAATGTATAATGCACATGTTGATATACCTGTATCATGGACGTTTTCTGCTGTGTGAGTTAGTGAACAGTATCATATACATGTATCTATATATATCACATGTAGTATTTTCTCTGCAATTTTAGTAGTCTATGGAACAATCAATCACCAGGTTTCTGTTGTGCCATTCCACACTCGGTATTAACTATTTACTGTAATTACAGAAATATAATCGTGATCATAACAGAGCTGGTGGGCTATTAAATGATGGTAATACTTGCAGCATGAATGAAGATCAGTAAATGACTATATATGACCCTGAGTAGTCAGAACTCCAAACAGTCAGGCAGACTCAGGTTGCAAGAGGTAAATTTAGAGATTGCATGTCATACGTTTACAAATCTTGTGCTAGTAGTATATCTGATACACCAACATAGTATTTACAGTATTATATCTACTGCTAGAAGTTACCAGCAATACAGTAATGTGTCAAGGCCATAACCTATACCTAGCTGTGAATTATTAATGAAGACTCAAGACAAATTTCATTGTCATATATGGAACCTGAAGCGTTTCCCGCTGTTACTGTGCCAGAGCCATCCGTGATAAAAGCTGGACGCAGCTTCTGAAATCCCTCCAGCACGCAGCCATCTCGAGGGAATTCATCCTGAGACACCTGGACATTTCCTGACAGGTGATATAGATGGGACTATGTATGTAACATATTTCTGTTATTTTTTATACAGTACATAACATCCCAATAAATGGTCCATGATGGTGCTTCAATCAGTGACCATCCAAGTGCTTGCCATCTATCATAATTGTTTTAAAAGGCAATAGAACATGCCCACAAGAATATTTGATAGGATTTTTGCCATAAATTAATACTTAAATTTTACTGAGCCTACACTAGCATAGTGCTGGTCTGAGGGAAAAGAACCAACACCTGATTAAAATTGCTAGTGTTTGGGTTCACTATTACCCAGCATGGAACAACAAAATCAGATCTCGTACACATACTAATGACTCTAAGAGCTATTGGAAGGGTACTAGTACCAAGGGAACTGGCAAATTCTCCAGTCTTGTAGAGTTTTCACAACTGTTTTTCATATAACAATTTCCTCAGGTGAATGAAAATACATCTTTATATGTGTCAGATCGCTGCATGCCCCATTTCTTGCTGCAGTAGGGAACTGGTTTTGCAGTATTCTAAATTAAAATTCCCTAAATTCTGTCGACATTTCCCCCAGGTTACCATACAGTGGTGCTGCTCTTATTAAGTACACTCTCTAGAGAGGACACCCCTCTAGAAAAGACACAATTCTTGGCAGCAAGTACAGTGTGACTGCATGTGATGCTCCCTCTCACCAAAGGACACCTCTCTCACAAGGACAGAATTGTTTGGCAGAAGGGGTGTCTTTCACAGAGGGTGAGTACTGTGTCAGTCATATTTAGTATACCTTTTCTTGACTTCACAGTGACTGGAATGATTTCTCTCTGGAATGCGCCATTTTTCCGTGCCTTCTCGCACTTGAGCTGTGACTGCAGAGCGAACTGATCCTGCTGTTCACGACTGATTGACCACTGCTTAGCAACATTCTCCGCTGGAAATAAATAGACATGGCTTAAATAATTACTCCCAAAGCATGTTTAAATATATATATATATATAACACGCACATTGTACACATATTGCACTACTAGTATCATGAGTATCTTGAAAGGTTTTCCTTATTAAACATAATGTACAACAATGCATAAGATGACTAAACTAATATCATGAATATGGCCTTGAAACATGCGAGATAAATTCCCTATACATGTATGTATTGTATCTACATGATGCATCCACCGAGTCTTTTCAGATCAGTGTGCCATGTGAATGTATGCTGCATGGTAACAGATAGTTTTCATAGAGATAGAATTTGAAGGTACATGTAGAAACATACATGTAGCAATGTACCATGTACATGTAGGCTAATTTACACATTGATAAATGATAATACATGTACATGCAATATGTATACTATTGCATACTACAATGTATATGAAACATGTCACAGCTGAAAAGGACATGGATGTGATGTAGATACAATTGAACTTGTCTTGAAAGACCATTGGTCATAAACACAGTCTCTCAAGACAGGTGGTCTTTGGTGACAGGATGATTTACATTGGAATGTACATGTATGACATTCTGCCAAAACTTAGTGGTCCTTCCAGACATTTGGTCTCTTAGCAGTGGTCTCTCAAACAGGTTTCACTGTATAGTTACAATGTAAAATGTGTCCCATGTACCTGTGATACCCATATGATAGTTGTTGAAGGCATCTGTCAAGCCATCCTGAAGCATTGTGTCTACCAGGGTAGCATTTCCAAACTTGATACCTCCACGCATGTGTACGCAGTGAGGAGCCTGAAATAGATAGAGTGGAAACATTCTTTACAAACCCGGTAATATACAACAAAGAGATTTTTGTGCCACTTAGGTCATGTAGATATACTTTAGTATGCCGGGATTGACAAGCTGTCGATTTGCCTTGGACCTGATGCAACACAAATTTGTGCTAGTATGTATGTATCTGGGTAAGGTAAACCCTTGGACACCACAATTTTCCTCTGCGTGCTATGTACATGTATATCTTGCAACCACTTCTTGAGGTTCTTTGTGTACAGACTGTGACAAGTTTCACTTGGCCCGTGGACAGGTTATAAAGGAATGGGGTATGGAGAAATGCTGACTGCACCATCAACCTCCAAACATTTGTACTTTCTGACTTTTGGGATCGCGGATGACATGGCGCACTACCAGTACCTTGTTTTACACAAGGTTTTGTTCGGGTTTTACACCATGATACTGATATGCTATTGACCCCCTCTTGCATGACACTCTGTAGAGAGGTCTTGGGACAGCCAGCCCTTAGAGAAGACACAAATCATCATCCTGCCAGCCAGTACCATGAATGCATTAATGCTCCCTCTCACGGAATGAAACCTCTGTAATAGAACAGATTTGGCAGAAGAGATGTCGCCATTGCAGTGGGTGTAGTGTATTAATTTGGAGAATGTTACCCATTAATAACAGGTCATACTGGTAGCTAGGACTAACATTCTCAAGCTGTCTTGTGTTTTGCTCCTCAGTGGCACTGAAATTTGTTTTAAAGACAATGTTTTAATTTGTTTTAAAGACAGTGCATTAAGCAGAATTTAATGCAACATTATCATGATTATTAAAACTGCATGCAGTTCCCAGCTTCAGCATAGGTGTTTTATGAAAATTCAGGTGGAGTTTACGGGACGCTATGTAACATGACAAGTGCAAGCCCAGAACATGCATGACTCCCTTGTATGAAAATGGACACATTTTCACGATTCAAGAAGTGCTTTAGGAAATAGCCTCGACTCAAAGCTTTTAAGTGTGACCTTACTAGTGTGTAATCAATTTGATATATGTATGCCAGGTCTTCTTTTCATATAAATCAGGAAACCATGTTCTAAGCAATGCACATTTTAAATTTAGAAATTTTGTGTGGGAAACACTTTATATGCCGGTAGTAGCCCGGTACTGGTGTAAATCAAGAACTGAAACACCAGTTTCTGAAAAACTCTCAAGTCCAGAAATGGACTTAAGCATGTTAAGTTCACTAATCACCTTGGTAACCACGGTCTTATCCATTCTTAAGATCACTAGAGGACTTAAGATTAAACTGCCCCCAGAACTACATGTACTTATAGATTTTCCATAATACTAATAAATTGGGGGTGGGGATATTAAGCATGTTTTTCCTGAAGCAAAAGTTAGAAGTTTTTGGAACAGCTGTTTATACTGTAATTAAGTACTAATAATTCCATAGAACAATAAGAACATGTAGAAGGTATTGTGGTGTTACTGTCTAGCTAGTGTGCCGCTCAGCGTAACATCAATATACCTGTACTTTACATCATGTACATAGAAGACAATAGAAAACTTCATCAGTCATCCTGCTAAACAAAATTTTGCACCGGTAATTTTATTTCACAGTAATAATGAATATCAGTCAAATGACAAGTCTTGCATACAAGAAGTACAGGCATAAATTGAACCAGCATGCTGGAATGCAACTTACAGTATTACCAGTACTGGTCTTTTCGATGCAACTTACCACTGCACAACACAACTTTATTTAATTTCAAAAAGACTGTCCTAAATTTGTCTTAAAACTTCCGAGATATTCTGAATCCTTTTTACCTGCCTTCTGCCATGTTTCTGCATCGTTTGCAAACATGGTAAACTACAAGAAAAAGATTCTAAACAGCACAGCATTTCAAAACGACACCGCTGGGTGCAAATAAATATAAAGTAAAGTACATATACTGTAGATCCGTGGTACATGCTACATGTTTCCTGAGCAATCTTTACCATGTCTGCAATATTTTGCCTACTGTTTGAATAAATTACTAAGTGCCTTAAACTGCCCAATTACTATTACGATACTTAGTATTAAGATCTGCCTGTAATGTATACCAGTAACATGTATAAGTATGATAAGTGTGGGTCATTATTCCAAAGACATGAGTTTTTGAGAGATGTCATTTTTTTATTCATTTTTTATTAAAAATACCCCACTACTGAAATACAGCATGAATGATCAGGAATACTATCAAAATGATCAGCCATTTAGAGAAACTCTCGGTACCACTACACATCATGTACATGGTAGAAAATATACATGCATAATAGTAATATCCATGATATCAGTTGTATCAAAGGCAATTTGTATTCATGGTATCTGCTACCAAACTTACACAGTTCAGTGTCCCCTCTATTTATAAGTCAAATACGTATAGGTGTAATTGGCAGCCAAATTACGAATAGAAAGATCGGCAGTGACTGATTAGGATTGAAGCATCAGTAAAAGGAAAGAATGCACAATTTCCTTATTCAGTTATTATTGCCCATCAACAAACAGCAGGTTTTCTTTTAATTCCTGATTTTTTTTTTCAAATGCTTTCTGATTTTTAATATTAAAAGGTATAAATGCTATTGTTGCCAATAATAGCTAGGGTCAATTTTGCTGCTCGATAACAAATTTTGATATTCAAGACAACATGGACAAAACTTATATCCCAGTAACCCCACTAGGTGTGGAACCTAAATGGGTGGTTTTGAACAATGTTACAAATAAACTGATTGGCCAAAATAAGCACTGCTGTTTTAAGAAGTTTGCCGTAATAACTGATTTACTGATGCATCAATGAATCATTCTACCACAACTCCTTATTTTCAGACCACCTTGATTGCATGACCACAATTTGGTCATGAAGTGAGATATACATGTATTAAATTGTACTACTGACGGAGTACTTAACCTTTATCATGTTTATTTAAGACCATCTCATTTGCAATAAGACCACACTGACAAGGTCCCACGACCGGTCTCAAAATAGGGGGACCATGGTATATGTAACAAGATTTTACACTCAACTGTCTCATGTGTCTTGAAGGATAAGCGCTTTGGCTCATTGTAATTGCCTAATGCTTATACCAACTGATTACTGTCTGTAGCACTACATATAGTACACAAAAATTGAAATATCAAACACACACTATCACAGCCATGTTTTAAGAAAACTTCTCTTCACAACATCCACAACCACATGCTAAAAGTAATCCTCTGCCTTTGAACGTTTTGGTTTGGGCAAGTGTAACAGATCATCTGTTAATGACGCAGGTGTAACCACTGGCGTTCTGGATTTGCCAGCAGACTTCGATAGTGGTGTATTGCGGGATCGTTCTGCACTGCCTGGTGTGGCTCTAGAAGACCCAGGTGTGAGTTGCACTGGTGTTCTTTCTGTTCTCCTTGGTGATGGGGAAGGAGAGTAACTGGCCCTAAGGGCCTGGTCTGTGTTTGTACGTATTCCCAATTTCCCTGAAACTAGTCTTTGTGCGGCTGGAGAGAGATTACATAGGCGATCTGACTTTGAGGCAGAACCAAACTTGGGAGATGGCGTGGTGAAGTTGGCACGAACCCTTTTCAGAGCAGCTTCTTTCTTATCCCTGTGAGCTTTGCTGGCATCTTCAGCTAATTTCAGGGCCAGTTTATCACGTCGCGGTACATCAGGAATTTTAAACACAGGTCCTGGTGTTCGATGCAGCACAGGAGTATCACTACCATCAAGGCGGAACGGGGTACCTTCCAGTTCTCCCCATGTCATCAATGGAGAGTCTTCAACTCCTGGCGCTGGAGATGGTGTAGCAACAAACCCAAAGCCATTTACTTTGGGAGTAGCCTGGGGTAGAATCTCCTTCCCATCTGCACCTATCTTGCCATGCATATTGAGAGCTTGATTACTTGCTGCCTGGTTTATCACTTCTTTGCTCTTGTCCAGGTTGAAGGGATTTCCTGCAAATCGTGTGTTTTGATGAACAATTTCACGTTTACTCCCAGCTTGCTCAATTTTCTCTGAGTCTGATAGTTCAACACCCTCAGGAACATACATCACTGCATTCTTTGGTACATAGGTCCAGGTATCCAATTTCTGGTCAGTTTTAATAGCAGGTCTTTCACTCAGTTCAGAATGGGGCAATGCCAAGTACTGTTCTTTTTCTTTCTGTTGCACTTCTTCCTGCTCAAAGAGCCATTTGTGTTTTTCTCTATGCTTTTTCTCAACTTCTAGCATTAAGTTCTCAAATGACTCGTTATCTTCACTTGTGTTTTTTGCCATGAACTTGTCCAGGCTCATATTCACCAGGGGGTCTTTATCGGGTTTCGGTTCTGGATTATGTGTCGGGGCCTCATCTTCATCAGTTGCATGGTGTCCACCAGTAATGTGACTCTCTGATACAGAAGATCCAGGCTTTGGGGTTTCTTTTGATACACCACCGCATTCTGGGGTCTCAAAGGTGGACGGTGTTGGTAGCACACTTTGTAGCACTGTCTTCCCGGGTCTGTTCTGCTGGCTGTACTTTATATGAAGCTGCCGCAACTTTTCTGAATCCTTATTTTCTAACGCATCAATATATTCGGTCTGTGCCTCTAGCTTTGGGAGATCGGGGAAAAAATCGCGTACAATAAGCTTTTCAATGTTGTCAACAAACTGTTCCTCTCCCAAGACATTTGCCCGTTTCTTTTGAGTGGCGGGTGCAGTCTTTTTATCTGTTTTCGCCACAGTCATGTCTTTCTTTCGAACCAAAGCGCTTGAACTAGCCATTTTCACAAAGTTTAACACCAGACTATCTCTGAATATCGATGACTTTCGGATTATTTGTGATAATTTCACAACGCCTTCCTTGCGACTGGGACACTGTTTGTTTATGCCCTTTGCCTTGACGGTATCAAGTGCTCAGATATGCGAACAGTGCTTAACCCGTTAAGAACACTCCTCTCGCAGCGTTTACCTGACCCTGTCACCGGACAAGAGATGGGGATGGATCATACATATGATTATAAATATTTATTGTTCACACAGGACTGATATTTGTATTTTTCAGTTGCATAAAAAAAAAAAATTCCCTCTAAAGCATGAAATTATTTACAGTCTGCGCAAAAAAGAGTACCTTTTACCAAAGTGCCACACAGATTGTTGTAACAATAGTTTTGTGTCATGATGTCTATTTAATTGCCAGTGAAATAGTTTCATGATCAATTGCCTGTATAAGTGTATATGATGCTATCATAACGTCTTTATGCTAGTTCATTCAACTCTGAAATTTTAGCGAAGCACGACAGTAATATAGTGCGGCTTACGGTGTTATCATAAGGTGCTATTAAATTGAAGTTCATAATTCTAGTCAAGCAGGGTAATTTTGTATGCATTTGTCTTGTGAGTCTAGAGCTCGTACATACTTATTTATTACTGTTATCATCTTGTATGTACTATCTAACCCAGTGGTTGCCAATAAAACCTTTAACCACTTTACCATGTTTACTAAGTTAGCATCATGAAAAATCTATTGCTATTGAGCTTTTTAAATACAGACTGCCCACGGGTAGTGCTGCATTCAGTTTGGATGCGGAAATCTCCAGATAGTTTGCTAATGCTGGTTTTACAGCTGAATATTGCCAGGCAACGCACTGGATATAGCATTATATATTGTTTTCTGAAAATTAGCTAATTCTACATATAGAAATTCTGCGTTCAGCATGCAATGTTAATTTAACATTCACAACTACAGTCTACTCAAAATCAATGAATCAATCATAAGATTTTTATTGTGCCATAACTGTGCTCATGGTATAGGAGATAGTAACTATGGGACTGTGAAAATAGGTGGGTCTTTAATAAGGATTTGCAAATATTAACCAAAAGGTGTGGTCTTGATTTCAAAGCGCAGATTATTCCACAAGTGAGGTACTGCAGCAGAAAAGGGACAAGTCATTGGGAACACGGAACATGAAGTTTCAGCATATCCCCACTCGCAAAGCTTGTGTGATTGATATGGGGGACAGTAGAGAAGTACTGAGAAACACTGTTACACAGGCAGTTATACAGGCAATGGTAACACAGCAGAAATAATTTTGAAATTGGTTCATTTCACTACAGGCAGCCAATGCAGTTCTTTTAGAAGCAGAGACTTTTAACCAGATCATACTTTTCCCCTCCCAATAGCACCTTCACTGCACTGAGCTCTGCACCTTCTGGAGCTTTTGCAGTGTACCGTGGTGTGACCTAAATTCAGCTTCTGTGGTGTCTTTGGTGAACATTTTCCATATATATTATCATTGGTCTGAAACTCACCCTTACCTCAGGCCGATTTCTGTCAAAATCGAATCACTTCATCTTTAGGTCAGAGGGAAGCCTCCCACCAAGAACGAAGTCTGTTGGTTATATATTTTTTTCAGATATTTTGATCACAGAAAAACGTACACACACACACACATCATGCACATAGCATCGCAAGAAACCCTGCCTAGCCAAGGTCAGCTTTAGGTGAGGTTTAATAGGCTCATGCTACATGTAGCACTTCCACTGGATCAGGATAAGCACTTCAAATTTCAAATCCAAATCCAAAGTACAAATACATGTATCTTTTTGCGGATTTTCATCCACTGATTAAGGATCCCAACCTTTGCCTTTACAGATAGTTGTACTTAAAATCAACCCACAGTGTTACCGGGTATATCTTGGGAACAGTGAAGGGTCAATCACCTCTGCTTTGATCATGTTGATGGTTCACATTCTCTGGTGAAACACTAATTCCACCATTATCTTCTCCGCCACCTACCTTGCTCATAGACTCCTGTCCCCCAGCCACTACCACACTGGCATCCCCAGCACGGATTTGCTGGTATCCCAGGGCCACAGCACGCAGCCCTGAGGCACACAGTTGGTTGACAACCCAGGCAGGAGTCTCTGCTGGAACCCCGGCATTAATACTGGTCTGGCGTGCTGGATTTTGACCCTCGCCTGGTAACAGAACCAAACATTGTCACCAGCATGGGTCTCCATATGGGTATTTGGTGACCCGCGACCTAAAAGGTGATCTGTCACCTTATAAAAGTGACCAACTGGTACCTAGTTAAAGTGACATGTGACTTTGGAATGGAATTTGTGGCCAAAGTAAAGTAATGACCTACTAGTACCGGTATATACAATTTAAGTGACGTAAAACCTGAAGGGGGGGACCCATCTGGATCTTATCACCACATGGCTTTCAAAAGTGTTTCTACATGTACACAGCAATTTAAGATACATGTACTGGTAGGGGTACAGACATAATCCCCCCTGGACACAATCCCCCCCCCCCCCACAAAATCCCCCCAGAAAAAACACCCCTGACAGAATCCCCCCTCAGAAAGTTGCTAGGTGGACACAATCCCCCCCTCATACATGTCATACCCATATTTTTTATTTGATTTTTATTTTATAATTTGATTTTTATTCTATAATTTTTTTTTTTTTTTAATAATTTTATAATATGAAACCCTTTGAAGCCTACACTACTAATATGTGTCATAACATTAAATAAAAGTAATGTTTGAACAACACATGTGCAGGACAAAAACAGATGACAAAGACATCAAAAAGGCCTTTGTTATGTGCTGTGATGTACCAATTAACTGGTGAACATGTTGAAGTGAGCAGAAATGTACCGGTACTATAACCATATATGCGAGGAGCACAGAGATGAACGTAAAACCCTACAAGAAACACTCCATGCAGTCAGCCATTGCATTAGTTGGTAAACATTATTATAATTGTATAAATATTCATTATTACTGTGTTTTGTTTTTTGAGTTGAGTTTTGAGTTGAAATGGGGGC
>JAAUYG010194891.1_pt1 | contig 10831 bp, 10 predicted proteins | sample 7278091 | NCBI WGS metagenome assembly JAAUYG01 (sample SAMN14350201, study PRJNA611818) | marine sediment metagenome | isolation source: surface marine sediment (0.6m) | place: French Polynesia: Moorea | collected 2018-08
AGTAGTAGTAGTAGTAGTAGTAGTAGTAGTAGTAGCGGTGGTGGTGGTGGTACTAGTGTTATTAGCAGCAGTCGTAGTTATACTTGTAGTAGCAGCAGTATTAACAGTAGTAGTAGGAGGAGGAGGAGGAGGAGGAAGACGGGGAGGAGGAGCAGCAGCAGCAACAGCAGTGGGGGTAGTTGTCCGAGTCTCAAATTCTGTGACAGTATTGTAACCTTTCATGTAAACACTTGCGCCATTGTGATACAATAACAACAATAATGCCAGTTTCGACACCATAGAGTCCGATTCGTAAATTCTTCTGCCCCCCTCCCCCCTCCCTCCCTCCCACTAACTGTGTATTTGACAGATTCCAGACTTGCGGATCAATAATATTTATGTGTGACAAATACTGCGTCACATAGGTCGATGACAGCTGGTCGATGTCATTGCCGGCCAGGTGAGTGGGCGGGGGGGGGGGGGGGATAGATGTCGCTGCTCTAGGACACTAAAATCTCTTCGATCCTCCGCGAAAAAGCTTGAGTCTAGAATTTTAGACTAAATCACAGAACCGTTTGTTGGTTTGTTTGTAGATATATGTGAACAATGTAAACGCAAGTCACTATAATAAATAAAACTACTACTACTACTGGACGGTTCGGGCAATTTACGAATTTACCCACAATCTATCAATGCGTAGTTTTTATACTTAATAAGTAAAACATGCCCCAATTAGGTTAATTAAATAAACATCATAATTGGTAAGACAACTAACTGTAAAATAAAATATATGTGATTAAAGAATCACCCGATGTCAGTATGGGTAAAATTAAATATTGATAATAAAAATGATACTATAAATAAATTTAATATTGCCAAAGGTGGATTTCAAAGTTGTGAGATTTTGCAGGTCTATTGTGTTATTGATATGGTTATATTTCGTATTTTTATGTACGAGAATACCAAATAAAATAAATAATAAATAAATAAAATAAAAAATATTGAATGAATCACTGAAGTAGAGAAAGGAGTGAGTGAGAGTAAGTTAGTGAGTGAATAATTAATAAATAAATAAATAAATAAATAAACCTGGCCATCATTTATTTGACAGGTTCCCGTGTAGCATGTTAGAGACGTATATAAGTGTACAATTGTTAGCCAGACTGAGCTCTAAATTAGTTTTGAGTTTGATTAGTTTCCATTTATCGTAGGGCGCTGCGAAAATATTCAACCCCCTTGCTTAATCCCTCTCAAATGCAATCGGCAATTTTAGAATTAACAATATATTACAAAGATTATTCCGCAATAGATTAGTTAGTTGGGTATCATCACTGTACATATATGTTTTTCTTTGATTTAGGTAAACGTCTAAATGAGAGAAAAATGGTCAAGCACTAGCAGAACACTAGCGTCACGCAGGCCAGACACAGACGGAAGACTTTCTCACTAAAAGTAGCGTTCCCAAATGATACGCTTCGATACACTGGCGTTTTGCTCATGATGAGTCACATTGCATACCCATCAGGAGACCCATTCCAGCAAGGTTGCCTTGAAAGCATTAATCTGTGTGTAAAGTCAGTATTGGAATTGAAGAAACCGGATCGTGGGCTGCGGTTTCCTGATTCTCTAACATGTTACATGACTGAACCAGCGTCAATAGCTGAACTGAATAATTGGCTTCGCCTTATATGGCATACAGATAATATGAATTCGACGTTGACGCACTGGAATGCTGTGTGGCTTTATATATACCTATACGCCATTATACATTAGAGCTGGGATCACGTGATTACTGTAGAGGTCATTCACTTGTGGCATCCACTCAATTTCCGGTTGTCTAGAATAAGCGTCGGTTTGATTGTATGTATTCTCTGACAAATGTGAATGAAAGGGTATACGCACAGGCTCATTCGGACCCTATGCGTAGCGTGTGTCATAGCCTGAAGACTCGAGTTTTACATTTTCGGTGAGTCTGCATTGTGGAAATTATGCTGCTAAAAATATACCAAATTTAGCAAAAGTATACAAATATTAATGTAAAATGAGTGAGTGTTAATATAATAAGAGCACGTATTCTTTCACATATTCAATCTCTTTCAGATATTCAATCTCTCTCTCTCTCTCTCTTTCTCTCTCTCTCTCTCTCTCTCTCTCTCTGGATCTCTCTCTATCTCTCTCGCTCTCTCTCTCTCTCTCTCTCTCTCTCTCTCTCTCTCTCTCTCTCTCTCTCTCTCTCTCTCTCTCTCTCTCTCTCTCTCTCTCGCTCTCTCGCTCTCTCTCTCTCCCACCAGCTGTTTTCAAGATATTGCACATTTTAGTATTCCACATTGACTACCATGTTCAACATCCTCATTGACTACCAGGTCAAACTCCAAAAACAAGAACCAACCAAATTAACAACAAATCAATATTTACAATTCCTTTAACAATTTATGCATGGATTTTGAGCAGTGAATGTGGTGTCTACTTTCAGAGGATGGGATATCTTTGAAACTTTTACTCCCATATGGTTCTATATAACAAAAACGAACCCAATTGTTCAAAAGTCCAAAAGTTAAAATTTTCCCAATTATTTGAACTACTTGGGCAGAAACCCTCGCTCGGACATGGAATTTTGGGAGTGAATCAGTTATTGATTTTCAGAGGAGATGTTTGAAAGTTTTTCCTCCCATATGGTCCCATGTTAATGAAAGCAAAAAAAAAAACAATAATGAAAAATAAAACATGAAAACAAAAGACAATGTTCTGGACATATGGTGGTACCATTCCACAAAATTTGGTATTAATCCGCTTGGTATTTTCCGGGGAAAAGGTTTTACAGATGGACGACAGACGCCGACCTCACGGCAGTACTTCTGCTTTGCAGTAGCACAAAGCAGAGCTAAAAAGCATTTTCAATGTTCCATATTCTCAGAAACAAGACCAACTCATCATTAAGATCAGTTACCAGTCGTCTTTCTTCAGAGGTGCCTGTACTTACCACGTGACCGGCCGCGCAGTATGACATAAGTGTCGGTAGTGTGCAGACTCGACGGCAACATTCGTCTACTACCCCCCGCCTGGGCCTCACAAAGCCAGACGAACCAAGTAGTTCTCCAGCTGTTCCCATGCCAGACGAACCTGAAAGCAGAAATCCTTCATTCTGGAAAGGTCGAGAGTTCAACGAGCAATGTGATTGAATAAACGACCTTATTTACAGGCAAAGCTGTCATTTAGACGACCTAAGAATGAGGACAACCTGCAAATTAGGTACAGTTACGTCATTTCCTTGCCCTATTCAGTACATGGAAGTCAACCTGAGAATTAACCCCACCTCATAGTTCAGGAGTTTGTTTTTCACAGTCCCTTGGGTGTCCCTAATTCCAGGTTGCACTATACATAACTCCACCTAATGGGCCTGTATCTTGACAATTCCATCTAAACACACCAACTCAACTACAGCGGGTCGTTTTCCATCTATTGTTACGTCTTTCAGAAGCTGCCAGTCTTGTGATTAACACAGGTCATATAGTCTATATAAATGTTTTGTTTTAGATGCAAAAACATATATAGACATCTCAATAAGAAATGTTCCTTCTAAGAAGTCACAAAATGGTATAACACCACCAAAGCTGTCAATTGTCATGTGATGCCGTGGTCTGGTTCATTTTTAGGGTCTTCTAAACCCTTCTAATACGATTTGTAAGATCGTTTGCTCTGTTAGAAGGCATGCTAACAAACCAATTATTGCATTTTACTTTTCAGTGCCTCTTCTAAGCTTCGGTTAACGTTGGCTCTTCTTTTTTCTGATAACTTTTGTAGAAGAACAATGATGCACACGTTTGACCGAGTTTACTGTCTCTTCTAGGACACTCGGCATCTTCTACCCAAAACCACCGTCTTCAGAAGAGGCCGCGAGAAGAGTTATAAGAGGCAAATAAAAATTAAATAGCGGAAGACCGTTTTAACTTGGCATCTGACAGAGCCGAATATCCTCTAAGCGTCTTTTAATTAGGAAGAATTTAGAAGACCACCCAAACAAAGCGGACCCCCCCCCCCCTCTTCTCTGCTGCCTCTTCTGAGAAAGATAATTTAGGTAGATCTTCTGGGTCTTTTGGAAGAGAAAGGTCCTGTCAAAAAGGTTCGACTAGCCTCTTCTAGAACAGTTGGTGGTGAAATGAGACCGCGATCTAATCAGCCCGAGTCAACTGAGAAAAGAAATCTACAGACCAATAATCTGACCTGTCCACTCACCACTGCTCCGTTTCTCCGCGTAGCCATTAACCCTGCAGGCCAGTGAGAGCGCCTCAGCTAGACTCGAGCCGCATACCTGTAACACGTACCCTTCGCTGCCTGACATAACCAGAGCCATCGTCACCGTACACACACCAAGCAGCTGAAACCACACAAACACATACCTTAACGCAAGCGTAAGTTCAAATACAATAGCTTATCGGGTGGCTTAACACTTTTCTCCTAATTTATAACTTGTATGTGGCTTAACACTTTTCGCCTAATTTATAACTTGTATTTGTCAACAACAATCCCACTGGATCTCGTGAGGTTTGTTTTTGTGTGGTTTCGTTGCATGTTGAGTTGGGTGGTTTTTGTTTGCTTGCTTTTTTGTACTTATGCGTTTTGATTTGCTCTTTTTTGTTTTTGTTTCTTTTAGTTTATGTTTTGTGTGTTTTTAGTTTGTTTGTCTGTTATTTGTTTGTTTGTTTGTTTGTTTACTTTTTCACAACCTTTTGATTTTTTAATGTTCGCACATTTTCATAATTGTCTTTGCCGCGGAAGTGTATGTGGAGAAAAGTCAATAGTTTCAAATGACTGCTCTGCAGTCACCACAATCAGTAGACACTCCGGTGACCATATCTGCAAATATATCACACAAATTATCAAAATTTTAAATTTTAAAAAATGTTAAAGACTTAAAATTGTAATACATGTAATGTTTTAAAAGTAAAATTTAAAATTTATTTTAACTTTAAATTAAACTTTTTAATTTAATCTTTAACTTTAGATGTTTTGACGAACTTAGTACCCTATATACCTTTAAAATCAAAAGTTTGGTCAGGTAACTACAAGTTCTAAGGATGGGGTGTGTTTGTCTTCCATATAAGTTATCTCCAAAACCTTATTTCATTGTAGTTTTCCTGTTCTTTAAATCAGATACCACATGCTTCGTTGGCATCTCAAATATTCAATTTCAATTTGTTGCCCTTGGTCCTTTTGTCTGTGAGTTCCAGAACATAGAACATGCGACAGAATGCTAAAGGCAAATTGAACTATTTATTATTAAACTAACTTTTTTCAATGGTAAATTACAAAATATACAAGAATCCGGTGAACAATGCAACAGCCACAGCAATATGAGCAATATTCAGCAATATTCAGTTTAATAAAATATATAATACCGCAGCACAAGTATAGAGGTATACACAGATAAACTGAAAAGTAGCGCGTCGAAACAAGGAAACAACAGTATTGACTGCTGAATAATCCTGAATATTTTACTGAATCCGAGGTAATAGCTCGTTTGAAAAAGCGGCAGTTGTTGTCTTGGATGATAGTTCTTGGAACTTCAGAGACCTAGCACGTAATGCTCACACAAAATGTCATACATCCGAGTGGACTCGACTTCTCTTCACTAGCTATATACCAACCACGATCAGACAGAAACGGCCCAGAATCACTGCTGCAGTGGAAGGCACAACAACCTTTCTTGGTTAAGTTAACCAGCATATGAAAGTATTTTCTGAACTGGTTCTACAAGCAGTCCACAGTCAGCTGTAGGAATCTCAAAATAATTATGATTATTCCTTCACTAAATGGCCAGTTCTTAATATGACAGTGTCACAACTCTTCAATAAACAGCCTTCCTCTATTAGCTACTCGAACCAACATCCTTCATAACAGTTAACGCCTGTTGGTTAACCAAAAATGCCTTGACAGTTCATCTTCCACTGTCACAAAATATCGTCCCCGGTTTCAGCAAATAGTTCGGCAAATGTCAGGCGGTAGCTATCGAGACCGATGGCTTTTTCAGACTCGATGCTTTAGCACACACAGACTAACTCTTCAGCCTCATTTATACAAAACGCCAACCGAAAAGAGCAGTTCAGTATTCCGCAACATTTCAGCACATTCAGGAAACAACAGTTACCTAAACACAGAAGTTGCTCTAAAACAAACAGGGAACCCCTACTTTCGTAAGTTTTACTCAATGGAATTTATCTGTAGCGTAGTTTTAGGAAACGTCCAATAAGTATTGGACTTCACTGGACGTCAATATACACGCCCACAGCAAACATTGTACATCAAATACACAGAATCTCAGATTAAATTGGCGTTGTTATGATTCAAATGCACACGCTTGTCGGTCAAACAAAATTCCTGAATGGTATAGGACAGCAAATCAAAAACCATACTATTACCCCGCCGATACAGCTCACATAGATTGCCGTTTCGACGAATTTTAGGCGACTACTTTTAAAATCTCTTCGACTTCACAAAGGATGCCATTCCTTCTATTCCGGAAGCAGAGAACGGGTATTCGTTTAGCAGAATCATTGTGATTCTTTTGCATTTTTAATGGATCAGCTGTACTCGATAGCTGACAGTGCTGATATGTGTCTTGTAGATCGAGTCGTCAGCTCAAAACTTCACCTACACTACACAAAAAAGTTAAGGATATTAAATATCCTTAACTTTTTGTGTAGTTCATAAGGATATTTAATATCCTTAACTGTTTATGTGTAGTGTAGACCTTAATGCTACATTGGTAATACGCGATTGTTTGTTCGTTTGTTGTTTTATTTCGTTTTTCTTTTTCTTTATCGAAAACGAAATAATACGAACAACTTTTCGTTACACTCTAAACTATATTTACACTTTCGATTTATATTGTTTTATTTGACAGCAGTGGAATGAAATGCTCCTGGAGAGTACGTATACAATCAGCAAATGTCAAAATGTTTCTATTTATGGAGGAAAATCTGTTTACAATGTTTGACAAGACCTTGACTGTTTTGATGTTCCATAAATTCAAGTCGATGAAGGACCATTGTTCGGGGCCAGTTACCTTGAAGCTTTATGTTTATTTTTTTTCTTAACATTTTTTCCGTATTTAACGGTGATCTGTTTGATCTGTGGAAATTTTAGTAAATATCAATGTGATAATTTCCGCTGATTAAGGAGAACGTCTTGTGTATAAATACTGCAAACCTTCAAATTGTGACCTACATAATAACTTTACATTTTAAAGATACTTCTAACTGATAATGCTAACAAGTAATCGCCCTTAAGTCATAACATGGTTATGTGAACTTGGGTCGTCTTGACAAACTTTAGAGAAACTTATAGCTTCTAGTTATGCCAGAATCACTGTACATTGTTCAACTCATTTGCAATGCAAGGTATGAAGCGAAATTAGCATACCTATACATATCAAATGTGTAGCTACGGTGCGTTGTGTGCTAATATATACTTAGTCTAGTAATGTGCAGCTTAAGTGCAGCGAATAGCCTTTGTGCAACTTTGTGCAACTACTTTGTTTAAAGTTTTTTTTTGTTTGTTTGTTTGTTTTTTGTTTTTTCGTGAACGTGAACTAAATTCTCATGCCATTTAACATGTTGTCAGCGGAAATGCCAAGAAATTTAATATATGCCTTTAGGCTCCAGTGATAGGGGTCCAGTATTTAGTTCATTTTATTTTTATCAAGTCCTTCTTTTCTTTCTTGTACATTCGGAACAAGCACTAGACTTTGCTTGGTGAGGCAGAAGTCGGATGTGAGAATGTATATACATTTGCACCTTATTAAAAACATTTCATTGATATTTTTCTTGTCCTGTATGGAATGCTGTCTTTAGACAAGAGGCCCAGGGGCCTTGATGATCTGATTGACCTTTTGCCAGAAGAAACCAGCGTAGCTTTATGGATACTGGCAATGTAGCTGAGGAAAAATATCTTCAAAGTACCATATACTTTTAAAATTCGGCAGATAGCCAGAAAAAGGAATAGCTTGTATTCGCTCCTGCATGCTTTCCATAAATTATGGTAGAAATTGGATGAACACTGTGGGAGCAGTAGCCTTTTGACAATCTTAACATCGGAAATTTTGCAAAGTGCACCGAATAACCCCAAACTGAACTCAAAGAATCAGACATGTAAAGTACCCTACATATGGAGTTCGAGAAGTCCCAATGCAGACCATTATCCTGCCTCCGAGCCGGACAGTCTGTCTCTAACTTCTAAGTGCCGATCGCAAAGCAGCAGAACCTCAAATTTTAACGTCTTTGTTTTACGCGGCCGGGAATCGAACCACCAACCTCCCGCATGCCGGGCGAAAGCTCTACCACTACACTACCCGGCCGCAGTAATCTGGGCTCGATGCTATATCATTAAGTTTACCACTAGGTCGCATGCCACTTTCCGAGTTTACCTAATGTTGTTCTTATGCACATTTAATGTATTGAGATATATATTCTCGTCTAGCGTTAGTTTCGTATAGATATCTGTAATGCTTGTAAAGGAAAAGGTCGGGATGTGATAGAGCTGGTAAACACGTTTATATGGGATAATTTCTTTCGCGAACAGTCCATATGTCCACGGGTCATCCACCGCTCTATCACCTGTTTGGAGTATGGAAACTACTTTTTCGCGCGCGGAGAGAGCTAACGTTACTGCATCGTGTACATGTATATATAACCGCATCAAGTAGATATTAACGCATTTCCTTCACCGTTTTCAAAATGAAAACGATTGCTATTCTGCACAGAGAGAGTTTCAAACCTCCAATATTATGATCACGGCGCACACGTATTACCAGACAGGTTCCAAGGGTGCTACCTCCATTTTCCTGCACCCCCATTTCCAAAAAGGAAGCAATTACAGGATTCTGTACAGCGATTTTCTCGGGAACAATTATAAGCCTTAATTTAAAGTAGAGATTTAAAAAAATTCCATCTTTGTAAGAAGTAGTACATGTACGTGCAAACTGAAGCAGAAGAGTCAGTATACAAGACGCTACCGCTCTCCAGTGACTTTGCACCCTCATGCTATCATTGTCCCAAACCCATGTGTCATTGTCAATCAAAAGTAAGTGTTTTCGTAACTATTGACCTATTTTACGTTACATCATTATTCTTTTCTATTCTAAGAAAGTAAAATTTTATTTTACTCTCAGTCTAAAGTTTCAAAAATGTTGAGAATAGAAGAAATGACTGTGAAACACGGGCGGCTTCAGTGTGTCAACAACTTCTGACAGACCAAACCTACCTTTACTGCGTCCATTCTGTAAGAGATGCGGCGTACAGGCAGCGTCTTAGTTACCCCCTCAATCCTTGTGTCCCTCAGGTGTTGCCAACGGTTTACTCCCTTGATCCCCGACCCGACTGAAATTTATACTATTGTTCGCCTTTCCTCCACCCCCACCCCCGCCCCACCCCACCCCACTAAGGAGAGGGGTTGAGGAGGGGGGGGGGGGGTGTTCGCGAAACTGAACACCAAGCATCACTTTGATTACAGGAAAACGTGGGCGAGACTCCACGAGAGCATTGTTCCCGACATATCGCCACTCTTCGCCACGTAATAATCCGATATGTGTGCATTCGATCCGACAGCGTCACAACGCCGTGTTAATCTCCGCTACTTAAAATTACTTTGAACGGGCATGACAATTGAGGAAACTTCATCTTTGTCCAATCTAAACGCAAAAAAGTAACTATTGTATTTCGTCTAACAACACTTAATATTCACGTCAACATAGAATTAATATTGCCGTAGGGCTAACATTAAATTGGAATCAGTTCGCACCATTTGTTATACGTCTGCACAAATAGACATTTGAGAAATATGAGGCCAGAACTGGGCGATAATATGTGTGACAAACAACACGTGCTGTGACATTATTTTACACCTAAGGCCTACCCATGTTTCATCCATTCCGCGCTGAAGTAACAGGTAGGCATAAGCTGTCCATCATTAATTTATAAAATCTCACGTAACCGAACCATGAAAATGGCACAATATAAAGACAAGTGGCACTTAAATCAGGTACGACTGAAGCAAACAAGATGCCCAATTTGAGAAGAAGTGGCGCTGGGGGGAGGGTTGCTGGCACCAGCAACATTACTAATAGTAATATTTAACAGCAGCAGCAGCAGCAGTAGTAGTAGTAGTAGTAGTAGTAGTAGTAGTAGTAGTAGTAGTAGTAGTAGTAGTAGTAGTAGTAGTAGTAGTAGCAACAGCAGCAGCACTAGCAGCAGCAGCAGTAGTAGTTGTAGTTATTGGATGTAGGTCGTGATGTGGTTTCAACAGTGTGTATAGAGGTTATTTCTGGTATTCAGTTTTACAGTCCAGAAGTACTTACTGTTTCTGTTGTCAAGCTCCCTTTGAAACCGACGTCGCCGTACGACCTGTACTGTATAAATACTGACTGCTGCCACTACACAGACCAGGACTACAGATATGCACAGTCCTATAATCACCTGGCCACTGAAAATATAGATATACACAGTCCTATAATCACCTGGCCACTGAAAATACAGATATACAAAGTCCTATAATCACCTGGCCACTGAAAATACAGATATACACAGTCCTATAATCACCTGGCGACTGAAAATACAGATATACACAGTCCTATAATCACTGACCTGGCCACTGAAAATAAGGTATTGCCAAAGTTACGCATCCACCTTCACATGTACACAAGGACGGAAAACTAAATCATGTACATCAAGGCCAACAACTGAAATTTGAAACTGAGTTAAAGCATGAAAAAGTCATTATAGTGGCTGTTTGCTTCAGATCGATAAGCCTTTCAAAGAATTGGGTCCTGGGATTTGAAAAAAAAACACAACAAACAAAC
>JAAUYG010271689.1_pt1 | contig 10831 bp, 8 predicted proteins | sample 7278091 | NCBI WGS metagenome assembly JAAUYG01 (sample SAMN14350201, study PRJNA611818) | marine sediment metagenome | isolation source: surface marine sediment (0.6m) | place: French Polynesia: Moorea | collected 2018-08
AAAAACCTTAAAAGTCTACAATTAAAAAGCAACATTTGTTTTCTCCATTCTAAAATTCCAATTGTAGACTCCAGAGAAATATCTTGTATTTTGCCGTTATGAACATTTTTTTCCCCCACGCCACCCCTACCCCCCCAAAAAAAAATATGTTTCCACTTGTGTTATTCTTCTAGTCTTTTTATAAATCTGTCTATATACTTTGTGTGATAAGGTGTCCTGTTAACATTTGCATCTTCCCAAGGATTCTCGTGTTGCCTGAGTAAAACCTCTTTGGTGACTGAGTGGGTCACTCCTAGCCAGTCATAGCTAGGTTGCTGGCAATACATCATTCTGGAGGCTAACCCTGATTACAGCCCACAGAAACAATGATGAGGCTGGACTATAGTTGTTCTATCATGAAAGGACAGTTACATGCTTGCAGTGGTTCCTGCAATTTAAATTATATTTTAAGATTGTCTGTTTATTATTATATTATTAGACCACCCGCCAATGACATGCCATACTTTTTATTCTGCATATAGGAACACTTCCATTTTAAGACCATTTACAAGACCATTTTCTTGGCAGAATATGGATGGTGGAATCTTAACGATGAAAATTAGTCCTACCTGTCCTCAAAAGACCACCTGTATATAAAGACCACCTAATTATAAAAACCACATTTTACAGGTCCACAAGGGCATACGGTAATTCCATATGTTATTGAATTTGCATATAAATGCCACCTGTGTATAAGGACCACATTTTGTCTGTCGCTAGGGTCCTTATATGCAAGTTTGGCTGTACCAGTAACTTGAATTGTTCTTCATCCAATGGGTTTCAGTCTACCTTTAACAGTTAATTACATGCAAGCTAATCTGGTAAATGCTCTAAACTCGAAACTACGTTTGTATCTGCTGGAACAATATTCCAGTGCATGTATTGGCTATTTGCAACTTACAACAGAGGCTCAAACTACAAATACATGAAATAAGATTGACTTTAACTGAAAATAGGACATTAGAATATGAGACAGTGCAGACAATTTTCTGCTGTACTGCTTTGTAAGCATCAGGGAATATCATTAATGTAGCTCTCACAGAAGCTTATTTACAGTGCTATTTGATTACGTGACATTACGCATCCCCTATATCTAGATGTGCAGATCTTTAGCATGGCAATGATAATGGTTGCCAAAGTTGTTGTTAGTGACTTCTTTAGTTTAGGTTCTTTTCTAGCCTTAAGAGTTTTCTAGAAACAGCCCCTGACTGTAATACTTAACATTGTTACATCTCATACAGACAGCAGACATTCAAATCAAATTGTCACCATATGTGGCCTAAATTCTGGACATAATGTTATTATTATGTTAGAGGTTATTTCACAGGAACATGATCATGGACATTTGCCTATAATTTGTGTATCTTGTCATGTATTTTGTCTTGATATAATTTAAGACTTGGCACAATGTATAATACAAAAACTATTGAACAAAGAAACAAACAAGTAAACAAATAGAAACAAAGATGGATTGTGAATTTCTGAGGATTTTCTGCTTGTTTGTGCTTGTTGCATTAAACCTACAACGATATACATGCGCATAATCTGTTTTGATGATCTTGTCATCCATGAAAAATATGCACAATAGTGATAAAAAGAAAAAAGACTTCAAATAAATATCAGTCATCATGGAAATACATTTATATAGTTAAATTATTTCCTGAAATTTAGGATAAATCGGAGTCGAGCACTTGATCCTTTACAGTACATGTGAAACAAGCACGTAATGCTAATGATTAGAATATGCACTTAACACCAGATAGTGTGATTAAGACTGTTCAAGAACTACATGCTTGGGTAGAGGGGGTCAATGGCAAAAGGATAAAAAAAAAGATTGATTATACAGTTTGCATTTGAAAACTAAGTGGTTGGGGATATGCTAGGAGTGGAATTTCAAGATGGGTCATTAAAAGATCCTACCCAGAATCCAGAGTAATTTTATAACTGTTATATGGAGTCAGGAGACATTAAAAAAGTTCCTTCTTGTCCACACCCCAGGAGTAGGCCTTCTAGGACAATGGAGGGACAACTCCTGGATTGACAAGTTTGCCAGCTTCTGATATCTATCAAGCACCAGGCAGCTAGGATTCAATCTCACTATCCAACAATTACCAGTAATGACACACACATGTACAGATCATATTGACCATAGAAAATGTTGCCAGCATTTGTTGATCATGACCAAACATCGGCAGGAAATCACTGGCACTGAATGGTGCGTCAACCCCTACACAGAATTTATGTGTGGACTTATACTGTTATGCGCTGAAGAGGACAAACTCTCCATTGGTTGGTGGACATTGGAGTTGAGGTCATCCAGCTTTCCATGCAGTGGCAATGGCAGCGATAAGGCATCCTATAGCCCGCCGGAAACACTTTGGACTTCCTTCCTTCCGTGGGCAGACTGCACCGACGACCCTAAACCTTCCTTTCCATAGAGGTGGCGACATTTTTACCATGCACGGACCTGTGTGCAAACACGAAATGAGTAGCGCCTTTGATAGGCTGTTGTTTGAAGAGCAAACACAGGGAACATTTTGTGTCTGTGACAAAGTTGCCTTTTGTTTGCTCAAGGGAAGCCAACTTTGAGTGCAGTATTGTTTTGGTTCAGTGGAAATTCGAGTCTGACCTAGTCTGTACATGGACCTCCGAGTGCAGCTTCCATACACCATTACACATACTGCACTAGTACACAGTGTGGCAAATCTGGGTAATCCCAGTTCTGAAGCTTTTACCAACCATAGCATGCTAAGTTCAAGGGTGAAATTATTACACATGATAAGACTTAATAATAACAGTAAATTTTTCATACCATTCTGAGTTCCAGTGATTTTGCGTAGGACTTAAAGTCCATTAGGAATATCATGGCAGGAACTCAGAACTCAAGCCAGCAGATCAAGCCTATAAAGAAAAAAAAAAAAGAAGAAAGAGAGAAAGATAAAAGATAAAGATAGAAAGAAACCGAGAAAAAATCAATACACAAACATAGAAACAAACGAACATGCAAGAAAGGAAGAGATTATAAGAAAGAAACAAACATACAAAATAGAAACAAATAGAAATAAAGATGGATTGTGAATTTTTGAGGATTTTCTGCTTGTTTGTGCTTGTTGCATTAAACCTACAATGATATACATGCACATAATCTGTTTTGATGATCTTGTCATCCATGAAGAATATGCACAACCGTTATATATACCGGTATATATATAAAAAGAAAAAAGACTTCAATAAAATATCAGTCATCATGGAAATACATTTATATACAGTTAAATTATTTCCTGAAATTTAGGATAAATCGGAGTCGAGCACTTGATCCTTTCAGTAAGTCCTGTAATAGTTCATTATACTGGTATATAGCTCTTCTAGGGGCCACATTAAGTCCTTTGCCCTTTATCCTTGGAGATCAAAGGGGTGTTACACTAGCTCTAAGCTGATTCCTCATCCGTTGAAATATGGATTTCCACTAAAAGCGGTACCGGTAATTTTTTTTTTCCTAGAATGATATATGTATCCATGCTGATGTTTGCAGTTTTCTTTTTCTGGAGAACTTGCTGTGAAAACCTCAAAACGTGTGACTGTGATAAATGCTGAGCTTCATTCTTCGGGTTACTGCTGCAACACAACAAGTCCATATAAGCCAGCTTTAACACTGCAAAACTTTAAAATGCACCTTTCCTTTTTCTTCCTCGCTGTAAGAGAGTTCGGACATAAGGCGCAGGTCTGTCTCAAGATTGATCGTGTCGAAAGACGAACAATAGCTATTACCATGGTATTGGCTTCCGCCCCAAGGAGGAATGATATATTAGGCCATGGGACACTTAATATGATTGGAGTGACAATAGGGCCTAGGCCGAATTGATTGTTTTTATATTGGACCGGGGAGAACTTGATAAGAAAGGCTAATTGGTCAGACCTGTAAAAGAGACAACAGTTGAGATATAGGTCTTAGAATTACATTGATCATCTGACTTGGAGAATGTGCACAAACCTGCGGATCCATATCATGTAGAGTTCAAAGTTTATGATGCTTCTTGCTAATAAACTACATGTACATGTAGTTTATTGTTGGAGCCAGAGGCATCTGGGTCCTTCAAAAACAGCATAGATGGATCTGTATACACTTAATATGTTCAACAGTAGATGAAGTAAGGCTCATAAAATCTAATCGTATTTCTTGGAACAAAAAAAAAACATTAAATATTTGGCACTTTCTTTATTTGTATCAATAACCTATATAAAGAACTGTTGTTGTATTAACTTATATAATTTACAGGTATTTTGTTGTATTTAATATATTCATTAGGGCATATGCATGAGTGGTTAACCAATGGAACTTCAGTTTATACCAACCCTGCGGAATACACCTTCCGGGTTAAGTTGGAAAAATCTGGAATGAATGTCAAATCAGCATTTAATCCAGGCATCAGCATACATCCCATCAGCTGAACAAAAACAAAACGGCGCAGGTGTTCAGAAGACTTAGCAATTAACCCCTTGATTTTTGCTGAGCAATTTCCAAAGTTTGGGGGAGATAAATTGCCCAGACACGCAAGTTCTCAAAAAAAAAAAAAGTAAGTGTGAAGTTCAACTTAAGTCATCAAGCTGAGGACAGTGATAGGCTAAGTATAAGGCCATTTTAACCAGACTTAAGTAGTTTCAGAATTCGTACCCAGGACTGTAAAACATAGGATGACTTTACTAGGGCTCCATCAAAAAGTTTGAAATCCAGGAGGCACCAAGTTAATGGACAACACAAACACAAACTAGAAAAAAAAAATAATGTTCCGAAGATACGCAAGCAAGACAGGCTGAGTCGAGGGAACATTTCTGGAGTCAACGTACATCAGAATGGAGATTGCCTCTCTGGCTGCAATGAATAAGAAAGTGGCTGGTGGATACACTATGAATGTCAATGTTCGACGGATCCCTCATTGTCTTCGCCTCTGAGAAACAAATGCATCCTGAACATGGCAACCACGCTCCTTGCCCTAAAATTGCTCTGTAACTTTTTTACTTCATAGCGTTTTTTTTTTTTTTTTTTTTTTTATAGGTTTCATGTTGAAGCAATTTGTATGAAATTGAGCACACAAGGATTTTCCCTAAAGATTATCATTAGTTCGAGACATGCACGGTGAACACAAGATGCATTGTTATAGCTAAAACCATTTTAGGTATGCCCATAGTTCCTCGCAGGCTGCCAAATATTTTATTTTTTGTTGGTTTCGTTCCCTTCTTTTATTTTGTCTACCATTCCTCAATATGCAGCGTGCACTATTCAAACTGTAAAAACACCTACACTTTACATAGATATGCACTAATGCATATAACATTAATGGCTAAAAAATTAATGTCTGTTACAAAATAAAATGAAATTACCTGGTATACAATGTACTTACTGTAAGTTGGAATAACATTGGTTATCTTTTATTTCTGGAATGCAAAATTCACCATTATTAAGTCATAAATTTCTTGATACAAATGAAGTTTGATACTCAATATAAATTACTTGGCAATCTATCTATGATTTGGCAGAAGGTTTTAATAAGTACCTTGTTTATACAATAAGTTGTGTTTGGAAAGTTTACTGCTGTGTAAAAAGGGTCAGTTTCTAGAAAAATCTAAAATATAGAAACGCTTAAGTCTGCTAATTACTTTAGCAAACATTTTCTTCTCCCTGTGTTTAAGATAAGTTCTGACCTTAAGATTCTTTTAGAAACCAGCCCATTGGTTTTCATATTACATATGTAGTGTTAAAAATCAGAATTCTGATAGAGACGTGCCTTTATTTCTCTTTTAGAGAAGTGCTAGATGTTTGTGTCGCCGAAGCGATGTATGCAACCCCGGTAATGGCGCCTTGCCCAGGTCATGTGACATTTGGTCCCATCCCCTCCTTCCTAAATGTCATTTGTATTCCTGGAAGACTGATGCCTTTTTGGCAAGCCAGGAACTTTGCACCTGATCTCAAGGAATGCCAAGGCGACCATACACTAATTCAATTAGACTGTTTTCGCCCCTTACTGCGTCTCTTAGCCCATCTTTTGTGCTGGTGCGGTCAGCGTAAATGACCGGACTTTTTCCCTCTGGTCTTAATTTTACCACCATGTCTGCCCATTCCTCAACATTCCTCAAGGCTCTTCCTTTCTCCGTGCTCATTCCCCACCGATGTAATCCCAGCGAAATTTCTCTTAATTTGCATACATTGATTCTGCTGCATGTCAGAGCGACCAGCACAGGACATCGAGGGCAACGAGGTCATGCATATTTATGCATGGCCTTAAGACTGTCCGCGCTGGCCTTATGTGGAGCAATTTGCAAAACATCGAATGATTGATCGCAAGGGAAAGCGGTACCTGTCTGAAAAGAACACATTCATTAGGCACTCGGGTGGTTATAGTCGTCCTTTCTGATGCTAATCTTTCCTGGGTTATCGAACGTGAAGAGAACTACATGTAACATTATATCCCTCAAGTGTAGGATATAGACACATGCCGTGATAGACACATGTCGTGATTGGAAGAAAGAAATGAGGGGGCTAGAGGGGGTAGTTATGGGTATAAAAACGGTAATCACAAATATTGATATTATCAGAGTGGTGGGGTGGGGGGTAGACATACAAAACCAGCGTAATAAATCATATAAGTCTTTTGAAAAATATGCATATATTCATTAGAATTTATTTGAACGTTATTGTGTGTATGTATGTAATTGTATGTATGTATATTTTGCAACTAGAGATTTGTGTTTATGTGCTTGCTTATGCAAATTGGCTTAATCTAAATTGTTATCAACTCATAATAAAGGAAATTCTGTACATACATTTTAACAGCAATACCGAAAATTATAGCCAGCTTATGAAATTATTTGTGATTTCATCAGAATGTTGTTGCTAGTAGAAGGTGTAACTTCACTGTCATATGCTTCACTGTCATCTGCCTGTAACAGAATCAATAAAGCTAAACCTAAATGAAGTATTATAGGCGAGGGGTATGATGTAAGGCCGGGAGTGTGAGTATAGTGGGATATGAAGTCCCTGTAGAAGGTCTACTAAGTAGATTACTCCTCTTGTGGTCATCCCTGCTAAAGATCATCCCTGAGGGTGGGTGCTTGCCAGAGTACCCTTACTGAGAGAGGGAATGTGGGCTGCGACACTGTTGCTATAGCTTCGTCTCCTGTCCCTTCATCGCCTCTCTCCCTTTCACTCCCGGCTACCATGGCAACACGTACATGCTTCCCTTCTCCCGGCATCACCTTCCATTAAAGTCCCAGCCGGCTTCTTTAATTCTTTAATGGCTGCTTTTGTCAGGCAGTTTACACAGGGCTTGATGTTCCCTTATAGGAGCCGACATACGTGGCAGACCACCTCAAAGGGACATCGAAGGTCAAAGGCACGGATGCATTTAGGCCCCAAATTTCAATTCGGCGGGAAAATTGAGGGTTGTTGTCCCACAGTGGGCAAGTTGCTATGGGGCTGATTGGTTACGACTGAAGACCAGATGAGACTCCTGTCTAATTTTTCCCCCGTTTACAGCCTCTGCTGAATCACTCCAATACCCTAATCTAACAGGCACTTGTATCGGCACACATACCCCCTGTCCAGTCCGCAGACACCGGACAATCGAGGCAACATGCCTAATTCAGTTGAAACTGCTCCGTGGGGTAGGTCCCTGACCGGCGTATGCCCCTGAGCAGAATATGTTTGCCGCAATAATAACCCAGCGGACCTCTTGAGAACAGCTATAACCTGATTGGTCGTACAGCTAAGAACATGGCGAAATCACCGTTACCAAGGCGCCATGAGACCGTTTGTCTTTTTGACTGTTAGCGGCTTCCTCCACCATAAATGATATGCTTCAAATGATGTGGCTGCCTGCACCGAACCATTAGCGGAGGGCCAGGGTTGCTTGAGCTGGATTGCCAGGGATTTCCCCTGGATAAACCCGTTGCCGCTGCTGCCAAATCTGGCTGGCTGTCCGGACTCCAGACTATACACCAGGAAAGCCCTCCTCTGATGGACAGGAAGTGCTGGTATCCTGGGAAGAGGAAAGCGAGAGGTTAACAAGTTGTTTATTGGTTGGGGACCAGCCTTACGGCTGTTTGTCATTGGCTGAGGCATCTGGGAGTTGCCGACAGTTCCCGGAAGGTCAGATGATCCTAACCAAGGCTGGAGGGGAAATGTATAGACAGAACATCACATGACAAGGGTTTATATAAGGTCTGACTCAACTGTATGACTGATGATTTTCCGAAAACATTTTACCAAATACCTTAAAGCTCCAATGAAATTTTTTGATAGGTCATTGGGGTGCTTAGTAAATTCTTGTGAGAGATATTTGATGACGTATCAATGAATTATATCTCTAAATATAATAATAAATATTCATTCCTTAAATGATAGAGGGATCCATCACTGATTAGACCTGATTTCTGCATAAAATAAAATGAAAGCGCATACAACGTGTACCTGTATAGTGGAATTGTAATGGTATCTTACACGACCTTGAAAATTTGCCATGAGATGCACTTTCTAAATGACATGGGTCAATCACTTTGAAAGGGTGGACAGCAGAGCATGATTTCTAATAGAAACACACTTTAAATTTGAAAGTTTTGCAGTGTGGAACAAAATCTATGTCAAGGCTTCAGGCTAGAAAGCTCGGTTTATTTATTTTTTCCAAAAAACCCTCTGTGATAAAATCTGTGAGTCTAAGTCGTTTGTTTTTCCTTTGGTACCCGTCCTGATCTGGTCCTAGCTGACATCAGCTATAGCCGCTGCCTTGGACAGGCTACCACCAGTCTCCGTGTTTCCTTGGTGACTGTGACTAATTGGATCAATTGTCATTTGACATTTTCTCTGTTTGCGGCTTGACGTTTAATTAACAACGATGGGACCCGCAGGTTAGAGAATCTGCTTTGCATATCGAGTGAGGAGAAAATCAGGCCAGTACAGATTGCCTCATTCCCTTTATTGTAGGCTGTGTGATTAAGGGACGCCACAGGACCTGGGGCCATTTTTTACAAAAATCTCATGTCTGAAGTCTTTATTGGCACTTAAGTTAAACTTTCGGTAACCACTGTGGCAACCATATTTTGTCTTTTCCCATGCTTCACATCAGCTTCGGTTATCCCATTCTTAAGATCAATTTTGGGCTTGAGACTTTCTAGAAAATGCCCCCTATATTCATGGTATTGGTCCTGGGTTCCTGATAAACTTGGACCAGAACCTTTGTCACCTGATCTGACCGCCCCTGGCCTGACCAATTTTAGTGAGGTCTCATTTGGCAAGCACCTTCCCTCAGGATTACTATCTGCAGTCAAGACATTATCTGCTTGCAAGGTTTGGGGTGTTTGGTCTTCATGCAGTCTGACATCACCATATCCCAACAGAGATTTAAGGCAGCAGTTTCTGGTATGTCTACAGTCTTTAAAGTCTCACTCTGGGCAGTCGACTCTTCTTTGTACGAAAAAAAGGCTGTAAAATCTGGCAGATGACTCAAATTTTGGGACGAAAATATGCTGTAAAGTCTGGACAGTCTTCTTTAGGGGAAAAAGGTGTTGTAAAGTCTGGGCACTTGACTTTTATTTGGCAGGAAAAATGCTGCCCCAACAGTAGTGACATTAAAATACTGGTACCTCCAACAAATGGAAGTACTGGTATACATGTATATTAGAATGTTAATGAATCCCCTCTACATTACTCTGGGGGAATAAACGTGCTCCCTGGTAGACATTTTTTTTTACGAAGACTTAAAGACCCCTAAGGGTAGTATCTTGATATCAGATTAAAAGTACAAAATTTCAATAAGTTTGCAAATAATTTTTATACTGTTATGTGTATATTATACGTATTGCACACTCAGGTGTACATGTATTCTGCCAGGTAATGTGTATACACCATTGGTGAGGTGTCACTTCTTGAATGTGGTAGTACTGTGTATGTGTACAAAATTGTTCTCCTTTTTGTAAGATATTGCAATACATATAATTTTACAGTAACCCATATATAAAAAGGCCAACAAGAGGGACCAACAAAACGTGGTCCATGTAAAAGCAAGTGATCTTATATGGTTTGCCCAGAGAGCATGGGCGAATATACGTGATGTGTTTAAGTTTTGTGTTGTATTCTGGATGTTTATCTGCACTGATTACTTATTGTACTAAGTACATAATAGCAGTAGTAACTTATATCATTGATTTTAATATGTGCTTGTATATTTACCTTTGCTGTTATGCTTTCCTATTGTTATTGATCTCCGTCTGTCTTTTACCGTTGCAGTGCCTCAAGCCGTGCAACCAACCCTTTGTGGCCGTCAGTATCTGTAGCCGTCTGTGTGAGGTAAGTCGCAATGAAACGCCATTGACTCGTATTCAGTGTGATTTTACTAGATAAATGTTCCATTAGGTTCTAGATATCAAGATCTTTTAGATATATATTTTATTTTGAAACAGCTGTGACAGTTATGCAGGGGCAGTTCACAAGTTAATACAAAAGTGGTAAAAATTGTGCAAAAGTGACACGAACATGCAGAAATAATTCTAGTTATAACACAGTGTATGGTGGGAGCCTTCCCTTTGATCCAATGAAGAAATGATCAGGTTGAAAGCTCTTGACTTTTGCCGATATAAACACTCATGAAAATGCAATCTTCTATCAACAAGAAATGATTGCATTTGGAGAAAAAATTCCCTGGGGTAAAGGTGGGTGAGTGTGGGGGGGGGGGGGGGTAGAAAATGTTGGCCCAATGTTAAGAGATAGGAGAAAAATTTACAACAGCTGTACCGTGAGAGATAG
>JAAUYG010068524.1_pt1 | contig 10828 bp, 8 predicted proteins | sample 7278091 | NCBI WGS metagenome assembly JAAUYG01 (sample SAMN14350201, study PRJNA611818) | marine sediment metagenome | isolation source: surface marine sediment (0.6m) | place: French Polynesia: Moorea | collected 2018-08
CTGCAGCTGTCAAGCAGAGCGCCAAGGTCCTTGGACCTCTTGTTTACTTTTTTCTTACATTTTAATATTACAAGTAACTGTTGTTTCGATTGCCACAGGGAACAGATATAAAAAGTATACATGAAAAACAAAAAGGGCGATGTAAAATCGTAGTTTAGGAAAATTGCAAGGTCACCAAATGACCTTGAACATTACAAAGTCAAAGTTATCCCATATATCTTCCACTAGTTCCACTAAGTACTAATTTCACTCTGCTTCACTCCACGATTGGCCATTTTCCCAGGATATTTGTGTTTTTCTCATTTTGAGATACCTGTGGCCACAATTTTAAATTTTAAAACTTTTCATTTTTTTAACTTTTGAATTTCAAAATTCCTAAAAGCAACTTTTATACGGACTGTAAAAGGAACAGCTGTAAAACAGTTGACTGTAAAAGAATCCTAAGTGTAGAAGAAACAGCTTTTTGAAAATCGTATTTTCGGAAAAATCGCCAGGGCACCGAATGACCCCCAAATGACACTGAGTGCTACAAGCCCATAGGTACCCTATATATGTTGAACTACTCTCCGCGAGTCCCGAATTTAACTCCGCGTTGCTGTATGATCGCCAGTTTTCCAGATAATTGAGGTATTGAGATTTCGCCATAATTATGGTACAATGGCGAATTTGAAAGTTTCGCGAAAAATAAATTCGTTAAAAATTCGTTAGAAAATCTAAAATTCAAAAACTCTCTGGTGTAGTTTGGTGAAGATCATTGGGAGGGAAAATCAGGACACAAAGTTCGGCTGTGATTTGTAGGAGGAGTAGCATTTTGAAATTTTCACTCCCATTGGGTCCCATGTTAACCAAAGCGACGAAACATTTCGATTTTCAAAATTTTCAAAAAACCCAACGTATTTGTGAGGACCACTGAGAAGATAATTCAGGAGAAGTTTGTTAAATTTTAGCTGCAAAGTGTAGAAGAAATGGTGTTTTGGAAATCGTATTTTCGGAAAAATGTCAAGTGCATCGAATGATCCCCAAATGACCTTTAACGCTTCAAGGTCATGCCATTTATTTTAAAGTACTGCACGCGAGCCCCACGTTTCACCCTGCTTTGCTCTACAATCGCTCGTGTTCCAGACAATTGAGGTTTTACTCCAAATTTTGAGTTACTTTGAGTAACTCCAAATTTGAAAAATGCTCAAGCAGTTTGGTGAGGACCATTGGGAGAAAAAAATCATGACAAGTTTGAAAACTTTTGGCTGCGATTTGTAGGAGGAGTAGCATTTTGAAAGTTTCACTTCCATAGAGTCTCAAGTTAACGCAATTTTGAAATAGGGAAAAAATGTATGGAGATATGGTGGATAGCTACCTTTGCACAAAATTTGAATTTAATTCACTTGATGGTTTCTGAAAAATGCGGTTTATGGATGGATGGACGACCACTCCACGGCATTAACTCTGCTGACACAGTCAAGCAGAGCTACGGTAAAAAGTTTATGTGAGAAATGCAGTCCTGGATAGGCCTAAGATAAAGCCGAGTTTATTTAAGCAATTCCGTCATCAATGAGAGGCATATAGAATGATCAGTGATGTTGAAAACAATGGCATTGCTATTAGTGTTATCACATGGTTATGGTACAACTATTGATTTTGCATGACCTAAAAGGCTCTGTATGACATATGGCTATTAGCAATGTGTAAACAAACTCATTAGGTTTGACTATATTTGTCAGATAATTTTTATTTTTTGATACATATGGCAGATCACAAAAGTAATAGTAAGTTTTTATGACTTGGAATGGCTCAAGACAAAATAAAGTAATCTGCTCTTTCACCATTTTAAATATTTTACTTTTCTTCACTATCCTTCAAACCAATGAACCAAAAGTCTTTAAATCAGGTTAATACTGGAGTCAATACTGGGATTAGTCAGCCACTTGCAGTTTAACATGTTTAAATCAACATCGTGTCGATGGTGCTCAATCATGCTTATACTTTGACCTTTTTATGCAGGCTTGTTTTTGCATTTTTTACTCTTTTGTGCTGTCCAGGCTTCCTAGCAGCATGTGGTGTTCTCGGGATACGCAGCCTGCTATCAGTGGAAGTAACGGAAATGGTGGACTGACCGGATCCTGGAATGGCATTTAGGAATCTTTGGTAATGATGTTTTTTCTGCTCTTCGGACATCTCAATCCATCGCATCTGTGGTATCCTGAACCTGGCCATTGCTGGTGTGATTTCATAGTTCCCAGTACCATGCAGTACTAGCTGGACTTCTGCATACTGCAGCTGGAAAATTGTGTACAGCTTCCGCACCAGCTCTGGCACCTTCTGTACTTTCCAGTCGATGGTGAGTTTCAACACATGGTTCATAGATTTGCAGCCATTGTTCTTCCACTTCAGGGGAATCCATGGGTTACATTTGCTTGGGCGGTGGAGGTATTTTTCCAGAACAGGTACCAGCTTACAATTGTATCTGTATGTATATGTGGTACATACCTCCAGCATCCATGTTGAAACATTTTCTATTATCTTTCCATATCTCCCCTTCTCGTATTTCTTAGGGCCACTTCCTCGGGCGGCTTTCTTGTACCGCAGTCATGTCCACCTCGTTGTTTTCACAATTAGATAATCTAAAGAACTTTTGGTTTGGTTTTGGCCTGGTCAGGGAGTGAAAGAGTGGGGAAGTTAAGCCGACATTTTGGCCTAAATCTGTTGCTCGCCAGGCATTCAATGCCCAGGGGTTTCAATGTCTGCGGCACCTCTAACCATGTTGCCGGGCCGTGGTCTCCGTGGTTTGGCTCCTAGGTGTAACCCCAGTCTTCAGCCTGTCAGCATAAGCCCAGTGGGTACACGACCACACATGACTGGATTTTACCCTTGGCTTTGAAGTACGAGTGATAAGAGTAAAAAGCCGTCACCAGTTGCTTCCCTAATGGGGCACCATGCCCCTGGCCGGGGTTCGCGGGTCAGTCCATCTTCTGCGTAAATCAAAGTCTAAATATAGCATTTTTTAAAAGAATGTTTAATGCAGATCGTACTAATAATGCTGGCCACCGCGAACCCGTCTCATATAAGATTTATACTTATCACGCCAAGTGCAACGAGGCATGTGTAAGTCTATATATCGGTCTATATATCTAATTTGTCCCTGTAAGGACCTTTCATCTTAGGCGGGTCCCAGTTAGGGGAGTATAACCGATTGCCTTTGACAGGAGCCTGCCCCCCTTGGCAAGTTTGAAAGCAGCGCCTCCATCTCTGGCCTCCATGGCCCGGGCTCCATGGTTGCCTGCAAGCTACCTGAACTGTGCGCTTGGGGATGCATCACACCTGTCTGAGAATCACAACGCACCCACAAACAGCACCTATGGTTTATGTTGTGTGCGTGTTCTCTGGTCACTGCTACTTGTTCTCAGTGTTTCTCGGTTGTTCTCGGTGATTAGGTACACCGTTTTGTTTTGGCCCAGGGTAGAGTGTAGACATAGTATCCGTCTCTATAGAATATGGCTGGGGCTTACTACGTATGCTAGGTAGAGAGTAGACAGTCACTTGGGGCTAAGAATACACACGCGGAACACCTGGCTCGACTGCAGCTATTGCCATTTTCTGATGGACGCGCAAGCTGTGTGACCAGCAAAAAGTGTCAAAAAACTTGGCTTGCAGGAGACAGGTCTTCCGGCTTAGAATACACATGAAAATGTCGTGTGTTGTCGGGCGATAATAGGGATTTCAACAAGTATCTGCTGTTAAAAAGATAACACACTTTGTCATTATCCACATCACCAACTGTTATGGCTTTGCTAAATAAATTTCCGTGAAATTCGAACTCTAAATGTTCTACAAACGACACAGTTCTCATTATTTTTCGCACAAATATTTATAACACAAACATGCGAAAAATGCTACTGGTGCTCGCTCGAATAAATTAGCTCCTCAATTTGCTACTAGCTGTATAATATTAATATAGCTCAAACTCATGCTTTCGAGAACTTGGGCAATATCCAGTTTCCATAAAAATGTACACATAATATGTTACATACTATCATAGCCTGTTGGCTAGTCAAGCATGCATAAAAGTAATTACAAACTTCTTAATGCGACTTTTAATGCCATGACAGATTCCAAACATCCCTGACTGCAAGGTATTCACATGTCATTGTTAAGAAATGGAATTGGTGACTTATTCAAATCTCTCACTGGTCTGGAAAACAAAGAACATGTAAAGAAGATGGTAGAGTGTAGATTGAGAGATGTGTACATACAAGAAAATATGTCAAAAATAAGAGAAAAAGAATACCTCAACAACCCGATATTAAAGAATCAAGGATCAAGATTATAAATTTCAAAAATATATTTCCCAGATAAAAAGTTAAGAACCAATAGTTCTTCTCTAAGTACAAATCCATATAGCAACATAGATATGGTGTGTAGGACTTGTAAAACAACAGCAGATGTGTGACATGTACTACTTGAATGCCCTTCAGTGGAGAACAGAGATAGATATATATGTGCAAGCAATGTCCACCCTAGACCGGAAATTTATATGTACAAACTGTAAAAACCTGCTAGCCTGCAGTATGCTCAATCTAAATTTTGATATAATCATTGGTAACATGTTGAAAGGGACGGTAGCTCTAACAATATCCTTCATAACGTGAAGAGTTGCAACCGCACGTATCAGACAAGAAGACAATGAAATCGTATCTGGGTCATATTGAGTGACAAAAGCGAAGTCTATATACCTGATATAAGTATATGAAATAAATACATCAATATGTTTTATAAGGGAGTAATCCCACTGAATCCATATGCATGTACCCTTGGATAATTTGTGCACTGTCATGATGACCAATGAACTTACTTGCTTACTGCTGCAATCCGGGGTGTATATTCAAACGGGGGATGTAGACTCTTCCACAGCTCTCGTGCTGGGCAGAGGTCTCACGCATAGTAAGCTAGCGGCATCTAGCGGAGACTGTGGAAGAATCTAACTGTGGATGCGGGGCTTAACTTAAGGCAGATGTATGATAGGGATGCGCCGCTGAAAAGGTTGTCTTTTTTGGTATGCCCGTTGGTCCTAATTTTAGCCTTTGTGGTATGCCAATAGGTGCTAATTTTATATAAATAGAACCCCAGTGCATACTTCCTGAAAAAAGAATGTTCGTGAGCCCCAATGCAACAATTTGAATCACCAAGTGTTGCCTCTGAACTTTGGTCATGTTCAAAAGTTGGATTCGACCTGGCGCAAACCATTTTATAACATAAAACAAATGTGGTGTATGGTGCAACAGAAGTGGCAGGGCGTAGGAATTGCTGAATTTACGATCACAAAGTGTTTTAAAGGGGTCATGAAAGCTCCATTAAACTTTCATTTTCCCTGCCTGACAGTCTGCACAGCATGCTCCTCTATACTTTAAAGTACCGTTTATGTTTATGCGCAATAAACCGTTTTACTTTATCCTGCCTTCTCATTAGTATATAGTTTGTCTATATATTAATTTGAGTGGAACTAAACATAAAATAATTTGTTTGGTGATAAGACATGGAATGGCGTCTAAAAGATAATTTATAATTTATTACACTTACAACACAAGGGGGAGCTAGCAAGAGCAGTCAAAACAGGCATTGAAGCCTAAAAGACTGAAAAATAAGGAAGGAGAAGAGCAGTCAATAGGCAATGAAGCCTCAAAGACTGAAACATGATATGATATGATATGATATGATATGATATGATATGATATGATATGATATGATATGATATGATATGATATGATGATGATTACATACTATTTATTATTGAGCACATACAGCAACACAAAGAGCAGTGAACTTCCAATATGAAGTTGTAGGGGAGTGTTTACATTTAGAGTAATACTTGTAGGTGCTTTGATTTATTTCCCCTTTGCGACGATAAAGACTGTTATATCAATGCTACTTCATATTGCAATACAGAAACAGGGTTAGATAAAAATTCACGTTGAGAAGGCTACAGTATTCCATCCAAATATGTGAGCGATAATAGGCAATATCAAGATCTTAAGCATGCAACTACTAGCAGGTGACTATCTACCTTATAGAGGGGTAAAGAAAAGGGGGGGCAACGGCTACCATGCTACTTACTACTAATAGTAATCAGTGGAATATTTTTTAAATTGTACATGTAAAGATCGCTGGGACAAGTCACAAGAACTAACCACGTATGCCATGACGTTTGTGTAGTGTAGGTCTATCACTAGCCACTTGTGGGGTAGCGACTAGCGAGAGCTTTAGACCTGCACAAACGTCATGGCATCCATGGTTGGACAAGAGCCCGTACTGTGAATAGGGTCAAGCAGGAGAGGTATATTGCCAGGACGGCGGTATATACCAGAACTCATTTTTCCCCAGGACAATTCCACAGTGGAATACCACACCAGACAGCAAAATCTGTGACTTAATAGAAATCCGGGACCAGATCCTGCTTCAATGGGACTAAGCAGGGGTGCCCCCGCCTGCCCCTGGAAAGTTAGCTGCAAGTCAGCTGTATCCTGTATCCAATCAGAACCAGAAAACCCCGCCCGCCAACAAAATTCTCTTTTGTGACATCCGTGTTAAGGTGGCAGTAAACTCCTGGCAAATATATGTATACAATACAGTTCTCCTACCACTCAAAGTCTGATTAAACTTGAATTTGACCTTTCAAGGTCAGGCCCAGGAGGGGGGGCACCTATGGAAGAAGGTATACTCCCATGCTAGAACAAATAAGCACGAAAAAGGGTATGTTTTACAAGCCTAGTGCAAGGTCCTTGCAGATTTAAAGATAGGGTATGTTTTTCGTGGTCAACATCATGATACTAAGTACAATACTTGACACTTCAGAATGCTGATAATACCGCTCTTGTAACTCATGTTGTAATGTATCTGCTCCATTAGCATTCTCTGGCTGTATTTCAGCTTCATAATGAAGACTTGAGGATGTGTATAATACTTTAATGTCCATTAAGTATTTTTTTATTATCTGTTTACCATCCATGAACACCAACTCCTTGTTTTGTACAAAAGGGGCACTTTTTCAAAATGGACTAGTCCGTGTTATGACGAAATTGAAATTTAAAACATAGGGTATGTTTTAAATTTCAATTTTTGAGCATGGGAGAATGGCCTATTCTTGAGTGGACCGCCAGGGGTCATGCAAGGGTGAAGATACCATTGGACTCCCTGTATCTAGTTTCCTATAATGTTTAATAGTAATTTTTTAGGGCTCAACTAGGATCCTTTATGAGACATAAGGCTTCAATATCTCAGTGACCTTAACTTTGACCTTTGAAGGTCACCAAAGGTCAAATTTGACAGTGCCATTGGACTGCCCATATATGGTTCATATTAATGAGTAACATAGGGCCTAACTGAGCTACTTTACGAGATATAAAGCTTTGAAATCTCAGTGACCTTGGCTTTGACCTTTCAAGGTCACTCAAGGTCAAATGTGAAGGTGCCATTGAACTCCCCATATGTGGTTTCCTATTGATGTTTAATAGTAACATAGGGCCTAACTAGGCTCCTTTGTGAGATATAAGGCTTCAAGTCTTAGAGACATTGACTTTGACCTTTCAAGGTCACTCAAGATGAAATTTGACAGTGTCATTGGACTGCCATATATGGTTTCCTACAATGTTTAATTGGTAACATAGGGCCTAAATGAGCTCCTTTACGAGATATAAGGCTTAAAAATCTCAGTGACCTTGACTTTGACCTTTCACATGTTTCGAGGTCAATCAAGGTTAGATATGAAGGTGCCATTGGACTCCCCATATATGGTTTCCGATTGATGTTTACTAGTAACATGGGGCCAAACTAGATGCCTTTACAAGATATAAGGTTTCCAAATCTGGGCAGATCTTGAATTTGACCTTTCACGAAACTGTGACTAGTCATGGACTTGAGGTGGGTCTGAGACTCTGGGAGACAAGAGGTACATGTGGGTGGACCATGTGTTTATCATTACTGGCAGTCATTCAACCTGCAGTGAAGTATGGTGATTGGGCTCAGAAAAGAAGTAAAAGAAATGCAACACCACATATTACTGAAATTTTACCATATTTACTAAGTACATCATGCTGACAACCAACTATTCTCATACAAATTTATTTTGAAACCTGGCAGAGTTACTACTCTGTTCCTTAGTCTTCATCATAACAAGCCTGCAAAAGAAACTACTGATTTTGAAAGCCATATATCATAAAAGATATATGTTACTCTGATGCATAGTCTGAATTTGTGGCGATTGTCTGAACTTAGTGGTCAGACCTGCTGGTCAGGTCAAATGTGCCTAGATTCTATTACAACTACATATGAAACTAAAGGCCATTCTCGAAAGATTATCCATGAAAAAACACATGTAAATCACCATAAATACTACTTCACCAATAGAGTATTTGCACTGTGGAACCCCCTTCCTCCCAGCATAGTAGAGGCAACATTACTACCTGGTAAATTGTTTTAAAAATGAATTATATTCTCAGTTCAAAACCTGTCCTCTTTTCTACCACTACAGACAACCCTAATAACATCTTAACCATAACCGGATAACTATTTATATAAAATTTTTAATGTACTGAACATAGAGGCCTGCATTCAGTATGAATACTTATGAACTTAATTACGAATGTATATACTATGAATTGACGATGGTTCATAAGCGGTAATGTATATTACCTTTTTATATATACTTACCCATGTCCATGCCATGATTAGGGTAATTGATGAAAAAAGTTTGCACTCACTGCAAACTGGGGTGTGACAAAATTGCTAATTCGAACTGACTGGTTGTTATGACAAAACAACTGCATGACGGAATGACTGGCGTCCAGCTATCATGTATGGATGATAGCAGATATAGTCAGATCTCCAGTTTTGAAGAAGTTCAGAAAAAACAAAGGCTCAAGTCTTGAAGAATCTTAGTGAACACATTCACAGCTATTATCTTTGCTTAGCTAGGATTGGCCTTGGACAACTGTGTAAAATCTATCTCTATATAATTTATTGACCTGAATTATTTAAGAAATATGTCTCTTAAATTTTCTAAGGAAGGGTACTATTCTCAGTACATTTTGTATGGTTAACAAATAACATGATATTGTGCATAGTACGGCCAGCGGTTTAGTGTGGCAAGCCCGTGACTTGAATATTGAAATAACTATATTGTAAAATTGTGGTTGTACTGCATTTGACATGTTTGAGCCACAGTGTTGTTTTCTGTTTAGCCCATCAATCCTTTCTTTATTTGCAGTCATTGCTTTGAACCAGTCATGCCAGGGAAACTTAAAGTCCGCATTGTTGCGGCACGTGACCTTCCTGTTATGGACAGGGCCAGTGACCTGACGGATGCATTTGTTGAGGTAAACTTCTTAGGGACAAAGATTCACCTGCATGGCTACTAGTAATACAGTACCACAGAGTTGTTGCCAGGAAATCGTTTGTTTGGTTACAGTGACCAGATAAATCATTTATAACAGTTAAATCAGTCTACTGTATCTTTCATCAATCCTTGAAATCTAAAATCTCCCGTACTTAGGTGTATTACTGGTAAAATCCATTTATATATCAAATTTATGTCGCTTTTTAGTATGGCTGTTTCAATAAAAATTTCTTTAGTGGTGGATCTTTTTAGCGGAAGGTGCTAGAATAACTAGAAGATGCTAGAAGATATAAGTATTAATTTTGTGAATAACACATTTACAGCTGAACACAGTAATAAAGATTTATTGTAACGTGCAATGTGTTATAACTCAACATGTCCTGTTTTAGGTGAAATTTGGATCTGTAACATACAAGACAGATGTTTGTCGCAAATCGCTGAAGCCCCAGTGGAACTCTGAATGGTACAAATTTGAGGTATGTCCTTTGCTTGTAGATCAAACAACATTACTGATCAGTGGTTCAAAAATGATAAACTGTCTAGGTGCATCTATATGCACATACCCTAGAACTGCACATTATGATTTCTATGTAGCCAGCATTTATTCAGTATCTCGGCCCTTAGCTGTTAGATAGGGTTACCGATAAACAGCAAGAAACATTCACTAGGAAACACTCTACTTCATAAATAAACCATTTAACATTTTCCAAAAGCACTGTGCATGTAATAGAATGAATGCTGTATAGCTGTAGCCTGTTCGAAAGATAAAAATGGTAAAATGATGTTGCTTGATTCAAAAGAGTGTTTTTCTTGCCAAGACTTTTGCTCTTTGTGGACAACATAGAACATCTAGTCTGCTTTAGAAACTGAGACTATTAAATATAGGAGCCCTCACAAGGAGCTGAACTATAAGCGTTGGATGCTAATTTAACAAGTTAACATGTGTTTAGATTAATTGTCAACAGTTCTTTTAATTTACAGGTCGAAGATGAAGATCTCCAAGATGAGCCTTTACAGATACGGTTAGTCACAGTTCTAAATATAGTGTTTACTGTTTAGAAATTGTGTATACTTTATACTCTAAAGGGAACTTTTCTAAGCATAAATATTCACTTCTGCTGAAGGTTTCTGTATGTTATTATAGAGTGGCACGACTGCTCCCTAGATAGTAACTTTCAGTTATATATATGTAAAAAATACAAAATACATGACTGTGTGTAACTTTTTATTTGTCCGATACACCTTTATTAACTGTTTTTTGATGTCTATATTTGTGGAATAATTGTGCAAGTTGTGGCTTTGATTTATATTCAGATTCTGAACAAAGTACACAACTAATATTGCTTTTAACTACGCTCACATCAGGTCCTAACTTATGCATGATCGTAGCAGAGAATGCAGCACCAGCTAATAACCGGCGTTAAACCCCCTAAAACGCCGTAATCC